>Ga0181612_108332_pt1 | contig 25800 bp, 15 predicted proteins | sample HoacroProtozoa21_FD_119630 | JGI IMG/M metagenome (GOLD analysis project Ga0181612, IMG submission 119630) | Hoatzin crop microbial communities from Cojedes, Venezuel. Combined Assembly of Gp0051906, Gp0051904, Gp0051908
ATGCACGTGCGTATACATATGGACAAGTGAAATCCCTGTGATATAAACACTATTCACAAATGGAGATAATTACATAACTGTCATGCATTTCTCCTGTAACTTCTTGCACTCAGACTTTTTAGCTATTATAACCAGGTTTCATTGCAGCACTCCACAAGTTTCCACTCTTATTTTCCTCCTTAAAAAGGGTACCACATTCCAAAAAAAGAAAGTTTGTTCCTCGAAAGCTGATATTTCTACTGGATGCAGCAAGAGAAAGCAGGAGGACCAGAAATGGTACCAAGACAAAAGACACTTGTACAACTCTTCACTTTATGTGACCGGGACATTTTCTTCCTCTGAACATGTAAGCTCAATTACAGCTCCAAAAGAATTAGAATATAAATTTGGTAAAATGTCAGTTTTCCATTTTAAAACTTTCAGCAGGTAATTTGGATTAATGGCACAGTGTTGCTGTGGATCATATACAGCTACTAGAAGAGGATAATTTCCTATCATAATGTCAGCGCCCGTTTACTTTGACTCAGAGATTGATATCTGAACCCTCTAATGAATTAGGTATTCTGCCTGCAGCCTCTGGAAGCAGTGACTTGTGCAGGAGAAACTGGATTCTTACCAGGCAGGTATAATCTTGACTGGTAAATCCCATGCATTCTCCTGTTTGTTGCTAGAGACTAAACCCCCTGTAAAATGCCCACAGAGATGGATAATTAAAATTCTCCTGAAGTGGAAAATTAGTGTTTTATATAAGAACATTCAAACCCTTTAAGCCTGGCAGGTGCTCTCCTTTAGAGGAGGAAGATGATGTGAAGATTAGTGGCAGAACAACAGTCAGGCATGGAGAGGAGTTGGACTATACATAGTGAGGTTATATTTTGATAATACATATGTAAGCTTCTGTATGAAGTTGCCCTCTAACAGAAAAAAAAGATGATCAGCAATCAAACCATCTCTCTGACTGCCATGAGAAATGCAGTGTTAGCATGACAGAATTAATGAAATAGGGAAAACTAGTCCTGGGAGAGGTCACGTTTCCCAAACACACCTCATGCATCTTACAGAAAGAGCTATCATCATTACTATTTGCCTCAGTTGCTGACACTTCATTCCCATGCAGTGTGTTTCAATTAAAAGCCTCAAAGGATTTGTTTGTTTGTTTGTTTGGGTTTTGTGGAGGTTTCTTTTTAACCATGGAGAAGTATGCTATGCACCCCATGTTACATACAGGGATGGCAAAGCAGAGAGATGCGAAGCAGAGGAGTTAGTGGCAGAGTTGGGAAGAGTCTCCCGATGCCAGTTTCCCAGATTTGTGCTAACACCCCAAAGATTGTCTTTAAAATGCTGGTAACTAGCCCCACCCTCCCAGCTACACTATTTCACATACGCAACCAGACCCTCCCAGTGCCGCGAGGAGGTCTCATCCTCCAACACGGCAACGGTCTTTATGTGCTCTTTTGCCTATTTTTGCACAGTCTCTTATCTTGCTATTCACAACACCAAGTTTAACATCAATATGTTTCAAAACTTTTCTTGGAAATGTGGCAAAATCACTGCAAAGTGATTTATGGTGGTACTTTAAACTTCAAGCGTAAACAAGGTCACACTCTGGTTTGATCTGTAGATTCAAAGAAGTAGTTATGTAAAAACTCCTGCTTCCCATCTGAAACCACACTGTGCAGCTGCAAGCATATTGCAGCCACAAATATTTGCATTTCTTGGCTCACTCACTAGTTTGCAAATGCCTGTCAAAAGATAAGCTACCCCAGTGTGTGCATTTATGCCCACAATTCGTCTGCGAAGGTATCTACAGGTAAAGGGTACCGGAATGCAAAAAGCAAACACATGTTATATCCCAAATGAGCCTGGCTGAAAATGTAACCTATTTATGAATTTATAAGTTACAAGACTGAGAGCTTCTTCCTAAAAAAAAAAAAGAAAAAAAAGAAGGTGGTTTTGGTGTGGTTTTTTTGTTTTTTTTTTTTTTTTTTACTTGGTTCAAGTTTAAATAAATGTAATACGGCCAAGACATGTAAATTGCTACCCTTACGTTTGGAACCAAACTTCTCCTCTTTCTAAAAATGCCAAGTTCCTTCTGTTACCTCAGCCCTGTATTTGTCCAAGTACAGCACCATCTTTCAAATAAAAGCTATTTAAGCAGAAACCTGACGGCACCAAAGAAAAAAAATGACTCTTTACATCACGGTTCACTGTTCTGTCATGATAATAAAAGCCAAGTTCTGCTATTATTTAATCCTACGTTTAGTGCCCTGAAGTGTTGCCTCCTGCTCCGGATTATTTCGAGCCTGAGGTGAGGTCTTCCAGCAGATGGTGCTGCTTCCAGTAAGGAACAGGCAGCTTTTCAGCAGTCCCCACGGAGGGTGGGGAGCAAAGATGTCCTGGCTCTCATCCCCACCAGGTAAGTGGCAGACCAAAACAGGATAAACAGAACACAGAAGCAAACTGTATCTTTAAAAATTCAGCATATTAAGGAGCTGGGAATAAAAGCCTGATTGCCCTCCTTCATTACACAGATAGGAAAGAACTAGTGAATCACAGCAGGTCTAACACAAAACGGACCAGATGTTTTTAATAGAAAAACAGGCACTCCTGCAGCATGTGCTGGCATTTAGAGAGGACTGCGCAGGTGAATTGTCTTGCAAAGACACACTAAACTTCTGGAAATGACTATGTGACTGCTTTTTATTTCATTTAAAGACTGCTTCTGCCTCCAGAGTTCACACCTGGAACAAAACTTCTTCCAAAGCTACGGATTCTGAGATGCAAGACATTGCTTCAGAGCCAAGTCTAATGGTGGGGCTTTGTAACAAACCAGTAATAGTTCAGAGGAAAAAAACCAACCTGCTCTTAATTCTAGAAACCTGTAATTTTACATCACTGCTTGCACGACCTTTTACACAGAAAAACTGTCATTCAACTAAAGCAGAATTTTGTCAAGACCCTTGTACTAATTTAATGCAGGAGTATTTTTTGTTCTGTTTTCCAAACTAGAGAAGAATTAAGCTAAAATGAAACAAACAAATAACCAACACGATGCTCTGGGTGTGTCTGCAGTATTTTTTCTCCTTTCCCTCTCATAAATGATTGCCTGGACTGGTAAAAGGCATTTCTGTGGCTTGGCTTTTAAGGTGCCAAATATTTTCACTGCAAGGGAATAGTCCCATGTCCATCATGCTTTCTATGATTCACTGGCTGTGCATATACCCGCTAACCTCAAACAGCAGTTCCCCAGAAGGAAAAAGCCACTTGAAACCCTCAACAGATCAGAAAGTTGTACTCTGGCTCCAAATTCTGAAGCTTATTATTTTAGGTTCTAAGTACCGAGGGCTTTATGCCCACCTCTCTCCAAGTGTTTTTCTTTATGGAGCTGTCTTCTCTGTAAAATGTGAATTTATCCATAAGGCCCCTCTGGACAGCTCTTTCATAAGTGATGCAAGTTGGAGCACTCCAGAGCAGCGTTTTTGTGTCCAGATTTCCTCTCCCAAAATTGAGCTAAGGTCAGTTTGGAGAGCACATGAAGCAAGTAGGCAAGCTGCTGATCAGTTCGGAGCACCTCACCACTGACAAGGCACTGATACTTCACCCAAATGCCAAATTGTTACCTGCTATCTCATGCTAGTAGTGCACAGAGGAGAAGAGGGTGGTGGTGAGATTCTTCTTTCAGAAAGGCTGCAGCTACTGCCTTTGATCCTGAAGCAATGCTTCCCCCAAGCAATGCTGTCCTGGGCCACACTCTCTCTTTTGCCTGTGCCACTGCTTTTAGGTAGCCTTCTGTGATGAGGTCTATTGTATTTTTCCAAACTCACTGACCCGTTTGCAGCGTTTCTGTCCTACTGCTTGATTGGTTCCATTCTGTTTATTTTGAAATAAATAGGTACAACAGATCATCACCTGTAACAAGCAGATCTTTGCCATTGCTCTGTATTTTCACAAACTCGTGTCCAGTTCAAGCACTTTGAAGTGAAAATACTACACAAGCCCATGCTGCTCTTGCCATTGCCAGATGACCACGGAATCGGTAAAAATACTGAATCTCAGACCCGCTCACAACAGCACTACTCTCCTCCTGTGTTCTCAAAGTACACCTTTTTCTGAGGCTGCCTTCTTCAAAGGAGGAGAGGCTGAGATCAGAGGCAGACCCCACTCTCGGATACCTCTCACAGCTGCCATCCAAAGCCCAATCATTTGCTTCAAACGCTTCTGTTGATAATGAAAGAACTTTCCTACAGCTGGTACCCCACAGCACTGTGACTTTGGAGGTTATCCAGAGAAAATCCTGTGGATAAACCCTTACAGAAAACCAAAGTCCAAACCACAAGCTGTTTCATTCACACTCCGGTGCAAAGAGCTCCAGCAATGGCTTATCAGCCCAAGTACTGAAAAATACTTGCTAGGAAAACAAAGCAGTGGTACCAAGGGCTCACTGCGGCCCCAGCCTGGCTTTGCCCCCGATTTGTCCGCAGGGACCATCTATCACAGCATCTTCTAACGAACTGTGTACAGCTGAGTCCTCTCATCTTAAGGGACTCTCACATAAACAGCAATGTCCAAGCAAAACAAGGGAGCCAGACTTCCCAGACAGGCATCAGGAAGGCAGGTCATGTATTTGTGGAAGACAACCTCTGACAACACCGTTTCAAAGCAGAATGGTCTCTGGGCCGAGATCTGCATTCGTGGGAAAATCTAATATAACTGATATTTACACTTTACCCTTTGTTTGGAATGACATTCGCATGGCCCTGCCTGAGCAGCAGAAACACGCTTACCTCCAGCGGGGATGTTATTCTCAATTTCATGCTGTAAAGCAACTGTGCAACTCTCCTTAAACTTGGCAGGACTTCAGACCCAAACTTACCCCTCACTTCGGGATGTCTCGAGGCCACTGCTGAACAATTTCTCTTTACACTCTTTCTATCAGTTTAATACGTATCACACACTGTACTCCCCAAAGTCAGACAGCCCCTGCACTGTTGTACTTTAGGTTGCTTTAGTCTGCTCGCGTTAGCAAGCCCGCACAAAGGCAAGGCTCGCCACAGCTTTGAGAAGATGTTTACCTTCATCCATGCCGTTGAGTATTTCAGTTAAGTCTTCGTGTTTGCTGTCATACTGGTGCTCCTTCCATGTTTCACCATTTTCACTTCGTAGTACAATTAATTCTCTTTCCTTTCCTCGCATTGATCCAAAATGCGGGATTTCCACTATGACAGGGCTAGAGAAAAAGAAATCGTATTATTTTTAATCCTATATCTCCTCACTGCCTTTAATTTCCTATGGGTGTTAAGTCCTTAAGAAAACTACAGTCATTTTAAATAGTTAGCACTTTTATGGTAAAATTCTTTTTAAAATTGCCAAAGCTGCACAATCCTTTATCATTTAAACTGTAATTAATAGAAAACTTGAAAATCTTCATATACAGCTAATGTTTAACATAAATCTTCTGAAACAGCTGCCTACATGAAAAAATAGTGACGACTTTTGCTAAGGAGAGTTCTCCCTGCTCTTTTATCCCGGGATGTAGGTGATCCAACCTGCCTCCAGCACACACAGCACTGCTGACTTTTAACTGGCATTAGCACAGTCAAAATTCGGATTTGGCTCAAGGGATTTAAAGGGGCAAAGTCAGCTCAGAAAGAGTCCAGCTATCCAAATGCATGCATCAGCTATTGACTACAGCAGGAACTGAGCATGCACGTAGGTTTTAAACTTCAGACTAAGTTCCAAACTTTTCAAAGCTCTCCCTGGCTCTCTGTTGATGTAGCTCCTGTGAAATGCAAGAGGTTTTCTCTCATTAGCTTCACTTTCTGGTTCTCGTGTCCAAAATCACAGCTGCAACATCTGCACTGTAAACATCACTGAGGAATGTTTAGATCCTTTCAGAATGGATTTCTCCAAGTTGAGCAACATCATGACCACATTTATATTAGTTACTGTCAAACATTTCGGGAAAGTGAACGAGAAGGTGGTTAATAATACACCTACGTCACCAGGCAATGTACCTTCAACAGAGGACTGCAAGTGCATTACTGAACAGTTATTGTGAACAACCAACAGAAATCACCATTCACTTCATGTGCCATTCCTGAACAAAACAGACACTTTTGCCAAACACTTCACAGGCAGGATATGCATTTTAAAGTATGCTAAGACAAACTGACTGAAATCACACAGTAAGTGAACAATTATGGATTATGCAGCTTTAAGACATTTAAATAGACAGTATCATTATTCTCCTACAGAGGTTGTAAAGGATTTCACTGCTTTGTACTAACTCTGTTAAAAGCAGCATCACATGATGGGAGACGTATGCAGCACTCCCATGGTGCTGTGCCTTAACCAATTACGTAAGCACAGAAATCACAACAGCTATCATGAGGAAGAACATAAACCTAATTGCAGGTCCAATTTCCACATTAAGTACCAAGGGAGCCGAGTTAGATAGTATTTTTTTCACATGAAAACAGAAAAAGACAGTTTAATTAATAGGTATTTTAGACGCTTTTAAGAACACCCAGGCTGTTACTCTAATGTCAAGTCCTTTAACAAGAAATAAGGAATGTAGCTGCTGTCTCCCGTTGTGCACAGCAAGTAAGTACCAAAAAGTCAGATACATTGCTTAAGATGTTTACTCTCTAGTTCAGAAAGAGTACAAACTGAAAACTTAACAATGTAGTACAATCTTTGCAGGCTAATATTTCAGATACTGTCTCTGTAAATATTCAGAAACCACACAGTTTTGTGCATGACATTTAACAAGAATACTCAGTGAGAAGGTATTGAACAGGTTTGGAACACCAAACACTCACCAATATTTTGAAAACCTAATGCAATAAATTTCACAATGTGGTTTGAAAACAATAGTCAAAAATATACGGAACCAGTCTTACATTTTTAGGTTATACACTGCAGTTCCTTTGGGCAGCATACTTGGCTTTATGAATTTATTTTAACAAGATGCCTCTTGCAGGTTGAAAAGATTAGTATTTCTCCAATCTTGCTGAATGAAGTCATTCATTCAATGACATTTTTTCTACATAATCTTTTATAAATAATATTTTACGTGATCACATTTTACAAATGCTCTTCCCAAAACAGACTCAGTCAAGGCCTGTAAATACCTTCTCTACCACAGGGTTGAACTTAAAGGACTGTCACTGTGTATTAAAATGTATTTGATGCAGTTGAAACACTTCAAATTTAAAAAATTACAAAAGCACAGAAGTTATGAAAGCAGAATGCTGGCAGTGAATTTTACATGCCTATAAGCACAAGGTAGTAGCAGAGCTATATTAAATCAAGCCACTATGATTTTCTTTCAGTGATGTAAATCAACTGAAAGCTTTAGAAAACTTAAAAAAAAATAAAATGGGAATAACAAATAATTGGAAACAAAAGAAAAACTGTAGACATTCTGTATCTTTTCCGTACATATCCTACCCAATAAATTTTGTTCCTTGTGGACCAAGCTGCAGGATTCGGCTAACCATGCTCTCACCCTCATTTAGAGGGGGAGGAGTGTTAGGAAGATGCAGTTTACTGAATAACATCCATGCAGCAGGAAGAGAAACGAGAAGGGGAAATTAGGAACAAGCTGTCATTCCCGACAGAACCGGCAGTTTACACCAGGGTACCACTCATGGTAATGAACAAAATTTATAATTAGGAAAAAAAGCGCCACATCATAGTGGATTGTTTCCCCTATTTTAAGCTTAAAAAAAAAAGCAGTTCCTCACATTTGTACTACTTGATGCTCTACAGTCAGTGCTTCGCCACCGCTCTCAGTGGCTTTGCTCCATGGGACGGAGACAGGCAGCTTCCAGCAACTCCAGCAGGAGCCGTACACATGCTACAGCATAGCGAACAGAAATCAGTATTTGGGTCCTTGTGGGTGACTTTTGGACCCTTTTTGGTGACAGTGATGTTTCTCTGATACTCTACAAGCAAGAGGGTCATAACCTGCTCTAGGTATAGGCGCATGACTCCTCCTGACTTCAAAGCCAGGTTGCATGAGTAGATGGGGGCAGGACCTGGCCTTTTCATGGTTTTCCTTACCTTCAGCTTCACCCTGCAGTCATCATAGAGGCAAAGCTCCCCTTAAAATACAAGGGTACTTTCTGGAAGGAATGGCAGGTTGGCATTTTTTAGTATTTCAAGTTAAGTAGCCTATCTTACATGCTCAAATGAGGTAAAGTCAATGTTTAACTACTTAGATCCACAGGATGAAAGAAATGAAAGATGCAACATGAACATAAACAATGAAATTCAGAGAACAACTCACCCTAAAAATTGTGCCCCTGCTGGCCCCATTTCTACAAGTCTACTTGCTAATCCTTCTCCTTCAACCATCGGTGGTGGGGTGGCCAGTTTATGCCTCTTTACCAAGCGGCAGGTGACACGGGTTGGTGCTGTACACTTGCGTGGTGGGATAATTATTCTCATTCCATGATGGCGACTACCCCTCATCGAACCCCCACGTGCATCAACCATAAAACTAACCAGGAAACTGTAGGAAAAAGGAGACACGTCAATGCAAATGGTCACAGAACAAGCAGAAGAACAGCAAAAAGTCAACCACCAGAGTCTCTAAAACATTATTAGAAAAGTCCTCCCAGTCCCAGCTAAGGCGAAAAGAACATGAAGATTCTTTTAAAGCTTATACTTACATGTTAACTACTGGTTATCAAAAGCAGGAATTGCTAAAGGTCTAGCCACATCATGGTGAAACGAACAGGTGTTACTGAGTAATTTGGATTAAGAGTACACAAGTAGTGTATTAGTAGTGGTTTATTAGAATTTAAAAACCATCCCTCTGTTACCGTTAGCTCTACTGTCCATAAATAAAAGAAACTGGCCTCACATGCGGAAAGGAACCAGACAGTGTAGAAAAAGGAGAATCAAAAATGCTTAGTATTTTTGGGATCTTGGTCTTCAAAACCTCCTCACAGCCTCATTTGCAAACACTCCTGATGGCTGGCAGAGTAAGCGACGGCACCGTGGACGACAGTCAGTCCAGGCTACTAAGTGCTTCCACTGATGGGGAATGAGTGAGAATATCAAGTACATGACTTTCTCTAGGCTGCTGGCACTCTGGAGGAAACCATGCCACTACTCATCTGTGAAAATGACATTCATCAGCAAAAAGCAACATTAAAGAAAAATTGCATTTGCCAGTGTCATTCCAATGCATAATTTTCCATCTAATATTAGAAGGGTAAGCAATTATATTTGCAAGTGCTGAGTGGTAGATTTTAAAATAAAGCTCTTTTTATTAGCAAGAGAATAATGAATACTGACAATAATAATCATTAATGGCCATAGTTTATTTCATCTATGAAATGCTGAGAAGCTGCATACGTGAAGTGACAGGAAAGTGGAGTCTCCTTCCAAGACCAAAACCAGACTTCAGCCTGTTTCAGAACTCTGCAGCAAAAATCCTTTCAATTTACAGGGATCAAAACACACAGCTTCCTGCAGGGCTAAATAGTTATGGGGCGTCTCCTCTGCCGCTCCAGAATATCTCCCTTTTCCTCTGTACCAGAAGCTGCTGAGAGAATAGCTGCAGGCAGAAGATGCAGTAATAGGCCAGTATCAAGAGTGGCAGGAGTTACCAACTCAGTCTTGATGTGAATACGTTTGCTGTTTGCTCCTTCTGCGTGATATGCGCTGACACAGCTGGCACATCTGCTGTACGGTTTCACTATTTTCAGGGCTGTTGCCAAAACTTCCCGATCTTAAGAACTAAATCTTCACACGATTACCAGGTGAATCCATTCAATTTCCTGGTTCCCTGCTCTAAAATGAACGAAGGGCAAGAGCCAATAATGGGGGGGGTGGGGGGGTGGTGGTGTCATGAAGATTCTTTAAAAAAGCCCCCAAGTGCTCTGAAGTATGAATGGGAATTTGTGTAAGAGTGTTACACTTGCTTTTGAGATCAGCAGGATATCAAAAGTAACAGCTGCCATGCATTGCCCAGGCCTGCAAATAAGCTGCATTTGGAAGTCCAGCCAGCGTGGGTGGGAAAAATCTGCACAAAAGCAGGAGTGTAATCAAAACGTGGTATTTAGCGGTCTGCAGGAGACAGGCAGACAGGGACACAAGCTCTAAGTATATGAAGCAGGACAGAAAAGTTGTCCAACGGAATTTCAGACAAAGAAGCTGCTACATTGCCTTTCTTCAAACCAAATTAAAATCCATCAGTTAAGATGGGGAGGTGAAACAGCCCTCTGAGACAACCTGAGCCCCAATTTATCATTTCTTGTGCCCCAGACACTTTACAATACTGAACTATGGAATAAAATTAACGATATTTCATAGTAATTTTCACACAAAGAAATTGTATCCACACTTCTCCACAACCACACTAGCGAACAAATCCCAATGTTGCCACTAGGGCATTCCAGTTCTTCAGGAGAGGAATTGTTCCGGTGGGATGGGATCTTTGCTGAATAGCTAACCAAGCTTTTTCTACAAATATTAGGTCTATGTCAAAAACAATATGCTCAACCTTTAAATTAGAGAGTATATAAGTTATGTTAATATTTGTAGATCACAAGATCTTTTATGTCTGTAAACACTGGAACACGTTTCTGTTTGCTAACAGCAGGCTGCACCAAGCAGAGACGCCAGCTCTAGAGAGCCTGCTCCTTTGGTTCCCTCTCCCTCCCGTTCACTGAGCACTATCAGCCTGTCAGCCTGTTTATGTCACTTTTTCTGCCTGCAACTGCCCTGTATGGTGGGTGGTGAAGGCTGATGGGAGGAGCCAGATGCCACTGAGCATGTGGAGGGGTAGTAGCCCAGTGGCTGGTCTTCAGGGCTGGCAAGGAGCCAGCTCGTGACCAGCTGTGAAGAGAGTTCAAGACAACTCATTAAAATTTACTATGAAGCAAAGTAAAATATTAAGCGGGGACCCACAGCCCTTGGTCATCAAAGGGAGAATACTGAAAGGAATCTGTTACAATCAGCGCTTTGGTGGTCTTTTAAAAATATGCGTGTTTTTTGTCTTCAGAGAAGATGGGGTCACTTCAGAGTACAAGGAAGGGCGCAGGGTGGAGGGGGGCTGGCTGAAGCATCCCTGCGGGTCAGTGTGGCTGCAGCTCCAGGGAGGCACATCTGGTTAGCACACCATGGAGCAACTGTCGGGCCTCCCGGGGAGCTCAGCAAGGCTGGGCTTGGCCTGGTGGCTCGGTACAAAGCAAAGTTTTGGAAAGCTGCCTATCATGTATGTGGCTACTGGCATGTTAAGCCAGCTCAGAATTAATCAAAAAAGGAGTTTTTCATATAATACAAAAATGCCAAAGCTCACACTCAGATAAGATGTTCTCTCTGTATCCAAACTATTTAAATGTTGCATGTATGTAAGAGTGGATTGTCAAAAATCTCTAGGCACCTAAATCAACTGACTTAAATTAATATTAAAAAAAACCACAAAACAACAGAAGTTAAAACTAAGTACATATAAAAATCAGGCCCCACATTCTCAGGTGTGTTTAGGTTGTAGATTTCAAGGTCAGTCCTGCCTTGGCAACCTGGGGCTTACCATTGTGAACGCCCACTGCTCACAGCAAGGGTAGATCAGCCCTTGACATGTGTCTACGCCCCATCGCAGGAACCCGCCCAGTACAGCCAGCTTTGGTGTCTACACCACACTGCAGCCTTCAGTGAAGACAAAACCTTTAGCAGATCAGCCTTTATGCATATTTCTCCCACGTAAAGGTAATCTTTGTCAACAGCATATAAATTACTTCCTTGTTTAGTTTTCAAATTAGTAATTTGCTGTTTAAAATAATAACAATAATTCCAAACAATATTTCATGCACTTTATATCAAAAAGATTAGTAGCTGATGCTTACCTAAATTAATGCTGCACTAATAATGGAAACTACCATATGATCTCTAAAACACAACGCTAAATGCTAATGAGCATTTCTACTTGAATACATGGAAGGGATGAGGATGTGGGCGGATGCACTACACACATCTACACACACTCTGTGGGAAGAGAGTTTAAAAAAAGAAAATAAAATGAGGATTCACAGAAAGCACAGAGTTATCACCTTGAATCATACTGGGGAAGTGGAGAGGAATAGCTGCAAAATAATTTAGAAAGCAAATGGGAAAAATTAATGTAAGATAATTAGAGGCAAGCAACAGAAAATATCAATAACAAGCGCAAAGGAAAAGTAACAGTCACAAAAATAACAAAATCAACATATTCGAAGGCCAACTTTAGAAATTATTTGGCTGTTGTTTCACGTATCATGACCTATATCTTATAAAATATGTAACACATGGAAATAAATCTGAAAGGAAGTGTTCATTTAATTAGTCATCACAAGTCCACAATTTCTCTGAGAAATGCAGAAGCACATGGAGAAGAGAAAAGCATTTGCAATTTGCTTAGGTCAACAGTGAATTTATTGTAACACAACTTCTTTATTTAATACCCAAAATATGCTCCGCTGTGCCATGGAAAACCAGCTCTTGCACTTGCCTGCAGCAGTTTCTTTTCCAAAGTATAACATTTAAAGATATGTATGGCAGGATACTTGAAAGGAGTATCAGTCCATGCCATTCATTACACCGTTTTCAAAAGTGAGTTCTTCTGTGTGTACAGGACGTTGGAGTAAGTTATAATTGATCTGATTAAAGACTGGATCCAGTATTTCTGAGTTGCTCAGTATGGAGGGCACTGTCACACATTAATTTCTTTCTTTTGGCTACGAAAACCAAGGAGTTAAAAAAGGCAACATGAAGAGAGCACACCCACATTTCAGATTGGGAAAGTTGCACAAGTAAGCAAGCTCACATCTGAAAGCCGAAGGTCATTTTGGTGAAGGGTCTCTACCCTTCCAGAGGCCTCCAGATTCATGACACGTTTCAATGCACTGCTTACAATGGATCCTGTTCAAAATATATGCTGGCAAAACAACTTATCTGAACTCATAAAGAAAAACATAAAACATTATCTTGGCTTAAAAAAAGGAAAAACCAGAAGAGTCGGAATTACTGCCAACAATTTCTTCTTTCTTCCCCTTTCACTGATACATCGCTGGATCTCCACATCCCACTCCCAAAATTCCCCTTCTGCCTCAGTTAAGAAATGGAAACAAACTTTGATGCTCTCTCCTGACAGTGGGTAAATGGGGGAAAGAGCAACCCAAGGGAGCCGAGCGCAGAGGAGCTCCCCCAGTACGGCACACTGCCGAGCGCCGGGCAGGACAAGGAACGGAAGGCTGGTGGGGTCAGGCCCTGGCCACCAGGCGACCTGGACCCCGAGGGCTGCCAACAGCAGGCAACCCCAGCCAGCGTCCCTCTGCCCACAGGCATGGAAAGAACTACGGACAAAGCCGGGGGTGAAGCACCAGGAACAAGCAGAAAAGGAATTGCTTTTCAGAAAAAGACAGGCAAAAAAGAAGTGAAAGGTCATGATCCTCTGCATATTAGATGTGCTGAGGTACTGGAAGATGTGAAGGGAACATCTGTTGATTGCCCTTAAATGCAGATAACGGGAAAAAACGGTATCATACCATAATACGGGGCCACTACCAAAAAGAAAATAAACAATGAGTGAGGTTTTTTTCCTAACAAAGAAATGGAGTCATCACAGCATCATTTCTGACAGACTTTATCTGTCAAATGAGGAATGTGACAGGTCAGAAAAGCTATACCTGTCTGGAGAATATTTTGGTGCTCAGATCCTCTCCCTCCCCTGCAGCCCCACACTTCGCTCCATTGCTGGAGGTCTGCAGCCCTTCCCCTCTGGGCAGCAGCTAAGGCCACGTCTGCGTTAGCGAGGACTGACATACAAAGGGAGCAGATCTGAAGCAGGTGATGCGAAAGATGCTGTGTCCACAGAATATATGTGTTGGAGGGTTGGAACCATTAGCCAGCACACTAAAGGCAGACAAGTACTGTCCCAGAGGACTGGCAGAATGCAAATATCAGACCTAATATGTACCAGGATAATAAGGAGCCAGAAAACTTAAGACCAATCAGTCTAACCCCAATTACCAGAAATATTCAGGAATAAATCATCCAACAATCAATCTATAAGGGCCTAAAGGATAATCAACACCAGTGCCACCAGTCCTCAAAATAAAAACAAGCCAAAATGTAAGTGACAAGAATAACTCACGTCCAATTAATTTAACGTCCTTCTTTTACAGAGTAATTTACCCAGTGGATGGGTGGAGGTACTGTCTTGGTATTTTAGCAAGCAATTGATGTATATTATAGATAAGGGAAGTGCACAATCATCTGAGAAGTTACCTCAAAAGAGATACCATCAGTGCTTTACTGTTAAACTGAAAGGAAACTTCAAGTGGAGATTTCACTGCGCTGCCCTGGGCCAGGTACTAAGCTAATGTCTTCATTCATGGTTTGAACACTGAATGGAAAGAAGGTCTGAAAAGTCTTTGGAAAATAGAATCAGAATCGAAAGCTATCTTGCTAAAATGGAAAAAGGGTCTGGAACCAATAAACTGAAATACAGTAAAGGCAAACACAAACAGAGGGAAGAGGCCAAACACACAAGCACAAAACAGAAAAAATAACCAGACCGCAAAATTTCAGAAAAGAACCAAGAAATACTAGCAGATCACAAACGTCTGTCAGCAGAAACTGCAGTTACCAGCATGATAATTCTCGTTATGGGATTGCTTAAGATTAGGTGTGCCACGTATGAGACCAAAGAAGTAGCGATCCTGGCTTAGAAATCAGCTATCATCAGAGGGGAGAGCCAGGGGACAGCAGCAAGAAAGCGCTGAAACGTGGAAAGCATCACCTAGGAGGATCTGGGACATTTCAGGCTGTAAAAGAGAGGATTCCATGTCTTCCAACATATAAAACATTGTTAGGAGACCAGCAGGATATTGTTCTCCATGACTACTATGGATATGACAAGAAATAGGCTTAATCTGCAGAAAAGAAATTTTAAGTTGAATATCAGGGGAAGAAATATGGTAACAAAGGATAGTGAACTACTGAAGCTGGGGGACTGCAGAATCTCTTCTTTTTAGTGACTATGGAGAAATTAAACGTATTTCAGGAATGGCTTGACTACATTTTATCCTGTTGTAATGAAAATGAGTGGACTACCAGCCCTCTGAGGTCCTCTGCTGACATACCTTTCCATAACCAACAGACTTCAGCTTTTCATTCTGCAACTCCTGACATTTCAACTCTAGCACTGACCATATGCAGTGTTTTATCAGCTGAGGACCCAAAATTCCACCACTGTATAGATCTGTTCAGCAGAAGCAGGTGCTTACATGTATTGTGGGACTGTAGCTTTAGATTTGTGGGACTTGCTGCTGTTTTGGAACTGAAATCTTTTGGTATATGCTGCACTCATTTTCATTACAGGAGTTTAATTAGTCACAAAACAGGGAAGTAAATTAAAAAGGATATAAAATTTTATGTCCTGATCTTGAAAATTAAACAACAAATATTTATACTAGACAATCTCATATGCAATGATTCCTTTCAGTTACACATCTATTCATAAATTTTTACAATAGGCATTCAAATATTACTACTATTGCATTTAAATCAAGTCTATGTGGTACTGTCAAAAAGCACCACCAATTACAGCAATGACTCATATTCCTCCATACAAGGAATAGTATCACTAAAATCAAACTACAGATATTAGAGAACAGGCAAGAGTTCGGAGGTATATAAAAAAGAGAGATTAAAGCCCCCCATTTTCTCCTCTCTGAAAGAACAGAAAGCATAACATTATATCTCTGATTTCATATTCCAAATAATTTAATACAGTTCAAACTAAATCACCTTATAACACTTAAAAGCAAAGCATAAGCAACAGAAAAAGCAAAACCGGACTATTCAAGAGAAGCCTGTGGGACTACAGTGTTTTGGCATTCAGAAGATTAAGTGCAGAAGCAAGTTTTTGGTTTGATATGCAAGAATTTAGACTGACTCCTGTTATTAAGTACCCTCATTGAAGTCAGTGTGAATTTTGCCACTGGCTTCAACCAGAGCAGGAACAGGCACGTTATCAGCCGTTACAGCAGGCTGTATTCTTCAGCTAACAATGTACTTCCACATTTAAAGATAAAGGAAATCTGTTAAGTGACCTACCCGGAATGGATGGGACTTGAAACAAGGTTAACATTATCCAAGGTGTCTGCAGCCCAGCTATAGTGTCTGAGAGAATCAGAATCAAACTCCCTCTGAAACGTCAGGTGCTTAAAAACATAATAAAAAAAGATAAATTGAAATTTTAAATTAACATGAAAAACACTTGTCTTAAATACAAGCTTGTTCGCATAATTCTAGTAAATTTAGATCTGGCCCCTTTCCACACAACTGTGCTGATACCCCAGGTGTTAAATTACTGGAAAACCTGTAAGAGAAACATGGAACCCACAGACAAATTATTCCAGCGTATCTTCAAACATTTTTTTTGCCTGCTTTTCGCACTTCCTTCAGTTACAACTATGTCTCTCTCCAATCCGTTCTTACATATGCAAGGTTAAAAAGACTGACAACAATATTACCATTTGTACTGCAATCATACACCGTACAGACAGGCAGTGTAATATTCCCCCACAGAAAACACCATCGGACAGATCCTTGCTCAAGCAGAACGCGTGAACAGCTTCACTGAGAGTTTAATTGAAACTGCGAATGCGTGACCAAGCTCCCGGTGCGAGGAGGGTTCAGTTTGTCTCTATCCACGTACAACCAACACGAACACTGTTTTCTGGAGCGCCACTGTCCCTACTCATCTCTATAAAAATAGCTTTAAGCCTGAGCAGGGCTGGCACACTGGTGCTGTAATTAACTGCCCCATCTGACAGACATTAAGACGTAATTTGTTTCTCGATGCTGCCCGTGGACGTGTGCATGCACACTTGTGCGTCCTGTGCCCCAAAACAAGGTCTCACACTATAAATCCTCCTATCTCTATAGCAAAGCCATTCTAGCAAAATATTCTTTGTTCTTTCTTCATTTCTTTTTGTCCTAGGAAATTAAATAAATGAAATCTTAAATACTGTATGCCATATCTCCAGAGTGATGTGAAAACTTCTAAACATTTTAAGAAGCAGAGTCAGAAGTTACATCATTAAGTCGAGAAGCTGTCATGCAATACACACAGACTGTCTTCACCCGAGATGGTGTTAAAGATGTCAGGGTTTCCTCTGAGTAGGTTCTTTGCTGCTTACAGGCAAAGGCATCTAGAGAGAACAGAGTCTGTGAAGACTAAAACCTTACAGGCTGTATTCAAATCAGATTCTGTGGGTTCAGCACACACTTCTACACAGGAAATTTATATTATTTCCTTTTTTTTTTTTTTTATGTCCTAGCACATAGAGGTAGTGCAAATGAATTATTTTGAATGGAAATATCAGCAGTAGTAGCAAATCTGGCAAAGTCATAAACACACAAAAACACTTCTCTTGAGAAGCTTCCAGAAGATAAGCAAGCAGAGAGTGCTCTGTTGTTGGTCAGAACCTGCAAACCTCCCGTCACTCTGGGGTTTCCAAAAAACTTCTCTCCGTGGACTTTTCTTTTATTTCAGACGAGCATCTCAGGTTTCCTTCCAAAAACCATCGCCATTATAATTCACTGCCAATCAACAGAAACATCTTCAGGGCACAACTTTGCTCTGTCATCTGTCCGACACTGTGGCACATGGCTCAATGCCTCCTCCTTTTGCTACCTTAACTCTTTTATTAGGACCTTTCATTAAACTTTTTGCTGTAAGATACGTACTTTCGGCCTGATGGTTCAAGCACAGACAGCAACAATAAAGGGCAAACTTGCACATGTTAAACACCAAAATATGCCATCAGACATAAAAGATAAAATGAATGCCATTAAAACAGTGGCAATTAAGCAAGGGCAGTGGCTTTAATTAGCACTGTTTTGAAAAATGTATCATAATTAGTTTAATGAAGACATTTTCTAACTCTTTCCAGCAGAACACTAGGGATTCTCCTATATTTCCCCAAAGAGCCTGCAGTTTAGGCAGGAAAGACACCGCTGTGGATTTCTGCTATTCCAAGTGATCTAACTTTGTAAGAGCTCATACCGTGTATGTTATTACTTTTGGTACCAAACAGTGCAAAACCCAGACAGTTGGTCTCAGAAGTTGTAAAAAATTAGATAAACAAAAATAAATGTATTCCTTTGCTCAGTGGTTAACATTATCATCAAAAATAGGACAAAAAAAAGAAACATAAGAAATGCATTAAAAAGAACAACACAATTTAGTGTTTGTCACTCAAATGCCTGCTAAGCCGTAACAGTATCACTGCACTGAGGTCCAGGCATGCACCATGACACATCCATCAACAAATAAATGTGGGATCATGTTCGCTATAACAGAACAAAAATGCTAAAGCTCCATCAGCAGTGGGATACAGAAAACTAAACGTGGGGCCACATAACTTCCAAGGAAATACCACCACTTGAAAATATGCCAGATAGAGCTGATACTGTGCTCACTGAGTTGCTGTAGGTTTGCTTACGTGCATACGTAGGGTTTCTTGGTCTATTCCCTTATCCTGAGACACTGTCTGTATATTTTTTGATGCATACCTTTCTGACAAAGTGCACCCAAACAGATCTTTTGGACATATTTACAGGCTGCAAAAGCACAAAGCCTGCACCCAATAATTCTGGCAGAGAAAGAGTAGGGAAAGCTAATAGCTGGACACATGCATCTTACACAGAGCACATATCTGTTGATCTCATTTTGTCGGTCTGTCGAGATGCTGGATTTTCCAGGCAGGCAAAAAAATCCTCCTCTGTAAGCTGCAATATAAGCAGTCCAGAAGATGGTACATCATCAGTGACATCAAATTACAGGATTCATCCTGCGTTTGGTCAGGTCCCAGTGTTCCCTGCCTGGACTGCAGGATATTAAATATGCATTGCTAAAGGGTCTGGCATCATTAGGTGCAAATGCATGTATGAAAATACTGACAATTCTGCTGGCAAGGATCCTGCTGGTTGCATAACTGAATATCCAGGCTGTGTAATATCAGAGTTCAGCAAACAGGAGAATTTATGCTTCCTCCCAGATGAATTTATCCAAACAGAGAAGATTCAGCAAGCTGCTATGTAACGGACAGCCTGATTCATCCCACCTTTGGCTGCTTCAGTTCAGAGGTGGATGTAAATTATTCCATGGAGAAAGTCGTTCAGATTTGGTCTGAGTTGCTGCATCCATGGTAACACACCAGGACACAGAAATTTTAACTTTGCTGCAGTCAGGTTATGAGGCACTGCATAGCCTGGACTCCAACTCCCCTGTTGAAGAGGGTCAGCAATAAACCACCGAATGCAAACCATGGAGAATATCTCAACTTCTCAGGGACCTGTTAGAAACTCTTCTCTAACACCCAACGTGTCATGCTGGCAGTCAGGGTCACAGAATCATAGAATCACAGAATAGTAGGGGTTGGAAGGGACCTCTGTGGGTCATCTAGTCCAACCCTCCTGCCGAAGCAGGGTCACCTACAGCAGGCTGCACAGGACCTTGTCCAGGCGGGTCTTGAAGACGAGTTGTTGATTCACCTGTGCAGAACTGGCAAATTATTGCCTGACATTCCTCACCTCGCGTTGTATCAGAAGGTTATTGCAAATCAACAACCGGCATTTCTGTCTCCAGACATTTGGAATTTTTTTAGTTTCTCACCTACAGTGTAATTTGGGAAAATCCTTTCAAGCTGAAGAAGGAGTCCTAAGGAATCAAGACAACTGTCATTTCTACTGCGTGTAGGGGTCTGGGACATTGATGGGTTTTATTCGAGGTTTATGTGGCAGCCTTTGAAAGACAAGAGTTGTGTTACGTGACACATTTCGTATTTCTAGGCCTATAATGGTCATCATCAAGCCTTGGAGGTCCTTCTCCAGTCCCTGGTAGATCTGGATATCAAGGACGAGAAGGGACGCACCGCTTTGGACCTGGCTGCATTTAGAGGCCATGCGGAGTGCGTGGAAGCTCTCATCAGCCAGGGTGCTTCTGTCACGGTAAAGGACGACGTCACCAGGCGGACCCCGCTCCACGCCTCAGGTGAGCGCGATCTGACGTTCCGCTTGCAGCACAGCAGCGGTCACCTCCACCCGCCTGCTGTCCCCACGCACCCTCCTGCTGAAGGGAAGGAGGGGATCTCGACCCGTGCTGAGGCCCTACAGCCAACGCTTACCGTTCATTTCCTCGGCCTTTCTTCCTCTGTCCCTGTTGGTCAGTCCTCTCTCGCGCAGAGTCCCGTCGTTTCCCACACCACTACTGCTCTGCCCTCCCCGCCTGCCTGCGCTTGGCCTCACCTCTCTGTCACCGCCCGCTCTTGATGGTGTTTCCCCCATGACACCTTCCCTTAAGGGCTCCTCGGCCAAAGAATCGGCGGAAGAGCCAGCGCTTGCCTCACTGCTGCTCCTAAGGAGGAAAGGCTGAAAATGCAAGCAGGGTCTCACTGGTGATGAAATTATCCCCGTGGCCAAAACTTTCAACCTTTCGCGGGGGCAACACTACAGAAATTGCCCCCTTCCAGACACCACCCTTCTCCTGAGCTAGCTTGGGAGCGTGCTGTTGCTGCCCCGTTCCTGGTGTGTGGCGTGCTAATTGCACAACATGCACCTTTAACTGGAAAATGTACAGTTTGCCGTTCGTGTGAAGGTTATTGTTTAATACGTACCTGTCAGCTCAATAACGCCGGGAAACGCTGCTCCTCGGGCGGCTCGTTGAGGGGCTCGGCACAGCGTGGCAGGGACCTCTGCTGGGAAGTGAGATTAACACCTCACTGGGTGACAGTTACTGCCAGGGCCAGCCTTAATGGGCTTTCTCTTTATCTTTTAATCCTGCTTAGATTAAAATGCATACACATCCTTTAACGCCAGTTCGTTGCCTCCTGGAGCTGTGCAGCAGAACTGAGCACAGTGCTCCCCGCAGTAAATCGGTGATATAGAGATGTGCTACCAGAGCTTACGGACCAGGAGTTTGAGCCCGGAATTCAGTGAGAGGGGGTCTTAGCTGTTTTTGATAAAAGCGCAAAATAGTAAATCCAGCTGATCCTCACCCTGTCAAAGCTGTTGGGTTAATGAATTTAAATCACAATCAGGGCAGCCACCAAAGTGGAGCTGTGTTGGTCGAGAGCTTTCCTAGAGTCACTTCAAACACGCTTCGGGGTCTGCTGATGGACAAGGTGTGATTTGTCTGGTACCTCATCACTAGAGCAATGATTTTGCATTTGTTTGAAAATTTGGATATAGCGACAGAGGTTTCCTGTTGCCACAGCTGAACGGGAAGGGTTCTGCGGTACCGAGGAAGGTCAGTGCTGACAACGCCGGAGTTCTGTTAGCAGCTTTGACTTAAAATATGGATTTGTTGAATAGATTTGCTGAGTAGCTTTGTTGACTAGAAGGTGTTATTTTATATTTTTAACCTTTATTTATTTATTTTCATATAAATTCCGAAGATGATGTTTTTTTCCCTATTTTAATTTCTTTTTTAATTGCCCCCATCACTGTAGTATGAGTGCCTGCCATGTAAAACCAGTAGGAAGATTTGTTGTAGACTTCACTAGTCTGTGATTTTAGGGGTTTTTTGCTTAATTTTTTTTTTAAATGTTAAAAGATTACAAAAGATCTTCGAGGGATATAAGCACTATGTTCTTTAACCTGCAGTGGAACAAAGTAAGCTAGGTGTGCATTTAGAAAAAGGGGGGGAAAGAAGGCCAAGAAGCAAGAAGGCCGTACCCACAGAAATGAGACACAGAAGGAAACATTTACCCTAAGCAGGGAGCATACTGCAGGGACAGGTTGAATATCTGGACTCTTAGCAGAGGAAATTGATCACTGTCATCACCTTGGAGGCTTTAAAATGGGAGAAAAGTGCACTTTGGGTAACCACCCGGTACGGCAGCGTTCCGACCAAGAGCTCTGCGGCGTTCCGTGGGAAGCGGGGCTGGCACAAAGCCCCCTTCCGCCCCGACGATGGCAAGCCCCTTGCCGTCCGACGGGTTTTGTTGTGCTGCTGCGTCCCGGCGCGTTTCGTGAGGGGGTGTTTTAGCAAGGATCTGTGCTGCCCGTTGGAAATCCTGCATGGCGATAGCTGCATTGGCCGGCGGGTGCTGGTTCCAACGCGAGCCTAAGAGGTAAGTCGGTGTCTCTTGAGAACTCTGACAGCGTTCTGGCTGGAGGAGCCCCTCGAGTGACGGTGCGTGTTCACAGGCACAGAAGCGAGTGCTCGCCCGCGTCGCCCGCGCGCGGGAAGGCAGCAGGAAGGCGTGTGAGTGTGTGTGTGCCCGTCCCCTCGGACGCGTTGGCCGTCGCTCCTTCTGGCTGCACGGGCAGAGCTGCAGAACAGCACAGCTGAGAGCCCTGAGGCAGGGGGTTGGGTGACGGGGCTCTGCAGAGCTCCGTGCAGTCAAGGGAGTTGTAGCCTTCGCGGAGAGATCGCCTCGTGAAGTATTTCTGTCTGTCCCCCTCGGGGAACAGGCTTCCTCTGACCTCGTAACACGGGGAATTTCCTTCGCCTAAGTGAGATGTTCCCTGGGTGATTTTATTAGCGCCAGCGTTTCCCAGCTAGCCTGGGGAATCCACTGCAAATGTTCGCCCAGCCCTGCTGGCAAAACCGACGCTCCCCGCAGGCTCTGCAGCGCTCGGCAACGCCTGGGTCAGCTCCCGGGAGTCTGGGGGGTGATCTGCTCCGAAACTCGCTCACCAAAAGCCTTTTCAGGCGTCAGTGTGAGCAAGTTATGATTTCTCCTCCTCCTGCTAGGAGAAAGAACAGATCTTTTTTCCCCACTAAGCCCGTGACTCATCAGCCCTGCAGAACTGTTTACGCGTTATGTATATGGCATTACTTAGTGGTAAATAACTAAAAATGTCTTTTATTTTTCTGGGTAAAGCAACTAAGGTTATTTTTGGATGAGTGATTTAAATGTGATGATGTCCGCCCTTTTCTCCGCCAGAATGACGGGACATAGGTGGTGTCCGAGGGTTTTGCCTCAGCCCACGGGCAGTAGGCAGTGCGAATGCATGACTTGCCGTAATAGGAACACAATCTCTATCCACTGACTACAGAAATTATTGTTTTTCAAAGAAGAAAATACCGTTCTGTTCATCCCATGAGCCGTGTAACTGCGAAGCCTTTAAGCCAGCTGACGCACAGATGGGTTTCCGGTGTCAGGCCCTGCAGAACGTCGTAACTCAGAGCTCTTTTCCAGCAGCAGTGGGTTACGTTTTAAAAAGCAAACCCCCTTTTTGAGAAGTAGCTGCGGCTTCCAGTAAAGTCAAACTAGAAAAGCTGGAAAAACCCAAAGGGGATTTCAGTCTCTGGCGGTGCGTGCTGTTAGGAATGCGACGTTTGTGTCGTCGGTCATGCTCTGCAGACGCGCAGCAGCACTGCGGAACGCGCACGCAGCGCGCAGGCAGGATTCGCGAGCCTTGCCACGTGCTCCTGCGGCGCTCCAGACCTGGCGCAGAAAGCCTTGTCTGCCCACGCGCTCGGAGGGGTCTTCACCAGCCGTCTGGTTTAGCAGACATCTCGGTAGTGAAAATCACCAGTTCTGGTTTGCTCGTTTGGGATTTTGGTACGTAAGAGAACTAATCCTTGTCTTGGTGAGGTCAGGGAAAAAAGGGCTCACCGTTTTATCGGCACAAGACAAATCAAAATGGCGGGAATATCGACTTCTCGTATTGTGAAATACTTTCCGTGTTTATAAGGAAATTTCTTATCCATAAGTATCCCAATGGACAAGTCTCTGAAATTAAACATATTTTAATGAAACGTACTTTTTTTTCTTTATAGTCATTAATGGCCATACACCTTGTTTACGGTTGTTGCTAGAGGTTGCAGACAACCCTGACGTGACAGACGCCAAAGGACAGTAAGTTTTCTTTGTGATGGTTTTATTTCAGCTCTGTGATCCAAATAGCGCCTCAGATTTCTTACAAAAAAAGCATTTATTTGAAACGCTGTACTTCCTGCACATCTCCTTATGGAATTTGGCAGAGATTACAAAGTACACATTCCGTTGATCTGAGCCATGTGGAAAGGTTTATGCATTAATTTTAGCCTTTGCTTCGTACTTCAAGCAATTCTTCATAGATGCTGAGGGCCAGCTAAGAAGCTCTTGAGATGTTTCTACAGAGGGTCTTTTTCTTTCTAAAACATGGACGTTTCAGGGTTTCTTTGGAATATTAGGCTGGTGCAGTGAGGCGGAATGTTTGTTTAAGGTGACACGTGAACCCGAGATGTTCCTACGAAAATTTTGCTTCTCGTTAAATGACAGTTCTAGAGGGAGAATTAAGTATGTTTTTAAAGTGAAAATGTTAATGGTTTCAAAACTCATCTGAGGTGCCTGGAACATACCTGACTATGCATGTAAGTTGAAATGGCATTAGTCTGATCTGAAAAGAGAAGGAGAACAGATCCCTGTCAGAAGAAAACGGAAGCCCTGCTAGTCCAGATTTTGGCTTGAGTCGTTTCCTCATGTCCCATCATCCCCTTCAAGCAACTGCGCAGCGTTTGCTGAAGAAACGCCCGGGGCTGGTAACCAGCAGGGACGCTCATTCACACCGCTCGGGTGCTGCAAAGCTCCTGCGCTGCTGGAGGTGGCCATAGCTGCAGGCTGTTAAGAGAACCGGCCGTCTTGAATGGTGTTGCTCTGTGAAGTGCTTACAGATGAGTTTGTTTCTGTTTCAGCCATGGTAGTCGGTTGTTAGACAACTTAGTAATCTCACACCAAAGGTCTTCACTTGGGTGTTACATAGATGAGTGCGGGGACGGAACAGGCTGGTGGGTAGGAACAGAGGGAGATGCAAGGCCTCCTGCTTTCCCTGTTCCTGTAATTTAGCAGAGGTGAGTAGTCTGCCATTTTATAGCTGTGACCGGTTTGTTTTTGTGTTTTCTAGAACCCCACTAATGCTTGCAGTGGCATATGGGCACATTGATGCTGTTTCTTTATTACTTGAAAAAGAAGCATCTGTAGATGCAGCTGATCTCCTGGGATGCACAGCTTTACACCGAGGGGTGACTTAATTTTTATGATTCTTAATTGTCTGTTTTACTGTGACTACGACTCACTTCTAAATACAGGGGTGTTGAATGATTGCAATAGAAATACAGGGACTACTGTCAGTGCTTGGAAAACTGACCAAGCACCACCGATAAGGGAAAAGGCAGGACAGTAATGCTCTGCTTTTGACTCTCTTTCACACTCACTTTGATTAGTTAGACAAAATAGCAATTAGACCAATTTTTCTTGGCTCTAGACACTGCAGCACAGCAATCGTTACTTTTATAACTGAGCACCTTACGAATTCTGAAACTACTTTCTTTACAAGGACTGCCCAGCAGTTATTTTCATGTTTCTTGGGGAGGATGGGGTGAAGAAGTCAGCTTCAAGTTTTGATCTGGAGGCAGTGAAACTCGAGGCAGATCTAACCTTTTCTAGGAGTCAGGTCCCTACCCAGTGTGAAGGTGATGCACGAGGGGGTATTTGCACAGAACTCTGTGATAACCGCAGCGAGCAGTTCAGCTTAGGAGTCCAGCACAAGCCTGGAATAAGAGCTGTGGTGTGAAATTCCTGTTCTGTATTGATAGCAATACCAGAACACGGCCCAGATACCAAAGCTACCTGGGTACGGTACAGGGCTCACGGAGAGCAGCTGGCCAGCTGTTAAAACAGCTTTTCATGTTTCTGACGCTAGCCTTGATCTGTGCTTTCCTTGGTTCTTCTCTCACGTTCATACATGAGTTTGAGAAGCCAGACTCAATTTTGCTGAACCTCACCTCTTGTTCATCTG
>Ga0181612_107989_pt1 | contig 25792 bp, 14 predicted proteins | sample HoacroProtozoa21_FD_119630 | JGI IMG/M metagenome (GOLD analysis project Ga0181612, IMG submission 119630) | Hoatzin crop microbial communities from Cojedes, Venezuel. Combined Assembly of Gp0051906, Gp0051904, Gp0051908
CACCCACCCAATAAAACCCAAACCAAAGCCCAACCTTACTTTTCTTCTTACTCCAGTAAGAAATAATAATAATAATAATATTATTAATAACAATAATTAAGAAAAGGTAAAGGGGAAACAACTACTGTAAACATCCATGTTTTAAAATGTCTCCCTTTGCAAAGCAAGCATGCTGCTAACCTAGTATCTATAGACTGTGTTTACTTAAAAAAAAAAAAAGGCAGCTATTTTACACATACATTTCAACATAACAGAAGTTAAAAAAAATTTGTCAATTGTAAACACTGGAAAGAACAAAAGTTGGCAAAAATTAAGATAAAATTCAAAGAAATGTAGAGTCTGAATACTGCAAATTGAAATACATCCCCGAAGCTGCAATTTTGGCATTCTTCCTACGAAAAGATAATAATAAAACCCAAATAAATGTTTAACGTGGAGAACAGAATTCAGTCACAAAGAGCTAGAGACGCTTTGCCTACTGAACACATACAAGGTGAACAGAAATTATAACTTATTTATGAGACTTTACATATTTCAAACTTGACTGAAAAGTATAAAAATAAATTGTGGACTTTGTTCATTAAGTACCAGCTGCACCAAGTAGTACAGTGGTTATATCTACTATACTAACGAAAGAAAGAACAGGGTCTTTTTTTTTTTTTTTTTCCTTTTTTTTTTTTTTGTCTAGGAATAGTTGATTTTGAGCTTCTCAACCACATTGCAAATGGTATTTGCAATTTTGCTTATTTGAATGTACACAGGGTCAGCTAATCCCTGACTTGGTTACGGGTTTAACCCTGTTTTTAAAATGTATTACTCTGTAAAAGCAAGTGCACAACAAATAGAACCTTTCTAGGAATCTTAAAAAAAAAAAAACAACCAACCAAACAAACCAAAAGAAAAGAAAAGATAAGAAAAGAAAAAAGAGAGATTCCCCCCTCCCCCATTATGCATTTTCTGTTTTGTTTGTTTTTTAAAAAAAGGCAACAGACACTAGAGGAATGAGATGTGTGTTGTGTTTTCTGTTTTAAATGCTTCGGTGAAGTTGTTCTGTCATTTCTTTTCATCTATCGCTGATCATGCTTTGCTCTCATTTTCATTTGTTTGTGTGGCTTCGTTGGGGACCGTCTTGACTTCTGCTGGAGGTGTCTTAGTTTCTGTTGCTTGCACTTCAGATTTGTCTTCTACTGGGATTTTCCTGAAGAAGAATCACCAAAACAGCACAGTTTAGAGACAGAAATATAGACTGCCTATTGCTAAATCAGTGATAAGGGAAGAATATGTTTCTGGAAACAAACAAATATATTGCCTTGCTAGAGGCAGATGAGCATTTCCAGATGCAGAAATAAGTAAAACCAAACTCACTCCCTGCCCCAGTTCATTTAGCTCTAGTGTAATCTTTTTTGATATTCCTCCTGCCCCGAGTTAATGTACTAACAGGATGAGGTCTCAGGCTGCAGCAGAGGCGCAAGGCGTGCTGCGGTGTGAAAAGAGGAGCAAAAGGGAAAACTCATAGTTGCCAAGGAATTTGATTTTACCATCATTCATTTATGTCCCTCAAATGTCCTATAAAATCAGACTGCCATTGTAGCAGAAAATCTTTTTCCCTACAGTAAGTCAGTCCCAGGATTTCCCAGTAAGTGTCAGGAAGGGAAACACAGAAGTGAATTTTGTCAAACACGTTTTCACAAGTGTAAGGGAGGTCAACATCTTCACAGGCTAAAGCTCAGGTTCATCAGTCCGTCTTTTGGCTCTTTACTGCAGAATCAGAAAAGCGTGCTCTTCACAGTCGTGAAGAGCGCTACACAAGGCATAGCTGGTGGTCTCCCTGAAGAAGTGCCCGTTCCATACCATTAACCACAAAGTTAGTCTGAAATGACTGAAATCCTAATTCATCCTGATAAGCAGGGGAGATGAATCTAAGCGCATGGTTGCAATACTGATTTGCCCCAAGGGAAGCAGATGAGCAGCAGAGGTAGAAGGTGGTGGCTGGATCAGCAGAAAGAACACAGCTCTGCATTCATTCCACCATACGAAGAATTCATTTACATGACACAGACCAAGCTGCATTAATTCAGCTGAAATGTTTCTTTACTACGGGCAAATCAGTTCATACCTCCTTTCAGCTCAGTACCAGATCACAATTCTCTATTCTGTTTGTCTCTCTGTAGCACCCAGCATGACACGGCAGCAGCTTCAGGTGCAGTGACCTGAAGTGAACAGGGATCTCTCTGCTTGGGAGCAGCTCAGCTGCACCCATCAAGGCTGCCTTGTTCCCTCCAACCCTAGTGCATCTGCGGCATCACCCAGGCTTTCCAGAAAGGGCCAGATGCTCCAGAGCTGTGTGGGGCACAAGACAGTGCTGTGGAACAGTCACACGGCAGGAAAGTCTCCTGACTTAGGGGAGGACAGGAGCACAGCAGGGAGACGAGAGACATAAGATGTAAAGGCATCTGAATAATACGGTAAAGCAGCAAGGGTTTTCATTCAGATCTGGAAAAGACCCTGGTTCTTGGTTCTACAGAGCCTGACTGACTGGTCTTCTGAAGTGCTAATACACATTGCAATCACAGTGTCAACACCAAGAATCGAGGCCAATGCTTTCTTTTTGATTAAACACAAAACGAACTCATTTTCTTGGAGGCGTGAAGATGGAAGAAGTTCTAACCAAAGCTGTTAGAACTATGCTGTTAGAACCTATGTCTCCAGTGTGGTTGTTATAGCATAGCCTAGATTTATCCGAGTGAGCTGTAAAGCCAGCTCTAGAACAGCTAGTTAGGTTCTCAGCAGCAATCTAGTTGATAGTGCAGAGCCCAGTGTCCTATATACACTTCCCTTTGCAAAAGCTAAAGATGCAGTGTGAGCTCAGTCTTTTGGTTTTGGGAGCTGCTCCCACAACAAATCTGAGCTGACTTTTCAGGACTCTCTCTCCTGATAAAGTGTCTCCTGCCAAACACACAGTGCAGACTCATCTCAGCTGAGGAAACTGGATCCTGTCCAGATGGCATAAGGCTTCACAGGAACTCTAGGGTTGTCCTGCCTAGGAGCATGCTGATGCTCTCTGAATAAATCAGCTGAGTAAAGAGGAGATGCGGTACAGTGGATGGAGACTCATCTCTGATATACCAGGATAACACACTGCCCAGTTATCCTGACCCAACTGTGCCGTGACTGCTCCCTCCTCTCAGACAGGGTCACATTGCCTTACCCTTTTGCCAGTTTAGGGACAAATCCAGAGGTACCAGGTTCACATGGCACTAGTTTCTGCCCTGCCTTACACTGAAGTAAGTTCTGAAGGGCTCCACTGATCCGTAAGGAAACTGAATTTGGGCGGCTGTGCTCACTGAACAGCAGGAACTCAGCACCTCTGAGGACAGCACTTCCTTTGCATCAAGCTGAGCTGTTACTGATCTCTTTCATGAAAGAATAACCTACAACAGACACAGCTGCATAGAATTGTAAAGAATAACATATTTATGATAATTCCTGGGCTTGTCTTTTCTCTGCTTCCCTGGCACAGCCTATCCTGCTTTCCTCCTGGACCTTTAAAGCCAAGCCGTGTTTAGCTGGTTCACAGGTGAGTTAGTCTCCTAAGGAAACAATGAGATTAGTTAAGAGAACGCCCAACAAGAATACAGCACAAGCACCAGTGCACAAAAGACACAGCACACAACGAACAGAAGATTAAAGGTAGCCATACTCGGTCTTTGCAGGTGCAGCAGGTACAGAGCTGTCTGCAGTGGAAGAAACCAGCTCACGAGCTTGTCCACTAGTCACACTGGCAGGAGTAGTAGTGCCAAGAGCCGCAAAAACATCCTTTGCAAGATCAATGTCTGGTGTCTTGAAGGTCCCTTCGTCCATTTTAAAGTCCTCATTCTGGGAGGGGTTTGCGGTGCTGCCTGAAGCAGCCTTGCTCTTCAGATTGCTTGGGTTCTTGGTTGTTTCTGCTGGGCTCTTCACTGTACTGGGCTGCACAGCTTCCTTTTCAGGGCTTTTAGTGCTTAAGACCTCTTGCTTGGGCTCTGATGGAGCTGGAGGGCTAGTGAGGTTTGCAGGGCTTGGGGCAGCTGCCTTGTTACCAGCTGCCACTTTGGAGGTCTCGCCCACGTTAGCAACAGCGCTGGGGCTGAGCACTGCACCTTGGTTGGACAGGACACTTGAAGACAAATTATTAGTAGCTGGAGCAGAGCTTGGGGTGTCGCTGAGATCAACAAGGGGGGCCACTTTGGGGGTGGAGGAGGGCGGTGGTGAAGAGACTGAGGTGGCTGCCCCTTTGGCTGGAGTAGCCTGGCCAGGACACATGGAGTCTGAGTCAGGAATGGATGTGGCTGGCAGGGCAACACTGGAGGTCAGCGTAGTGGTCTCGCTTGTGGGGCTGTTCTGAGCAGTAGCAAAGGTTTCAGTGATAGTGTCAGAGTTAGTGGTGCCCGTAGTTACAGAAGGCAGCATGTCCTCAACAGTAGCTGCAGTATCGGCGGGGTGCCTGTGAAGAGGGCAGGAGTAGAAGAGAAATAGAGACAATGAAGCCTGGAAATGACAGCAGGGGAAAGGGAAGCAGAGTATCAGAGTGAGAAGGCAGGTGAGTGGTGCAGCAGCAGCATGGCATGTGGTTACAATACACACAGAACATGGAGAGGTAATGAGATAAGCAGAAACCTTTCCGAGGTCAAATGTGCAAAGGGTAGCAAGGGCTGGCTGGGATGCCTGAAGAAAAACTAGGAAGAGAAAAAGAGCAAAGAGGACTCATCCTTCAGAAACGACTTGCTCGTGCAGATTTTAGTTCCAGTCTTAGCCAAACATAATCCTGCCAACTTGAGAGACTCCTCTTCTCTTCTAGCCGAACTTTCCTCTCAGCTTCTTCCACCTAAGCTCACAAGGAAGCTTTCTATCAATTCCCTGATCTTGCAGCCCCGTGCCATCTGTCACCACGCAACAAGGTCCCAGTGTAGGACCCCTGAATCCAGTCCCTCATCTTGGCCCTGTCTTTTTGCCTGCAAGTCTAAGGCTTTCATCAAACCACACAGAATACAATTCTTTTTCTCACACATACATGTATTGCATATATATGTACATACAAGTACATACATGCAGCTTTGAGGAGGCATTTTCTCACTGGTATATCACAAATGGAGTGTGGAAATTTTGCCTTTCTTCCTCTCTTCCTGCCCTAAGTCACGACATGAGAGATCAGGGATTAAGGCAACTGAGGGCAATGACCCTGCGCAAAGATCAAATAACGGCAACATACTCTGGCTCCGTCAGGGGGGTGGTCTCATTGGGCTCTGTGTGTTTTCCCCCATCATGGTTGGGGGTCCTCTCCTCTTCGGTTCGCACCTCCACAATAGGCTCCTTGGACTCATCTTTCCTGTAACAAGGGAATTGCAGGGAGATTGGTTCCCATTCACACTAGGTATCCTTCTACAAAGACGTGCTGCAAATGTCGACAGGTAATGACAGAAACAGACTGGCCCAAACAGCAGACTACTTCTTTTTGTCACTCCCTCCTCCAGTTACTACCTACAGCACAGAAGACCACTGTGATGTCCAGCATTTGGGCCAGCCATTTGATGGCTACTAACAGTAACAGGACAAAAACCAGAGAAACAACTGAATAAGTCCCTTCCTGGAAATATAAGGCAGAACCAGCATGGCCCCAGATCTTTTCAGCACCCCCCCGTCAGAGATGAGTAACCCAGAACTCCCTAAAACAGTTTCTTTTCCAGAGTCGCTGAGGGGACACACTGATCAACAGAAGGAGCAATGTAAGCGATGACAGTACTCACGAGAAGGCGGCTTTGCCCTCCTCCATGTCTTTGCCCTTGGCTCCTGGGCCGGACTTGCCACATAAGTTGACGGCAATGCACATCAGCAGGCCACACTTGTTCAGGAAGTAGCAGGTGACATCCACAGCCACCAGGAGCAGCACAAAGATAACAATGAGAATGCCCACGATGGCAGCAGTCCCAAGGCCTGAGGTAGGGCTAGTGCTGGCTTTAGAGAGCAAAAAAGAAGAAAAGAAGGCATTGTAGTTAAAAGGTGAGTTGGGGCTAGTTATGGCTCAGATTTGGCTATGCTTACGTCGCAAGCATGGGAAGCTTACAGAAAGTGCACCCTCTCTCTAGCAGCCTTGCGTTGTAACCCGTATTTATCCTAAAGACATACAGGACAATCTGCCTGAAAAGACAGATTCACTTGGACCTAGTGGGGCTTTTCCCACCTCTGTCGGGTTAAGGCCTTGGAAAGCAGACTACAGAAACCTCCTCTACTGTAGCACATACCCAGCTAGAACTCCGAAGCGCTCCTGTTTCCCTCCACCACTTCCTCAAGATGAAGGCTGTGTCTAGGGTCCAGAGTGACTTTGGCACTGCCAGCATGGCACGAGCACAACTGAAGTGAAGCAAAGCCTAGACTCTGTAGTACAACTTGCCCTGGTGGGACACAGAACACTGAGTGATACCTGTGGGGCCTCAGCACCGACTATCCCCTTATGTGGTGAAAATGGAAGGAGGAATTAAAACCCTTCCTGTTGCTCAGGCAAAACCCAGCTATCCAGAACTGCAAAGTCGTAAGCTTTTCATGTCTTATCCAGAGATAGCTGAGCTCATCAGTGAATGCTCTAGGAGCGTTTTGGCTTCGGTACAGACAACGATCCAAGTAGCCTTCTGAGGAAGCAGACAGTAAAGATAAGCAGACTGTCACTCTGTTGACACTGTCCTTGTCACAGCAGCTGTCTGCTCCACCACACCCAATCTCCACCATGTTTCCCCAGCTATAGAATAGAAAAAAATACCTTGCCTTTTCCAGTAGACAAAAGGACAGCAGGTGAGAGGTGGTGATGGAGGCCTAGAAAATGCATGGGGGTTGCCCATATAATACTAACTTCAGGTGAAGTGCCTTTAACTTTCTACCTGCTTGGAATATGCTGAGTACTTTTTCAGAAACAAGGAGTGGATAAACACATCAGTTACCCCTGTCGAAGCCTTTGATCATCACAAAACCAATAGGCACAGCCTTGGAATGTTACCAGCTGCAGCTTCCCAGCCTCTTACTATCATACCCTTAACACATATTGCTTTTTGTTCCCCTTGTTTTATTCAGAATAATTCTTCCCAAGCTGCTGATCTGCAGGCAGAGCATTTGGCTGTTGGCTCATACAGTTCAAAACCTATTTAGACATACCAAACTACCCAGAACCAGCTTGCTAGTCACAACTGTCACATAATCTGCCTCTCGCTGTTTGACCATGCACTCCAAGGCTGGTGCATCCGACAGAGCTGCTTACTAACATTTACTGAGATAGCTGAACAAGAGCAGCATGTTGGTCGTTGTCCATAGCAGTATTTTGTTTAGGTTTTTTTCTTTCAATTAAGATGCAATTCTATTCATGTCCATTGCATTTTTTACTGCTAGATGTCACAATCCCCAAATACTCAGAATCTTTTCTTTGCAGAAAAGCTCAAAGAACCTCTTTCCCCTCAGCCCAATCTATGTTGACTTTGCTAGGTGGAGAGATCATATCCAGGGCTCACAGGCAATACCCTCTGCCACACATTTTATTACTTAAAAATAGGAGACAGAACATCCTCAGCATGAGGCAGGTAAGTGTTGTTTCATTTTGTGACCCTGATATGTATTAAGGAATCCAGACTCCAACTGCAAAGTTTCTGTCTGCATTTGACTGTATCTAAAAGTCACTCTGAGGCAGTCAACTCTGACACTTACATCACAAGTCCATTAAATGCTCAGCAGAACATTTGTGCTACAGTCCAGACCCCTGCGAGCACCTTGCAGCAAGCTGCATAATTGCATGACTTAATCACTCTGATGCATGGAGAGAGTGAGGAGGTCACCTATTTTCCCTCTTCTAACGTATTCAGGATTCTTGCATGGATTATTCAATAATTAATATGTTTCTGTTCACACTAGCTCCTGGAGAAAAAGCTAAAGATGTGTCAAACTCTTCTTATCTACATCATCTTTCCGGAAATGAGCTCCTTGGCAGGCTGGTGAAGGTGCACTAAGGAAAGCATCACAGACAGGATTACAGGATAGTAGTTCCTTGTTGTGCCTCCAAAATATACATCATCTCGGTAGCTGGAGTGAGACCAAATATTTCATCCTGGGACAGACAGCATTTTCCCATGTGCTAGAAGACGTCTTCTGGAAAATCCCATTCAAACCAGATTCCTACTCTTTGCTTCCTCTCCTCAGCAGCTTTTACAAGACATGTCAGTATCAGCTATAAGCCACTTAAGGTCAGGAATTATCTGTGGCATAAACCACATCAATGCCTTATACACTGCTCATACCTTGTCCGTGAACCACTGCACAAGACCCATGTGAATCGCAAGAACTGCAAGCCCATCAGTACAATCAGAGCCTCTGCCTCCAGGCAGATTCTCAGTCCTCAGCAGGAGTTGCACCAGTGGCTGTTTTCAAGTGCGTTAGCGTTTACAAATGGTATTGGACCTGGACAAGCTGCTTTACAGGAACAGCAAGGAACTGACTTCTTTCCTGTGCAGGATTCAGTTCACTGCGCCACTGGAGATCAAAAGGTTCAGGCATTCCCATGGGATCCTGGGCCAGCCTGTTACCGTTTCACTTCTGGCAGTACCAAGGCACGTGTATAAACAGGGATGCAAGGAGATGCAAATGAAAGAATACTTCTGTCTTTGGCATTGGTGCAACTAACGTGGGAAAGCTGTTCAGAAAAGATACTGAGGAAGAAGATGATTCAGGGAAATATCACAATTGTGGCTGAAGAGTTAAAAATTACTTGGGGAACTCCGTCAATGTAACTTCAAAAAAGAAATGTGCAGGGATGAACTAAGTCATTGTAGCCCTACACGCAGCAGAATAGTACCTACAATAAAGGCACTTCATTTGAGCAAAGATACAAGAAGATTCAAAAGCTGGAAGCAGAAGGTAGGTGAGCTCAGACTACGAATAACATATGACATTTTAATAGAAATCCCCAAATGAGGGCAGAATGTCATATGTTTCTCCACCAAATTTGGTTGAATAGAAATCTGCTTTACTTTCTAAACAGGGATTTTATACAGATTATTTAGGACCACTTCAGAAAAGCCCATCTGAATACTCATCTCTCTCTATTTAGGATTAGTAACAGAAAGCAAAATTGGAAGAAAAAGATGGTTCCTGTTTCAAGCAACATTTGCCATTCCACTTAAAATGACAATGGTGGGTTCTCAGATGTTTGTGTGTGCATGCCTGCATTTCTGTGACTAGTGCTTGGGAAGCAGAGCATTAGTTCTCTGATAGCCCTCGGCAAACACTAGGATCCACTGGGACAGCAGATGCTCTCCAAAAAAAAACCCACAAACCCCCAGCAAGTACCAGGCCCCACAAAATAACTGATCTTGCTAATTGCAATGTGTATGATGGAGAAAGTGCCAGGCTTTTACTCAAAGGCACAGTGATGGCTCCAGGATTTGATCTACAGCCTGTCTAAATTTTGCTTTTACATACCTTCCATCAGCTTCTTGTGAGACACTGAAAACACTTACAAACCACACGAACAAAAGTCTAAACATTCACAGACAGAAAATCTGAAAACTGTTGCAGGTATCTCAGATTTTATGAAACTTGCCCAAACTACAGGCACATTATCAGACAACCTGCAAGGCTTTCCTCACATGAAAGGTTAGAAAAGATCAGATACAACAGAGAAAAGATGGTTTTATGAGATAAAGATGTTCAAACCTAGCATCAATTCCGTCTTCTGCCACTGGTTTTCTCTGTGACCCTAAGCATCCCTGAAAAGGCAAAGCTTGAGCCACTGCAACTGCCAGAGATTTGCTGAAGCCAACGTAACCAACAGCGCATAGCAAAGACATGCCCCGCTATCCTTCCAATCTGTCTCAGGGTCCTATCTTTTATGTTTAGGTAGCAAGGGCATAAACTATTTATAATGCTACAATAGGAGGGCTCGTGTAGAACTACAAAATAATTTCAAGTTTCCTCAGAAGTCCATTTGGTTTAATTAGTATGAAGATACAATTCTAACTCAGGCTGTTGTGGTCTTGCAGCCACAAAAAATGATCTGCACCTGATCCACAAAATTGCAAAGAGCACCCAAGTTACACTGGGTGACTGTGCTGTCAATGAAACTTCAATGTGAAGTGCTGCAGGACAGCAGTTCACAAGAACTGCTCTAACCTGGTAGTAGATAGACTGGTGCTGAAATTTTGGAACCCACTGCATGAGGTTCTCAAAGCCACCAAGCACTCCTGTTCCCAAAGACCTGACTTCTGCTACGATAGCTACAAAGTAAGTCTCTTCTCTCTAAACACCCAGGAGGAGAGCTACTAAAGAGGCGCAAGCCTCCCCTTCCTCATTTCTCCTTCCCTTCCAAACCATTATCTCTCCTGCTCTGCCCCTCTGCCCCAGGGAGCACAAGCAGCTACAATAGCAAAGGCTGCCAGGAAGAAGAGTAGGGAGATGGGGAGAATAAGGGCAAATCTGCAGAGGAATGCCCTTGTTTATGTGCTCTTCTCAGATTTTACGCTTCAGACAATGAAACGGGGCCAAGGTAATTGCCTGCAATGCTTTTTTCATAGGCTAGCAAGAAAACCCTGCAATTTTCAGTAACTTCCAAATCTCTTCCACTTGTTCTGGCACATGGTATATTATTCAGTTTCAGAGACTGGCACATTTGATTAAATTGATCTACAAATACTTTAAGAACTATTCACTCCATCCTATAGCTAAATTTATGTTGTATTTAATCAAACTAATATTTAGATGCTTAATATCCTTAACTGGTTTGCTGGGGCCTAAAACAATTCAGTGTACAAAAGAAGTATATAAACAAACAGTTAGGTTACTGAGCATCAGCTGCTAACACTGTGTGTATGAGAGTACACATGTATCACCAGTGAGTGCTATCGTGTAAATAGATGGTGGATGCTTCTGACCTGATCCAGAGCACGTTCAACCTGATGGGAATTTCCATTGATTTGGTTTTGCTGTTCTCAGGACTAAGAGGAATAATACTTCCACAGGTTAAATAAGGAAACGCAAAATGTTAAAGAATTTCTTGAGTCCGTAATTCTAAAGACGTGAAGAATTTATTAATTACAAATTATTTTTTCAACGGAAAATTAGCTTCCTGCAAGACTGACCTTTCTAACCACCCTTATTTTACAGTGTACAATAAAATGACCCATCAATGTTACTTTCTGCAACTCTGTACAGACATCTGCCCTGTAAGAGAGAGCAGAACCACTCAGATGCGTCTTCCTGGTGGGGTCTCAGCTAGCGTGTGCACAGAATGTTCAGGCACAGGCAGACAGAGGCACAAAAAAGAGATGGAGAGCAGCAGAGATGATTCCAGGCATTTCAAAGGTCCTACAATATTTGGCAGAAGAGAGCAGAAAAAACAAAACAAAAATTCATTTCATGCATCAGAAGTAAAAAAAACCTGCATACAAACCCTGGAGAAAAGCTATTTGTTCTCAGTGGATGCTAACAGCTTTAATTTGCAAACACTTAAAAGTATCCTTCAAACGCGAGGTGTCACATTTTACAGACCTCATTCTCTCAGACACTCGGCACAATTTATAGTGGAGAAAAAAAACATGTGAGCAACCTTCTATTCCAAGTGACAACAGCTTCTATTTTCACAGATTTAGGCTCGACAATTCATGCTTGCTTTCAGCTTAGCTACTAGGTAGCAGAAATGCACAGCAGTCTGTGAAGCATTCCTTCGAAGACAAAAGGACAACTACTGAACTCCTTTTAGACTGTCACCAACACTGTACAGCTTCAGTGGTCTGCTCCTGGTTTTAGGCTCTGTTACTTTCCTATGACTGACTCTCTTTCCAAGGATGAAAAGAGGAATATGAGCATACAAAAAGGAAAAAATGTAAACAAAGAGTCACATGAAGATCTGCTTTTCAGGAGTAAAACAGACCATAAATCTGAACAGCTGATCTGCAGTCTGACCTCTGCCACAGCTGCCCTTCTACACTACTGCAACGCATGCGTGCCACCGGCTGCTTGTTCCACTCCACCAGCTTCAAGAGTCAGGAGAGCTTCAAAAACTTCTTTTTATCTATCAGAAACTAGGAGGTGCGAAGAATTGCAGCTGATCCTGGTGGAGTAGAATGTTATCAAACAAGGACTTTCTGTAAAATGAAGGCAGCCAAAGTAACACTTTGACAAACATTTTTGAAAATATGTAGAGACTTAACAACAAACTGGGGGCAGAACTGCTGGACTCCCATGGGCCATGTGAGATCCTACAAGGCTCTGCCGTTCATCACACACATGCGGAAATGTCTTTTCTAAGGGTCAAGGTTCCAGCCTTCCTCTAGGTATGACTTGTTCCCACAGAACATGTGCTTGCAAGGTTGCCTGTGTGCGCTGAAAATCTGAGTTTTCGAACAACTTCTGGTTCCAGATCCGAATCTGTGTCTCATCTCTAAGCACAGAAAAGAGAGCTGGCTTTTCTGCAAGCTTTTTAAGGTTTTATTTACATCAAAAGTAAGGCCTGGGACCATGTCCAGCATTGACTGTCAGACCTCAAGGATCTGACGTACATCTAGTATCTGACATGCTAGGAAGCCACATAAACTGGTGCTAAAAGTATCAGTTATGCTCCTTATTTTTACAAACACAAAACCAGAAACTCTTTTTGGATACATTCCATGTTGACTGGATTCCTGTTTGCCGTTGCATATGGCATTAATTTCAAGTAACTTCAGCCATGTAAACGATCTCTCATCTACTTGTCTGGCCTTTGCCTAGTCACCACAGAGAGGAGGACCCTCAGAGCTTAATGCATTTCCACTGCCTTAAGGCACCTCTCCTTGAACAGGATGAACAGCCTCCAGAAGTGCTGTTCTCTTGCCACACAACACTATGTAAAGTTATAGTTTAGACAAGATAATTTTAATAACCTATGAAATGGGTGAGATACAGTGCAACCTCAGATAGCAACCTCCATCTGTGGATAAGGGGAAACCAACAATACAAGCTGGTACCAACAATACAAGGTGAACTTAATAAATTCAGCTATAGGGGAAGGTCACACAACTTCTTAGCGTTATGATTACTCCTGCTGAACTTCAGTAACACTAAGGTGTAAACTCAAAAGATCTACCACATTTTCTATACTCTAAAACACTGGAGGCGAGGGGTTTTTTTTTAGAAAAAATCCACATGCTTCTCTGTGCAACACCTGCATAAAGTTTTCATTTATAATTTAGATAGAAAAGCGTTCACAAATTATAATGAACAAAATCTGAATAAACACAGCAGAGACTTATGCACAGAGCATAAAATGCATAGTTAGACGAGACTGACAGCATGGTTTTTTGTTTGTCCCTATTAGAATTTTGTTAGATTAATCCCTTTCCAGACAACTGATAGTATTTGAGACATTCTGCACAGACAGTTCTACGACTACGTCAAAAATTTCATCCTTGGCAACCTCAGGCCCACTCACAGAGAAATAGAGACCTAGAGGGAAAGACACACCCACTTTTAGAAGAGCATCAGAGCCAAATGGATTTCCCATCACAAAGACAAATCATGAGGAGCACAGGGTTTTTCATTGTTGTTGGGCTGGTGTTTTTTGTGTGGTTATTTTGTTTTTGTTTAAGTAAGCACAAGAGAAAAGAAAAAGTCAACTGAAATTTGTTCAACGAAATGCAATACACAGAACTTGGTAACAAAGATGCATTGTATTGCACCAGTTTACACCATGGATCAATCCTGTCTGGTAGTGTCACATACACTGTTAACCATTAATGTTATTAAGGATCAGTAGCAATAATTATTTAACTGGTCAGGTAACTTGATCCAAGCTCATCTTTTCTGTTAAAATGGCAGGAAAAGGGATCTCTCTGTGAAGTTGATAATACAGTAGTGGAAAACCAGAAAATGTTAGACAAGCATCCACTGCAAATTTGTATGCTAGTGGGCTGTGCTATGGCCCTGATCCACTATGGCCCATGAGATACCTGACTGCACACAAGGGGCCAATGAAGTCACAAGGATTCAACCACATTAAGAAAGAAAGAAATATCTTCAGTATAATTCCCACAAGATGTTCATCTTCAGGCCACCAAATCAAGAAAACCTTCTACTGGCCATAAATTTGAATCCACAGGCAAAAGCCCACCGAGACATCTGCGCAACCAGTAGGATTATCTGACAAATCTTCTTCCTCTTTATATAGTGTGTGGGTTTAGATTTGTGGATAGGGGCTTTAGAAACCTTTTGCACAATACAGTGGTGATCAGCACCAGATGTGCAAAGAAATCAGTAAAAAGCAGTATCTCAAAAGGTTTTCAATATTGTACCTTCCTTTGATGAAAAGCAGCACGGAAACAACAAAATCAAAAAAATTTTTCTTTACATCCATTAAAAAGGGCAAATTCATTACAAGTAACAAATCAATGTTAAAGAGAAAAAAACTGGCTTAAACTTCACTCGTTACAAAATACTGACTCCGTCAAATTAAACATTTTTTTTTAAACGTTCTGTGGTTTGTTCGTTTGTTTGTTTTTTCCTGAACTGACATGATCCTCTGAAACAAAGTTATCTGCTTTCATGCCTTGGTGGGATTCAGGCCTTTTCAAGCAAATATTGCTTTACTTTATTTTAAGTTTCTAACAGAGCAAAAGCAGAGTCACTGCCGAAAGAAGCAATGAAACAAAGGAGGACGACGTTGATGGACTTCCCAAGGTCGCTGCAGGTGCCAGACAATGGTTCCCAGGAGGGGAAAATATGGTTGTTTAAAAACAAATTTGGTGCATGTGGCAAGCGTGGATGTTTCCCCGTGCGATCCAAGGTGACATGTATGACGACAGACACAGGAAAGGAGTAAGGGGAAGAAGGGAGAGGGGAGGGAAGAAAAGATGAGGAAGAAAAAGAAAGAAAGAGAGAAAGAGAGAAAAATAGATAAAAAAAAATTAGGTCATAAATATAGAAAACATAAGAATCAAAAGGTTTATTTAAATTTTGTAAATTAAATTGGGTAAAGGTTAAAGAAGAGCATTAGCACATTCACATCGACAAAAGGGCCGGTTCAGAAGCTCAGTAATGTCCAAAGCCTCAGAGCAGGGTCCAAGTCAGGGTTTATGGGGTTAGCAAGCAAATAAGATTAAAAATGATGGAACAGAAGGCTCAGCAAGAAACACAAGGAAATGGTTATCTGGTATTTGAAAGGACAACACAGCCTTTTACATATAAAAAAAAAAAGAAAAGCTTTTGTGTAGCAGACAATCCACCTGCCTGTGCAAGTCCTTCCCCCAAAGCCTGTTGTGCCAAAGTCCTGGATAAAACATCTAGGTGACTATAACCCTGGGGAAGCAAGAAGGTCTCAAGAATACAGGACTGACTTTTCCATTTAGCCTTCCAGATGCTTGTAAACTACTCTAATGCAATTATTATAATTACTGAAAATAATCCCTTATCCTTCCAACCATGTTAAGGATACCATATCGATGATAGTAACAAAGGACTCTACATAATAAATATACATTTTGTTTGCAGGAAATGCCTAGCTATTACTGTCAAGCAGAGCAATGCCATGCTAGAGGCATCAGCTCTGACTTCTTCTGTGCAGCTCATTTTGAAATCAAACTGCAAAAGCTAAACGGCATGAAACTGACAGGAGATGCTAAAGGAAAGCAATATACGGAGACTCTTCCCTACTGCAATTTGGCATACTTGCCTTCATTTCAATAGAGGCCTGTGGACTGCATGCCAGAAAAATCTAGCCTGCCCTCTGGAAATATTTTCCCCAAAATTATTAGTTTGGGAATCAGCTCGGGGGACCAAGGGGTATGGAAACACCTTGGAAGGCCTAATAGAAACCAAAGTCCTCTACAAAATGAAAACAGCCTGGAGAAACAGTCTCACAAATCCAGCATAGCCAGCTGTACTCATTTCACTGCACAGCATTCTACTTGCCCCTGAAACAGAGCACAGTCTTTCTGAGAACCAACTGCATTCATCTGTTGGGTCAACCCTGCAGCAAACTCAAACTCCAAAATGACTGCTTGTCAAAGTGCTTCTGACATTTCTAAGTGTAACATTTGAGTGGCACCCTCAAATCCTGATTCCTCCTATGCTTCACACCAGACTAAGTGAGGAATAATTTCAGAGAGGCCAAAGAAGTTACACCTGTGATGACAAACTGAGCTCCCTCCCTTCCTCCCCTCCATGTTTTAGCAGTCTCTGCCCACGTTCCTCTTGGACTTAAAGGGCTCAGTGGCATTTGGGCTTGTTGCTCCTCCTACTCTCCTGGACTACAGTATAAACACTGTGTATTGCAAAGGCAACAGTGTTCTCAAAATCTGCTGATGCACCTGTGCAAGACATCCCAGCTGTCCCAGGTGGCTTTGTTGACCCGTTGGGCATGTAAAAAAGGCTAAAAGAGAATATCAGCACAGGAAGGCAACAATGGTTGCACAAAAAGGAGTGTGGAGGAACAAAAGGACTGATTAATACTTGTAACTTTCCCTGGGGAGACACATCACAGTGCAAAGGCACCACTTTCTGCTGTTTCCAGCCCACTGCATTTGACTGTTCAGCTCTGAACTGATCTTAAGGCACTCTGCCAAATTACCCTCACTTTCTCCTGCCACATCAGTCACAGTTGCCCTTCAAATATGTGAGGACAGTAAGTATTAGAGCTGTTGAAAATAAGAATCAGAGAGTAAGTTGCTTAATGAGTTATTGAGGGCCCTTTCACCCAAAACTACAGCCTTATTCAAACCCACATCCCAACCTCCCTTTTGCCCCATTTCCCTCCTCCACCCTGTTCTTATCCTCCCTACCATACACATTTTTCAACCCCAAACAACTAGGTCACTCATTTGTCCATTGAACAACATTGTCTGGCTTAATCAAGTGGAGTTTCAGCATGCAAACTGCACAAGGTCTCAGCTGTTTCCTTCAGACACGAAGGGAGTGGGTGCAGTGGGGGCAGACCAAGGATTGAATACTCAGTGCAAGGAAAAGACTGAAAGAACACCTCTCTACCGTGTTCTGAAGAGAAACATGAGATTGAGTTAACAAGCTAGAAGACAGAATGAAACCAAACCACTTCAATATGGACTGTCAACACTAATCCTGGCATTCATATGCTTAACTCTAGCTGTGCAATGAGGACTTATCTTGACTGACTCATTAGCTTTAAAGTTCATCTATCTGCCTTTAACCCTTCAGAACTTTAACTTACAGGAAATCCAGCAATCTCATCCTTAGATATTTGGTTTGGTTTTATTCTTCCTTTTTTGTTTTTCATGTGCACTACTACTACCTGTGTAGAAAAAAAATATCAGCTGTCCTTTCAACACCTTCCAGCAAACTGCTAAACTCCTAGCACCTCAGCTAATAGGATATGCTTGTTTTTCATAGCATTTGTGCTTCTACCTCACTTTTTAAGCACACTAGTCAGTACAGTCTGTCAAACAAGCTTCCGGGAGCTTTCTAACGCTTTTTAGTTACTTTTCCCTAATTCCCTACCCAACATTAAGACAGTGCTGTTTTAAAATTACTGTAATTTGATAATTTGATCTCCATTTCATTTAATAAAAAAAAAATTCAGAGAAAGATTTTAACCACGTCCCTTTCCAACTGCCAGCAAACCCTTATTCCTCTATTTCGCCAAAGGCTGAGGTGGATGGGACACACGAACAATAAGCAAGGAAGGGAAATCTGCATTGTGAAAAGCATCGCCCCAGAGATCTGAATGGTCTCTTTTGCTGTTGTTTAAAATGGGAATCCTACTTTCTGGTTTCAGAAAGCGTTTTCTGTCCACTGCTTTTCTCAACTGGTAATCCTGTTACCCCGATACAGAAAGCCAACGTTCCCTGTAAACAGTCAGACAAGGATTTGTCATGTAGCATTCCTAACAGCGTACTGCTAATGCTCTACATACTGTAACATGGACTACAGTACAGGTATGTACATGGCAAAAACTAAGCTTTGGATGGGTAACCAATTGTGATAATGGCTTTAAGCGAGCAAGTTGTCAGGGTTATTCAGGCACATTAAAGGATGCAGCACTGTTGCATTAATTGGAAGCAGAAAACAATGGTAAAGCTTCTGACTGCTGTACCTGGGATGACAGTAGGCTGAGCAGAAGTTCGGAAAGCATAGTGAGCTGCTTTGGACTTCCCTTGCTGGTTTTCAGCTATCACATAAACCTCGTACTCTGCATTCCAGTCCAGGGACTTGAGCATGACGTGGTCACTGCCAGATGGAAGTCTGATCTCTGGTTTCCATTCTGAGGAATGCTTCTGCAGAGCAGCGAGACAACAGGCAGGGATACAAAAAACAGAGCACAATATTAGTAGCTAGCTTTGAGAACACTGTAACGGCTAACAAATGGAAAAGCAGGGAGGTTTCTACACAAGCACACACTCCTCAGCTAACTCAGGGGTGCAACACGTGCTGTTGGCTCGAAGTGGATAGGACAAGAGATACAGAAGCAGCCTCTTTCCTGCTCGCTCAGAAACCTGTTTTCTGGACACCTTAAGAAAGCCCCTCAATTCTTCCTCTCATCTTCACCACATAACTAGACTACTTCCATTTCAGAGGGCAAAGGCTGCAACTCCTGTATGTCTCTGCCCTGCAAAGCACTTTAAGAGTGTTCTCTTGTGACTTAGTATATCAAATTTAAATCATCTGAGAGAGATTTACCTCTTAACACAGGTCTGGCCTAGCTTACCACTAGCCATTCTATTCTGCACTGTTTAAGAGAGATTTTAAAAGGTGCATACAACTAGTAACTTTGCCAATTCCTACTCCAGTTTCAGGGAACCCAGATGTACATTTTGCCCAGAAGAATCTGAAAAAAACACTGCCAAGGTACCTTGAGACAGTTTTAGGCAGATTTCTGGGACTGGGGTGTGTTAACAGACTTCTCCGTCTCTGCTGGAATTTATGGTTCTGTGATACTAGATCGTCCTTTTGATATTCCAAAGACTCCCCTCATTCTAAGAACCTCTAAGTAACCTAAAATGCACAAAATTATGGTGGTAAGAAATACTCTTGGGATTTCTAGACTGCATTGCAAACTCTGCTCTGTGACTTTAAGGACTGTTCATTTGTACTTAATTAGTTCAGCATCACAACTGCCAGACTCTGTCACTGAGAAAGCGTCCTGTTTCCTTAATAGCTGGAAAGCTTCCACATTTCAGTTCAAACACACTGGTACAGCTGAGCTGCCCCTAGGTGTACTAAGACTCAGAAGGTGTGCAGACAATACAAAAAAGCTTCAATAACTTCTGGCAATTCTTTAAGCTGCCCTGAAGATCTTAATATTCTCACTGACCCTCTCTCAAGGTCCTATTCCTCAAGGATGTGCTAAGCAATCTCTCTGAGTGCTTCCCCCCCCCACCCCCATCGTAGGAAAAAACCATCAAATACCACCCAACACAAAACTAGGGGCATGATCAGCTTACAACAATACTAGCTGATCATCACATCAATGTTTTTCCCCAAGACTAGGCCTAGATGTTTTGCTCAGAGAATCATATAGTTTGCAATCCTGGGTAATTTGCAATGAGATGTGATTAAGTTAGGCCTAAAGGGGAACTGCTTCCAGTAGCATCTCTCACTTTATCTGTGTCTAAACTAACTACATTGAATGTCTTATTCAATACTCTGCAGAATAATTTGGTACTGAAGCACCCATTACTCAATCAAATATGGCAGCTTCACTGACCAGCGGAAAGTTATGATTAGATACATGTCTGAAGGTGGGAAATGCTCTACACTATGAAGCTCTGGTCCCCAGCTAACTTGTTGCAGGCAATCCCATCTCAGAAGTATATGAAATCAAATAGTACCAAGTGCATGTAACTACCATATATTCACAGTTCTACAGAAGACAACATGGAGAAACAATCTTTCACAGTCAAGTGAAAGGAAGGAAAATGAGACAAAGATTTTGTATGTTGCTTCTGTGCATACCACGTCTCATACCTTATACACTTCTGCCACACCTGCTTAGCATGTACTCCTGTACTAGCCTACCCACAAGATCTTAGCTTCAGGTTTGCCTGCCTACATGGTTATGCCTGAGTACTGAACAGACTAAATACAAATCAGGCTTGAGTGTCAGCCGTACTTACAGCTTTGTATTTGATCAGATAATGTCTAATTGGAGAACCACCATCATCCTGCTTGATAACATTCACTTTAATGGAGTTTCCATCTTCTCCCATCTGACCTTCCAGTTTGGGTGCGCTGGGTTCCCCTGAAACAATGGTGGACTTATGTTAAATTGTAAGAAAATAAATTAGGGGAAAAGTACTCATCAAAATCCAAAAAATACTTCATTATACTCTGCTGCCCAGGGTATCAGCCTCACTCTGACCCAGACTCAGAGGACACAGTGTGTCCAAGTACAAATATTTGCAAGACCCAAGTATTTCTTGCACTTCGTAGTTTGTTTTCACCAATAAAAGTTACTGTTTTTGTGTGTGCTGGAATGGAGTCAGAGGCTAAGTGAAAAAGACACCACGCTTCCCCAAGAATACCCTAGAGCCATGACCAGTTCCTCACTATTTTTGTTGTAAAACACTGATGTGAAACACCTGGAAAACATCAAGATAGGGTATGTGGCAAACAGAGAGGCTGCTCCTGTGAAACGTCGACATAAAGAGCATCACTGAAAAAGGACATCATGTTTGTTATACAGACCTGTGTTGCACTTCGAATGTTGTTTAGGTTTTATAGTTGCTGGACCAGAGGCTCACTGGTATGCTCACTTAAATGAGCATGGAAAAAATGGTACTGAATGACAACAGCACATCTTTTCACTCAGCTTGCACTGGTAATTGCAATGAGTACAGGCTGGAGATAACTAGACCCCTTCGCTCTTCTGTAATAACCATTTTTAAAAGAAAAAGCTATCATTTCCCAATTAGCACTCCCGACATCAGCAGAAAACTGAAATGTCATTTGTCTCTGCAGGGCACACTGATTTACAACGACACCCTTTCACACCCATGTCTCTACAGCTATTTTTTCTAGCCAATTCCTCCATAACCTGCAAACACAATCTGCAGAGGATGGTTCCCCAATCCCAGCTCAAGTACTTCCTTCTTGTACCCTTACTATAACACCTCTCCTAACAGAAGTCAAATCCATAGGTTGTCCAATTACATATTTATATCCCATGCCCTCCCCTCCTTCAGAAATACTGCAACAAATTGCTCAAGAGATGTACTTTCTCCTTCTGCTTTCAGGGATCAATTGTTTCTGAAGTGCTCTGACAGCCTGGGAGTTTACTATGCAAAAGGCATTATTACCCATTTATTTATTTTTGTGGGGAAAGATACCCATCAAATGAACAACCCCCTGTCCCCAACAACATACGCATCAAATTAGCAAAAGAACTTAAATGATAAGAGAGCAATGATCCCTCTTTCCAAAAGTGACATGGACCACAAGAGAGCTCAGATCCTGCTTTCTGTCAGTGCCTGGATGCCTGTTTTGCTCCATTTTATGTAAAGGCAAGAAAGGCTTAGGTTCCTCTATGCCAATACTTACCTGAGACTGGGGTTGGAGCTACTATTTCCATAGCCCTGAAACATCCCAAGAGTTTAAATGCTAGTCAAAGTCAGTAAGACTTGACAAAAGTTATCGTAAACCTGGCTGAAGCTTACTAGGTCATTTTACAGTACTTACTGAGTTCTTTAGTATCAGCTCTGTGATATAGTCCAAATGCTTAAGCCATAAAATCTGGGTTTAAAAGCTTCTTCAGAACTTTTGACTATTTCAGCTGCTATTCTCTGGAACCTATTCAGCCCAGTTTGTTTATGACTAGTTTGAACAAAACCAACACTGCAATTATTTGTAAATTAAAACTTACAAATCAGTTGCAGTTGGCAATTCCAGCAAACTCCTGAGACTAATTACACTGTGCTGGCTGGTCTCATTACAGGGTCCCAATTCTTACAGTTATTTTATATAACAATTAAAGTGGTTGAATGTTAAAAAGCAAAAAAATCCTACACCTCTATTTAAGCAGAGTTATGCATATTTTATGCATTCTGACAGTATTTCTATTTATTCATCTGAATGGTGAATAGCTTATTTAGAATTGATTACAGGAAATATATATAGAGAAAATACAATAGAACGCACATCCTGTGTTTTGCTGTGCACCTTGAATCTGAATACACTTCCCAAATGTTTGCAGCCCCAAACATTTGCACTGATTTGCTAATGCTGAGCACACACTTTACTGTTCTAGCTGGAGGTGACAACAGTTCTGCTAAAGCACCTCTGTCTTTACTTGCTGTGCCACTTGTGGTCTGGACAATGGGCTTTCTTGAACACATGCTCACAGGTACACCAAAGTGTGGTGAAATACAACTAAAAGATGATCCAATTCTGAATGTATCCCAAAGAGAACACCACCAAAACTCTGAAATGCAACTTAAGAGCCTCAATGTAACCGAACGAGAACAAAACCAGGACACTGAAGTAGCATTTCTGATGTTTAAAAAGCTCAACCTGTTGCCTTGAATAAAACTTTAAAAAATACTTAGTTCTGCTGCATTATACTGAAAGTGAAAGGAAATAACAAGCCAGTAGTTGTATTAAGATTGACTTTGAAAGTCACGGGAATTTACAGGGGCTTCATTCAACCAAAAAAACATTCTCAATTCTAAATCTGGATTTGATTCTAGGTCTGGATTTGTATTCAGCTACTAATGGAGAGCACATGCATTTCTAACTGGCCAGAGAAACGTTAATCTTCCAGTATCTTTCAGCAGTAATCTGAAGCCCTTCCCCTCCTCCTTCCCCTCCAAAGCAAGAATTCAAGCACTTTTTTTTTTTGTGAAACTTCAATCAGAAAACCGCAAGACCTAGACTGAAACAGTAATTTAAGATTAATTCGATTTTCTTGCGGCTAACACATGCTCTGTCTAACACACCACCTGTTCCAAGAAGGTAATTACAATCCATGGATACACAGAGCTCTCTGACATGAGAAGCTTACATTTGTGTTTCACAACATAGTAATTTCTCTTCAAGATGTAAAGAGGGAATGCTCCTTTTCTCCATGCTATATTTTTCTTTTCCAAAACCTTGCCTCTGTCTATATCCCCATTACAAGACTCCCACTATATGAGCTGGACACTCAAGAGCTGTATTCCAGCCTGTGACAGGTTTCTCAGTGAATGTACATTGAAAACACAAAGGTAGCGCTCTCAATGTGACCATGCAGCGGCCCTTGCATGAACCTGTTAGTGGGGTTTGAGGCAGATGGCACACAGGAGTAGGTTTTGCCATTTACATTACAAGAGGTGCTACGCACTCCTCTGGAATTCTCCTGGTTCACACAGTACAGGGCCATTCATGTCTCGAGAAAGGACAACAGAGTTTCATGTTTAACCAATGACCACATTTGCCATCTATTGTGTAGAAAAAAGGGTATATTGTTATCTCTACTGCCAACTAACTGAGGCCGTGTATTTGAAAAACCCTTCCCAGTCCATGTTTCTCCTTGAATTGCAAATGCTGAAAGCATTCATAATGCATACAATGCATTGCAGATTGAAAATCGAATGGGAACAAGTGAGTTCTAGATGAGCAGAACTACCTCACCTAGCCATATGAAAACATCAGATTAACCAAACAATTATATTTTTTTTTCTTTCTTCAATCCTAAAAGAAAAACACCACCACTAAGGTTACTGATTTTGACTATTGAGTTGATTTCAGATGAAGAAGCATTACTGCAATAATTGTGTCATGACTATTAATTAATAATTAAATAAAAGAAGAAGCAAATGTCTTGTTCTATCCTTTTTTCACACAAGAAACTAGCTCCCAGAAACAGCTGGGGGTGGGGCATTAGTGGCTACTTATTTTGCTGGACACTGAGCCATGTGACACTGCTGCAACATTTACGAGCAGCAATGCTTTAACTGTTGCTGTATTTCTAGTAGACTTGATGAATGGCTTCACTGATAACTAACCAGTAAAAGATCAAGATCTCCTTGGTACTTTTTCCCATCCTCATCTCAGAGAGATACTTAGTAAGAAGTAAAGCCATCTTGAAGTGACAGTGAAACACTGTAGTCATAGAATTTGAACTCTTATCTAACACATGCCAGAATTTTTTTCCAGTGATTGAGCACCAAGACTAAATTGTGAAGGAATATCCTTTGAAAAGATGCTCATGCTTGATAGATTTTACATGTCAGAGATGCTGCTGTAACTCACACACAGCCATTCCAATGATTAATTACCCTCTCTGCTGAAACTTTTCCTAACTTTCAATTGTCTAGTTTCTAGGTCACGATTCCTTTCTCCCCCAATAATTTAAATGCACTTCTGCTCTGAGCAACATTCTCTTCAAATAGGAGAATATGGATCACTCCTAATGCCTGAAACCCAACAGCTGTAGCAATGCAAGTCCTAGTGAAGAATACTTTCATTTTCTCTCCATAAACACATGGCATTCAATTTATCTTAAGCAGGCAGATGTAATCCAGATACAGGGCTGTGAAATTAAAAATGGGTTAGTGCGTAGTTTCAAACAAAGGAGGAAGAAGTTTAGTGGGAAAATTTTAGTCCAGCAGAATCAGCATCCCTATAACAAGCCAAAGTGTCAGTAGCTGAAGAGAAAAAGTTGTCATCAGAAGATCAGAGAAGAAACTCATGCTTACATAACATGCATCCTCCCTACAGGATGGGGGCTGAAAAGCAAAAGTACATTACAAAGGTGTGTTGCACGCCTGGGGATCTCCCATTTACATTGAGCTAGCTGGACATATTGCAGAAATCTGCCTATTCCATCCATAAAATGTGGGATCCTTAAAGAATCCCCCTTGAGACAATGCTACTTAGCTTATTGAGAGCAGACAGCTCCAAGCATGCCATACTTCCTCTGGATAATAATTTTACAAACTTGGAATTCACTCTGCTGCAGAAGGAGGGATGCAGGATCTTACGCTTTCCCTCTACGGTGTGACAATGCGAGTGATTATGGCTGAGCCAGATGGCACCTTATTCAGCCCAGCAGCTGAGTATCTTATTATCAAGATTATTATTATCTTATTATCAAACAATGCAAGTGGAATCCCTGGAGGGCAGAAGACAAGTAACTTTAACCCCTACGCTTTACTCTCCTTGGGAGATGGGACAGATTTTGCTCAAAGAAGTAAAGTTTACAGGTTTCAGGCACCCTACGTACTTTGTTAGAACTTAACACCTTCCACTGATTTAAACTTCACCCACAAGACACTCTTCAGCAAAGTGGAAAATGAAGCCACATAGGTGCTTTACCTATGAGAAAAGCTTATAGACAAGCATGGCACACTGCCTGCTTCTTGCGATTTAAACTATTTTCGAGCAGATCTTCTCTGGAGCTGAATTCAAGAGAGCTCATGAAGTCCTGTATTTTGAAAGGCAACTCATGTGCTCTATGAAGGCTCTTCCAAAGGTGCCATTGCCCAGAAATGACAAGCTGTGAATCAGATAGCCTTCAATCTCTTTAGTGCCTTTTAGGAAACTAGGTCTGTTTCTGCTCTCGAAACTTCTGTGGCTCTGGGGACTTACTTTTTCTTTCCATTAACTCTTCTTTATCTTTACAATCCCAAAGAGCTGCATGAGAAAAACCAACCAGACTCAAGCTCTTCATCATTCATCTGTCCAGATCCAAGAGAACAAGAAAGCCTTCTATAGGTATGTCAGTCATAGAAGGCAGACTAGGGAAAATGTGGGCCCTCTCCGGAAGGAAGTTGGAGACCTGGTTACCCGGGACGTGGAGAAAGCTGAGGTG
>Ga0181612_171002_pt1 | contig 25776 bp, 14 predicted proteins | sample HoacroProtozoa21_FD_119630 | JGI IMG/M metagenome (GOLD analysis project Ga0181612, IMG submission 119630) | Hoatzin crop microbial communities from Cojedes, Venezuel. Combined Assembly of Gp0051906, Gp0051904, Gp0051908
GGACCCTGCACTTACCCTTGTTGAACTTCATCAGGTTCCTCTCTGCCCAACTCTCCAGCCTGTCCAGGTCTCGCTGAATGGCGAGTTTTTGAGTATCTTCAGGGCGCCACAGGGACTATAAGTTGTCCCCTTATGTGATCTGTCAAGGGTGACCGTGCTTCTCCCCAAGATGGTAAGAGCTTTGAACAGTTGTCAGGAATGCTTGTTCTGTCCTCCCTGAGATGGCGGGCTGGAGTACCAACAAGTCTGCTTGGGCAGCTGTGGCATGCAAAATAAGTGGTGTCTGACGGCAGAAGCAGCAAAACAGAAGTGTCGTCTCCTGCTTTTATTGCCCAGTCTAGCTTCAAAAGAGAGATGCTCAGGTGCTAGTATTCCTAACAACTGCTCCACTTTTTTGATCAAACCCATGCACCCCCTCTCTAGTTAGCATCAGTAGCCATCAGTCCACGTTTAGCAGGCTTTTAATGAATTTCTCAAAGAAGTGGCAATCTCTTTGTAGTTTTACAGATTCAAAACTGGACTTCAGCTCCATAAGAAGTAATTTTTCAAAAGTATTTGTCCTAGAAATCATACTTGAAACAGTTCATACATGGCCATCAGTAGCACATTGCGACTCTCAGCTGTAAATGCAGAAATTTAGCTAGGTCTTGCTTATCAAAAGAGAGGGAGGTGTGCTTGTCCCCTCTGAGCATCTGTGCTGCCTTCTTTTTGGCACGATGAGGTCTGTGCCCATCAGTCTGAGGAAAACAGAGGGTTCATAATTAGGTTCACATGACTGCAAATTGTTGCTGTCATATATAGCACACCATTAGGATGGTTGGTAGTAACACATGGTACTGTGGTAGCAGTGCTCGAGTAACATCTCATTTTGCTGATCAGCCAATATGTGGCAGGTCTTCCTTGTCCTCTTCACTTGTTGTTTAACCAGCAACGCCTGTACTTAGCTATCCCCTTGTAAAACCAGGAGAACAGAGTTTATTCACCTATAAAGCACTTGAATTGTATCCTCAGCTGAGGCAAATTATGTTACCACTCCTGACTTCAGAGCTGGTATTCCCATTCATGCTAGCTGAAGTTAGGAGAGTTGTGGATGAGAGATGTAAGTGCAGAGTATTACTATTTTTGTTTTACCATGACATGTACCTTGTATTTCCTTGTTGAATGTATTGCAGCTTCTTAAAGCTCCTGATTATTGTTGGTTTTATTGTAGCACAAATAAAAGCTGTCTGCCTTTAAAAGACATGAAGCACAGCACAAATAAAATATCAAGCAGACACAGTACAATAGTAAGCTCATAAAAAGGAGATAAAACAGATTATGTAAAACACCGTGTAGTAGCTTTTAGGAAGAAACAAATGGCTATACAGAAGTTTTAAATGATGAATCAAGAGCATGAACAGCCATTGAAAGCATGTGTTAAGGGCTATTGCAGAGAGGGAGCATGAGGGAAAAAAACCTCTGTGTTAGCTTAGCCTGGTGCCAAAGAGACTTGACACCCATGTTGGCTAACTGAGGCAAGTCCGAGCACAGATTAGGAGGAGGACTATAGACGGAGATCTGACCATATAGTCACAGCAGCAATAAAATCACAGCTTTTAATACCAGATGAAAATCTTGGATAGCACGCACAGACAGAAGGGCAACCCACTCAGATATGTAAGGAAAACATACAGGCAAATGCTAATCCAGCTCTGTCCTTGAGAGGAGTCTAACTGGAGTCAGTTGGGCTCTTCTCCTGGTTAATGTTAGGCATGTTGCCTTAAATACCCTGCTGAAAAAGGGTCCTGGGCACCAAGACATGAGCAAGAATTAGAAAAGTCAGACCTATAACAAAGGCTTGTGGCCAACTGTGAGTTATTAGCAAGTTACAGAGAATGTCAGGGACTCTGAGAAGTAGCTGTAAAGCAGGCATCAAACCCAAGACCTGCATGACCCTGGCTGTCAGGATCGTTAGGACTCAGTCCTTTACCACAGGTTAAAGGGATTAAAAAGGTAGAAGCAGTAGTACTGTTAAAGGAAATAGTTCAGTACGCAGTGGGGAAGCTGATTCTCTCCTCCTTGGTTTCAACTGAGATCGAAAATAATTAAATAAAGGGAAGAAATTTAAGGCGATATATCTTCTGTCAGGACTGCAGAGAGTTGGGATGACATGGTGAAATAGACCAGAAGAGGTACAGATTTTCAGAGCAGCTCAGAAAATTTAATATGTATTTATTTAAATGCTATCTGTATGGTTGCCTTGTCTGTGCTGCTTTGAAAAGCTTAATCTCTAGTTTTAAAGAAATTTGGCAATCATAGGCCCTTGTGCACCCCAACACAAGAATATCATGGGATCTTGGACAAGTTCAAATAAAACCTACTGTTTCTCAGTCTAATGCTGGGGCTTCTCAGACTTCTGCTGATAGAGCTGGCCTTTATAGTGTTTTTTCAATCCTGATCTTTAGTTTTGCATGAAGTATAGACCAAGCAGTATTACGGTCAACAAAGGAGAAGCTGCCTCCTCATTTCGACACTATATTTTACAAGTTTAGCTTTGACTGTATGTATTAAAGTGATGCAGGTTTGGGTTTGCTGGTAGCCCAGATCTGAACCACTGTCTCATTGCTCATAGTTGAATTAATGATGTGAATGTCTAAGAAGCCATCAGATTCATAAATCACCAGAAATGAGAGGGATAACTCATAAAAGTCTTTTCCTTTTGTTTAGCAATTTATCATTTTGCTTGCACATTAATAAACAGAGCTCCCGTGAGGTAAGCCACAGGAAGACAGATTTTTCTTCCTAATTTTCCTCAATCGTAGCCAGTAGATCACAAGTGGAGAGAGTGGGCTTGTCACAGCGTGTTGGTGTCTTGTGACTCCCTCTACCCATCACTGATAACAAATAAATGTGATTAAGTACCCTGGTGGATAATTATTTGTGTTTACATAACAGGCGCCAGGTTTCCAAGTCCGAGATTGTCAGCTAGACCAAGCCGAAAGCGTACGTTGTCCATATCCCCCCTATCTGATCACAGCTTTGACCTTCAGACCATGATCCGGACATCTCCAAATTCCTTGGTCACAATTCTCAATAATTCACGTAGCAGTTCCTCAGCCAGTGGTTCTTATGGCCACTTATCTGCAAGTGCAATAAGGTAAGAATAGCATTTTCTACCTATATTGTATATTCTCATTTATGTGTCATACACACGGGTGTGAATGTATACTTACATCTTTAGGTAACAGTTTTGTTTTGTGAATGTGTGTATTTTGCAGTTTCTGTAATGTGTGTTCACTGGAGCTTAATTTGAAGTACAAAATACTTTTCTTCTTGCTCAGAAAGGTAACCACAAGGGACTTTTTGGCAAATTGTTGTCCAGTGCAGGTAATGCTCCATCTGTGCAGCAGTAACGGAGTGTGTGTGTGCTCAGGAATCTGTTTTCAGAGAAGAAGCTCTAGGATAAGATTGTGACTTAACTCACTCGCATTCTTCCAGCCATAGGTATAACGGAGAGTGAAAAATTCCTGCACTGCAAACATTAGCGAGTAAAGCACAGACAGGTGGTACCGTTCAATTAAAATGTTTGGCTAGAACTGCTTCATATTCCCCTTCAGGTTTTTTTTCATATTTTAGTTCGTGTATTGAAAGTTTAGACTTTTTGTGGCTAAATGATCTTTTTCTTGCACCAAGGAAGTACTGTTATCATCCAGTATCATCAGAAATGCTGTGATTTTTACTTGGCCACTTGCGTGTGCAGAAAAACAGCCGAAAATGGTTGTTTAGGAGGCAGAAGAGGAGAGTGGCAGGGAAGAGGTGGGCAGAAGTTGAACAGGAAAGGGAAGCAAACAGGGTACAGGGAGAGGGAACAAAAGCAAGAATGTCAAAAAGAAGGGAGTGGAAGAAAATTAAGAGAAGCAGCAGAAAAAATCTAGATGCAGCTGCAGAACATTCTTCTATTTGTGATATTGCTGTACGTTTACTGAGAAAAGCTCCTTTGGTATTAAAAAAAAAATCCCCCAGCTCTCCTAAGTCTCAGAAAATATTGGGTTTGCATTTATAGCACTCACAAGAGTGCTGCTGGTCCCTGGCTTAAAAGCAGCCTCCACCTTCAATTTGCAGTGAGGCAAAGGAGCAAGTCCGCACAGCAATTTCTTGTGAGCTGAAAGACCCAGTTTTGGCAAGGCTCAAACATGCCTTTCCAGAAAAAAATTATATACTTCAAAAACTGGCTATGGGGATTTTCACTTTTGGAGAAAACAGGGCATGCAACTGCTGTGTTAGAAAGCATGGGTCTGCCAAACCTTGAAAGTGACAGCACTGTAAATATTTGGTATTACTGTAAGTGCTGTTGGTATTTTTAAGCATTACTAAATAGTCGTGCTTCATAGCTCTGATGTTCTTGAATAGCTGTATAGTATTTCACAGGTATGATATCATAGCTCTGCAGTACAACTCTGCATGCTGTGTCACCACAGTCCCAATTACGAAGCTGCATAATGTGGAATATGATTTATGTCAATAGCTGGCAGCAGTTGTGGACTACATCTGTTAGATAGGTGTACTATCCCCACTGTTGTTAAGATGGGATGGCACTTCAAGTACTAACTTCCTTTTCCTTTGCTTGTAACTTTGATAAAACCAATAGTGCGTGAAAGTTGGCGTAGTCCCTACAGTGGACTAAGTCTTCCGTCCTTTTACTCTTCCTCCACAGCTGGGAATAGTTGTATATGTTTTTGACACATAGACTCACAAACCTAAGGGCCATCCCTCCAAAGCCAGAGTCCGATGAACAGTTTTGTTGAAGACAGCTGTGGAACTGGAGAGAGTTGTAGGCAGAGACTGAGTAAGGATGCTGATGAGAAGAGTGAGTCCTGTGAACTGGTGTCACTGCAGAAAGCAAGGCTGGCGGGACTGAGCCTGTGGTTGACCAAATCTTTCAGCACTTCCCGGTCATACTTTTCAGGCATGCATAATCCAAAATTTCACACCATTTTGAATAATCTTTTTTTTTTTTTTTCCATTTTGATAAGAGATGCCTGTTTAACACAAAAAGTGAGAAATGAGTATTTCCAGTGGAAAGGAGGCGAAAGGAGAGAGCTAGCTCTTTTTCCAGCTTTGCAACTCACCTCTGTTCATGCGCTTTCATTTCTCTCATATAAAGGGTTACACCAAAACAAACAGTGATGAAAGGTATTAAACCCAAGCTATTGCTTTAATAAATTCCAAGACTAAATAGCAGCAAGACTATCAGTAAAACTTAATTTATTGCAGCTCACTGTCTTGTAAATAATGCATTCAGCATGACGATTGCTGTACTGAATCAAACTGTAGGTTCATCCCATGTAATATCCTGTCTGCAATAGCGATCAAAGTGTAGAAAAACTTTTCCTAGTCTAAAATCCCAGCTTCTGGAAACTTTCTGGTAAATCTCATAGGAGTTGCTGCAAGAAAAGGGTACCGTTCAGCAGGTCACGGGGTGGAACTGTGAGACAGGAAGGATTTGTATTTTAGGCAACATCACTAGCATTAACTATATTTAACATTACACAGTCCTCCTACTTTCAGATCTTGTTTCCAATCACTTTTACCTTAGCCCCAATAGTTGATGCTTGGCAGCGTTTTTCGTGGCAGATACCTCATGGTCTAATGCTGAATATTTCCAAAAAGTGTCAGCAAAGTTACTAATTTCTCAGAATGAAGTTAGGGAAGAAGAGACTTTTCTGTACAAACGAAAAGACCTCTTGCTACCTATTCACTGAGAAGCTAAAATTTTCCAGGGATGTTGCCTGGATGGTATGGATGTGATCTTTGCTGTGCGTCAGAAATTGTCCCATTCAGCCAAGTGATAAAGTTTGAAGAGGTTTCTGTTAGCGTGTGTTAAATAGACTAAGCATTCAGCACACTCCAGTCCAGGGCGCACAGAGAGGAAGGAGGACCTTTCCCTGCAGCTGCAGCTCTGGTTAAGCTGGTACCTCCTTGGGAAGCCCGTGGAGGCTAAGCCATCTGCACAGCCGTAACAGCCTCCCCGAACACGAGAAGAAAGCGGTCGTCAGAAGGAGACAGGAGTCGGACCAGGAACTGTCCAGGTTAAGCAAGCTGGGACAAAACGCTTTTATAGATGGCACAACCTAGCATTTCACTAGAAGAGACACAAAGCTGCTAAATAAGGCGTGCGGGAGCCAGCCCGTAAGGAGAATGGAGGTACTGCCTCCTCGTGATTGTGCTTTGATGCCATCTTTGAGTTCGGGCTTGCACAGTATTTTTTCGCAGTATTTTTTCCCTGCCTGCTTCAGTGCACAGGCTGAACACCCCCTCTGGATCAGTCCGAGCTGCAGGGCCCTGCCTCACCTGTCCCAGGCTGCTGTAGAAGAGGAAGGAGCCTCTGACCCCGTTGTTTGCTGCCTGGAGGGTGGACCCTGCTCTCGCGACACAATCCCAGCCAGATGCTGGGCAGACTCAACTGGTTGGAAGTGGCCACTAGGCTCGTACAGTTTCTCTTCTGGAGGCCCAGCCTACCACTCTTCATTCTGCAGAGCAGCCGAATTGCTCACTGCCATGGCTTGAAGCTACTGACAGCTGTTTTGCACATTTCATGGGATGTGTCGTGCTAACGAACCCAGGAGGTCTGGTGTCCAGGTCTGAAATTGGGCGAGCACAACGAGTGGCACTTCTTACCTACATCTTTCTTTGATTCATGTTCCTGTGCAAAAAGAGTCCTTCCCCTTCACCTCAGAGGGAGGTTGAAAGCATTAATGTTTTGTGAAGCACTTAGATTTTACAGTGATGAGCGCAGTAGAGAAGCTCAGGAGAGTATCACTAATTATGTATTCACGGATGGCTTAAATACAGTGGAAGGAAGGCCTATGGGCGATGCTGTGGGTAAGGAGAAAAAAAATACTAGAGAGTCTCTCACTGAAGACTATTGTGCATCTTGTGCAGTGAATGAGTGAATGAATCATGCAGAGGGGCAAAGGGGCGCGTGGTCACATAGCTAAAAGCTGATGTGTAAGCACACGAAGGTAGGGGCAAGTTTAGTTCTGGTGTGTTTGATTTTGCAGGCTCAATGTCCTTTAAAATGTTTTTGCAAAGGTGCTGCTTGTGTTAAGAAAAGTGTCTCCAGGACCTGACTGGTCTTTGCATGGACTAAAAAGAAGTGCATCCCATGCTTCACACAGCTTTTCAGCATAGGACCTTCTATATGAACACTGTGGGATGTTGAGGATGAAAGCAGATGAACAGAGCCATGGTTTGGGCTCTCTTTTTACAGAGCCAAGCACAGAAGGGCTCCGGTCCTTGACATGGGTAGTACTGCAGTTCAAATAATAAATAATAATAGTTTAGCACAATCCAGCTAGGGCTTGACTTGGCGGGCGCTTTGTCATTGTCAGCTGGCAGCGCAATGCTGTATCCTGACTACTGGCTGCGTACTTGAAAAGAAGATGTTGCTCCTGCTGACAGCTAATAGTGGATCTCCTTTAGCACACCAGGTAGAACTTCTACTTTGTGCATTTGAAAACACCTGATTTAGGTCTCAGCTGGGAGAGATTATGCAGAAAGGAGGCGTATGAAATAGCATCAAATGAGGATAATCCTTCATTTGACATTACCTTCATTTGGTTACCTGCCTCAGTCCTGCAGTGCAGCACCCTGCTATTAATCTTTTGTCAGGATGTACTTAATGTTATATCTGCTACCTGAGACAATTATTAGACTTTGCACTTCACTAGCACTTCTTTTTGAGAGGCAGCATGGCCTAGAGTGAGTATAGAGGGGGTAATTGCTTCCCATGATATTAAGAGTACCGATCCAAAACCTTTATAAAAGATTAGCTGGTGTTTAATCTATACAGGAAGTTGGGACTTCATGTTCTATGTGATCTGAAATTCAGAACCTCTGTATTTTTCTAGTCTCTCCGCAGTCCTACGATACCAAATTTACAAAGTCAGTTTTCAGAGAATGAGCCGAATTCTCTGTCAACTACAAGGTGTTTAAAGCGGGAATAGTTGCACCTACTACAAGAGACTTTCTTTGGGTCTAGGCAGATGCAACTCCGAATACACCTTAGCCATCTCATAACGTGTTAAAATTCAGTTTCATGTGAACATGGGAGCCCTTTGGGATCTCCTCCAAGGTTTGAAAGAAGATGAGAAAGCACGGCAGCACTTTTTTTTTTTTCCCCCAGGCTCTGCCCCTGCTTCCCTGATGTCATCAGAACAGGAAGGAGCAATTAACAGTGTGGTTAATTACAGCCAGATCCCGGTTGTCCTGGCTCACATCAGTTTGCTCTGGGCTGATCTGAAGCTGAGCATCAGGGAGTGATGGGGAGGATGCTTTCACAAAGAGTGCTAGAAAAAGATAGCCAGGTTTGTAGGGTGAGCTTAGGCAGCCGTGGATTAATATCAGCAAGGAAGACAAGAGTCTGTGTTTCTGAAAGTAGTTATTGGATTCGCAGTGATTTCCTCATCTCATAGAAGCTCCTTGTATAGAGCATTTGTTGTGTAATTAGTTGGTGCCCTCCTCTCTGAACTGCTTTGCATCTAGAGACAAGTGACCATGTATTAATTTGTCTAGTTTCCCTTGGCAAACATGGACAGAAAAGCAAAGAGAAAAATAAAAACAAGAATTAAGATATACACATGAAAGTATAAGGTTATCACAGAGAAAAGTGAAAGTATCTCCAGCAGAGCACCCAACAGTCTAATTATGCACTGTATGAAAAAAGCAAAGAGTATCCTTTTATCAGGTTTAAATTATCCAGTTTTTGAATTTAACAGAACGTCTCAGTTATAAGACAGAGAGCACTCGTGTTCTCAGGCTTCTTTCTTTATTCAATATTTTATACATTCTTATTATGTTTCCTCTTATTCATCTTTGAGGCAAATGGTTGTTTTCAGTCTGCTCTTTAGAGAGCTCTTGCATTGTCATTTCTGCCGATACTGTCTGAAACATGCAGTCTTCCTCTACTACATGCAATAATATTCCAGAAGAGGACCGGCAATTCAAATGCACCGTGATTTTCTGTGTCCTGTTTCCCATTCTGTTTGTCTTAACATGTTTTTGCTATGGCTTCATGTTGATCAAATTTTCATTCCTCCATTGAATTCTGCTCTGAGACAAGCAAGTGCTTCTCGTGAGTTGGCTCAGCTGATTTAGAACCAGGGTATGAGTAGCTCAGACTCCCCTTCAATATCGATATACCTCGTACTATTAGTATTGCTCATTCATCTAGGATACTTGGCTCTAAAGATAACCTCTTGGCTCTTCACCATGCTGCTCAAAATAATTTTGTCCTATATGCACATTTCGTTTTTTCATTGCTTGACTCCATGCCCACGCTGCTGACAATTGCACTAAAAAACAGAAGACCCCATCTGAGAATTTGCATCTAACTTTTACTAAAAACCAACTGCTTAACTCTTAGCTTTTATTTCTGTTTTAGACTGTAAGTTTTAAGTTTGTACATATATGTAATTAAATCTGTGTAAAAGCACACAATCAGATGCTGCTTAATGAAATAAATCTTAAAAAGGACATGCTTAGAGTAGAACACAATATATTTAGCAGTGTTTTGCAAGAAGCTTTTTACGATAGGCTGTACAGGATAAAAAGTGTGTTAATTATGTGAGCGTTGCAGGTGTTTTGCTGGTTTATTATCACTGTTACTGGGATCTGCCTAAGTGAGAAGCAAAGCTGACTTTGAAAGCTTTTCTTGCATTAGAAGGTCTCTAGTTAATGGCACGTAATATGTTGTAAGTGAAGGCTTAGTTGCAGTTCAGAGTGTGTCAAGTTCAGACCAGGTGTAACCCCACTGAAGCAGGTCCTGTTGTAAATAGAGATGTCACATATATGCAGCACAGGGCTGTACTCTCCATGGTCTTGTACTGTGCATGGTCAATCTAAAGGAGAGCATATAATGCTCTATCACGCCACAATAGCTTCGTTTTATACGCTCTTTCAAGAAGCGTGAATAGCAGAGAAGTGCTACAAAGTGAATAAAAATGAAATTTGTCAGTATTCCAGAAAGTTGCGTGTAATTCGGGCTCTGCTGAAATGTAATTTTGCAGCCAGCCTCCTGTAGAAAGCTCATCTAGATTTATAGGATGGTGACATTCAGGGAGATTGTGTTGGAGATCACCTGCATCTTGCTTTGGAAAGTGGTGGGTGTTTTTCACCGCAGATACACACGAATGGCAAGATCTCTGCCTTCAGAGAGTGTATAATGTGAGAAGTCAAGCAACATGAAGAATATGGACCGTGCGGGTGCATGTTGCATGCACATTTACAGGGACAGACACACATGCATACAAGCGTGGTCTTGTATGTATGCCTGTAAATGTGTATGTCATAGATCTTGTAACTGAAAGTCAATGTGAAGCAACTTGCTCAAGATTGGTTCAGTGTTCCTCAAAGAGCTTAAAGTCATTGGACCCAGCACATTAATTCCAGGAAAGTTCTGGAGCTAAGAGAAGTGTGCTGGAGTTTAACACTTCGTTACTTCATTTTCAGACCCTAAAAGTAAGTACTTATTAGCACTTTCCATCTAATTAATGATACCACTTTTAGAAACTCAGAAATGCTTAGCCATGAATTTAATTCAAAATTATGTTTGCCAGAAGGGTCGTGAGCTTGCATGGAGGGAGCACAGGTGAATTATGCAAGGTACTGTTAATACGAAGTCCAGTTAGGATGCTAAGGACTCGTGAGCAGGAATATCCCAGTGAGAAGGACAAAGCTGTCAATGCTGTCTGAGCACAGAAGGTTAATCAGCGTGGCTCTGTTGCTCTCAGTGAAACTATTCAATTTTACTTCAGCATATGGATGTATTCATGAAGAAAAAATTTCACCTAACCTAGCAGATAAAACAGAATAGATAATATGGTAAGCTGAAGAGAAAGTACAAATCACAGACTCTGTTAATTTTGAACTGGTAATGGAAAAGTGAAAAAAGAGGCAATGATGCATGTGAGTTAAATACAGTTGTAAGATGATGACTATTATCTGAAAAAAAATAGCGTAATATGTGCTATACTTTATTAGATGCAGGATACATCTTTTTAGAAATTCAGTTAGATGACTTGTCTCTAAGTTAGTGAATTTTAATGAAATGTGTCAGCATTACAAATGCAGAGGGATATTCGTGAAACCTAGTCAGATTTGAAAAATGATTTCAAAGGATTTTGAGTCTCAAACCTGCCTTTAAGATCGTGCCACATGTCTGGTTTCATAGTCACGGTTTGATACTGTTTTTCCCTGTACTGAAGTGACAAGTCATAAAAGCAACTGATGGTGTGTCTATGGTGTCTACTCAGACCTCGGTGTTGTCCATTAGAAAGTAGAGGGAAAAGAACAGGATTTAAAGCAAAACTCTTCTTTCATATTACTAAAAAACTTCGTGTATGTTGTAGGTAAAATGTTCCCTTCCTGTAACACCATTTGGTTTTTGTTTTGCGTTCAAGAGGCTTGAAGCAGTAAGAATTTCACAAATCAGTTCAGGGCTGCAAGGTTGCTGAGTGCATTGTCACACCTGTGACCCGAGCAATTTGTCAACAGTCACTCTTGCAGGTTGTTTCCATCAGGAGGAGAAGTAGATGGCAGAGTTGGAAACAACTTCTTATTCACTCCTGTTTGTTTACAAAGAAGGTACAGGAATTCACATTTCCACCTACTCAAAAAACAGGGGACAGTTTTCTTCTGTCATGTTCCTGGCTGCTGCTTCTCTGCTGGGTCCTGTCCAAGGAGAGCTCCTTGGCTTTTTCTCTCCTGCATCTCTGTTGGGATCAGAGTACAAGTCCATCCTGCTAAATGCCTACAGCTTTCTGTGTCTGACTGTGTGATGTTCCTGGCTGCGTATTAAGCATACGCGCAGTTCCATCCAGAAGCTTCTGTGTTTGAAGTCGGCTTAAGCAGACCCCCTCGGCACCCATGGCTCAACTCCCAGTCACCCTCACTTACGTCCCAAGTTGTGGGCAGTGGCTTCTACATGTCTGTTTGCCATGGGGTGAATCAGGCTCTTCCTTACATGACTCCTTATAAAAAGAGAGCATCTGAGCATGGGAAAAGCAGTATTTGATCACTGTTAATTATGACTTGATTCAGTTAAGATTGCAATGTCTGTAGGGCCCAGGTTTTAGGAAAGCAATTAAGGACTTGCTGAACTCAGTCCTTCTTCAGAAGTATTGAAGAGTTATTAGGGGTGCTTTCCTGAAGAGTAGCTGGGTAAATTTGTAAAATGGGAAAGGTGCTTGTTTGCCCTTTAACAACAGTGCTGAACAATAAATAAGGACTTTGAAAATCCAAATCAAAAACTGAAGGGGAAATCCTGGCCTGGTGGAAGGAAAGGATAAAAACTCTGTTGAATTCAGTGAGTCCAGGTATTCATCCAACGTTGATCAGTGGGTTTCGGCACCCTGCTTTCTATGTTTCACTTGCCCACAGGCTTCATGCAGCCCTGAAGGGAGAGTAAGCCAATACAGTGACATCTGTACCTCCTTGAGCATGAGCTGGAAGAAGCGATGGTGCTATCCGAAAACCTGATGATCAGCTTTATTGAACATGAAGCCAGTCCACCTACAAATTACCTCTCCCTTTGTGAACTGGGGTCCTTTTTGGAGGGACTTGGATTATTTATTCTGCTTAGTGTCAGTTGCTGATGGCAAGAACAAATGGTGGAGACTACAGAGTGCTCTCGGAGTGCCAAGGCTTTTCCACGTGTCAGGAAGGGCCCGTGTGCCCCCTTGCAGTGCAGGGTGTACCCCCACCATGGGGTGAGCACTTGGGCTGTGAGTGCTCCACCCGGGAATCGAAGACCCGTCAGGCCAAAGGGCCTGAAGCCTTCTCCTGCATGGTGGTGTAGACGGAGCCAGTGTGTCTCACTATGACACAGAGGTCTGAAAAATGATACCGATGAGTTAAGAAGTTAAAATTTGGTTTGTCCAGATTAAAGATGAGAAGGCTGGACAGGAAGAGGGTATAGTAATAATTTCAAGCATGGAAAAGAGAGACTGTGAAGAGGAAGGCGAGTGATGAGTGCTGGGTAGAATAACAAAGTGCTGATCTTGAATTGCTGCAGGAAAGATTTAGGATAGAGGATAGGAAAGAAAACTTTACTATGATAAACATAACATAGTTCTTTATGAATAAATAAAGACATCCCAGAGAAACAAATGTATCCTTTTAATTTTTTTTTTTTTTTTTTTTTTAGAAGGTAGGTAAGCATAAGAAATTTCCTACTGGGTCAAACTAGAAGTGTTAGATACTGTCTAGTCACACAGTCTGTCTCTGGTGGTGGAAACAGCGGATGCTATTTAAGAAGCTCATGAACCCACCTGCTTTCTGACTTTCATTCTCTGTGTGCTCTCCCAACATCAATCATCATTAGATTAGCAACCCCAAAGCACATACCCTTGCTTGTTCCTTTTAGTATTTCTTTATGAACCTGTTGTATTTGGACATTTGTAGTCCCACATGAACCTACTGGCTATGTCTGCCTCTTGCTGCAGCTGTTCCAGAAGTCCACCAGTTTTAATTTGTTCACCAAATTCCCCATAGTTTACACTCTTGAAAAGCTCTTTTGCTAAAACCTTGCAAAGCAGAACCAGAGAGGGGAAAGCACTCGGTTACTTTTGCAAGACTTATATGCATCAGATCTTGCAGAACAACGTGTGTTTTGTGATACAAGGAAAAGTATCTTCACAGTTTTTGTGAAGAAAACTATTGTGGTATAGCTATCCTCGCAGTATTCACAAAATTAGGATCTCCTCAGCACTTTTGTGTCAGCCTGTCTGCTTAAGCACACCTATGCAATGTATAGAAAAGAAGGAATTTTTCCTAACTTGAATTCACAGCTGTTTTGCGGTAAATTCCGCAGCTGTGACCAGAAACTGGATGACCTTGTTAGTAGGACAGCCACAAAGTAGCCACAAAGTTTGGTTTTGATTATAACGTCTGTTTTTCTTCTTCTTGAAGCCTGTTCCTTAAAATTTGATGTGCTCATGTAATTACAGTGTAGTTCAATGCCCTGCTTTACCTCAAGTGAAGGGAGTTTGAGACTTCGCAGAGGAGAAGAGAATGAGAGAGACAGACTGACAGACAGACACAGCAGCCCACAGTATAGAAAAATAAATGGTATCGCTGATGGGCTTTTCTGTCAGTGTATATGAGTTATTGAATGCTTAAGCAGAAGTATTACACGTTTTTTCTAACCCTTATCCCCCACAAAACTCAGCAACTAAAAAGATAACCTGCATGTAGTTTAGTAGTGGTCATACATGCGTTCATCATCTTTTTTTTTCCTTTTCTACTTTGTTTAAAAAAAAAAAGTCTGTAACAGAAATAAAATTCAGATTCCCTCCAGTGGTGTAGATTTTCGTTTTTCAGTAGGTAGATTGAAGAAAAGATTAATAATTCACTTACACTTCTGTGAATCCAAGATTTTTTGGAAGTGACTGGTGTTTTGAAAAATGTGAACGATTGGGGCAGGCATCTTGTGTTCTTCTGGCATCTGGACTTTGGAAGTGTTGAGCACCCCTTGTCTGAAATTCAGGTCCTTTAAGGTATATTAAAAAGAAACATGACACAAGTTGAGGCATCTGAAACCATTCATCGCTTTTGAAAAAAAACCTGTTTTTTGGTTTTAGTAGTTCTGGACTCTCAAAATGATTACTTTGAGGTCTGGTTTACTGCCTTTGGGCACCAATTTTAGGCAGTTACTGAGCAACACCGGTGCCATCTTGGTGCACATTTCTAAGCAGACATGGCTGGATTGACTGGGCAAGGCCAGGTGGTACTGCTGCCCACCCGTCCTGCTGGTGCTGGCCTCCTGGCTAGAAAGCAGCGTGAGCTTGGTGGGGCCAACAAGAGGTCTTATGGCTGCTGGTCAAGGCAGAGGGATCGCAGGGGTGTGAGGGGACTCTGGGCTATGGCGATTCTTCACACATCCCATATTCAAGAGTTATTGAACAAAATGCAGTAAAAACTTTGGGAACGAGGGCAGGAATCCAGGTCTCCCCTTCAACAGAGAGCTCCATGCCAGTAATGCTGCGCGCTTTGATTTATTTTTCTTCTTTTTGGCCCACATCATCAACTTTATTGTCGAGCAGCCTGAATAGTCTCTGAAAGACAGAGAAAGACCTGCCACCTTCTATTCTCTTCAGATGCTTCTGATCTTTTCAGATCAGAAAAATCACCCACGCTGCCCTGTGACAGCATCTTGCATGAGGGTGATGTTAAACCCAGCCAGGTCATCTTGCCTTCTGAAGAGCTCTCTGGAAACAGCTGGAGAGAATTATTTGAAGGCAGCTATCTGAGCTATTTAAGAAGTCACCCTGGTGGTTGAACCGTTGTCACCGTCTCTGACTACTCCCCATAGCTGTGCTGGCTAGTTGATACCCTGCTCCTCTGCTCCCTTGCAATCTCCTTTTCATTTCAGTCTGAGATGTTTGAAGTTTCGAGGTGGAAGGAATGGAGTGTGGGTTGCCAGGCTCGAGGAAAATCCTAGTACCTCAGGTTCAAGTCTTGCTGCTGAGCACAGGACAAAAGGAAGATATTAAAGCAAGAAGGATTCTTCCTTTACTTAGCGTGTCTGTCCAGCTGTGTCTTAACACATCTGCTGCTGGTGTCGTCGTTTTCTGGTCAGAGCCCCTAGGTGAGATGGTGTCTGTCTCCTCTGATGTACCCGGCAAGTTTGCTGGCTTGCAAGCTGGACAAAAGTCAGCAATGCCTGGCTTAGCACCTCCTTCCCGAGGCTCCACAGGGTGTTAAAGCAGATGCAGAGAAAGAGGACATCTCTATGAGGTAATATCTGTCCTTTTGGTGGAAGCCATTTTTATTTGGGGGGGGATAACAAATACGCTTGCTTAATGTTTAAGCAGTTGCACTGTACTGGTGTAAGGTGTGTTGCTGCAGGCCAGCGAAACGAGCTTCTGTGTTTGGTAAAGCAGAGGTGCGTTTGTCCTTTAGTTAGGAAGGTATTTTGCCACTGGGGAGGCATCATCACTTGTTGTGTTGCTCTGCATGGGGTAGAGAATGCAAAGGAGGGATGCTTGACCAAAGCCAAGGAGGGATGCTTGACCAAAGCCACCCTGTTGACGCGACAGTCTTGTCCCACCTTTGGAGGCACTGAGTTGAGAGTAGTGTCAGACTCCGGTAAATGTCAGTGAGCTGCATTAAGTGCAAGTTGTACGGATACATCTTAGGGCTTCTGCAGTCTGTTTCCTACGCGGGGTCAGAGGTTCCTCTTCAGCATCCAAGTTCCCGAGTCTCTAGTCAGTGGCACCTTACAGCCTCCTACTGAGATGAAAATGTATTCAGATCACAGCAGTTCCTTCCTGCCCCTCCTGAACTGGCTGGGAGGGATCTCCTGTGCTCTGGCTTTGGAGAGGTTAAAAAATTAATGTTAGATGCAGGTGCTCGTGTAACTGTAGTCACAGAGCAGTGATGGGCAGGATCTACATCTCTGAGCTGAGGTCTGCAGTCAGTGGTGTCTTGTGGCTGAATCGTATGTTTGTCTTTTTTACCATGTAGGGTCTGAAGAACATTACCAAAGTTTTGAACCTGGACTTGCAAAGCTAGGTATTGTTGTGCATGCTTAAACACCTACAAAGGTAAAAAAAAAAGCCCTGTGTTTCAAGGGTGCTATGTGCTTGGAGCTCCAAGTGACATCAGTACACTTATTTTTTTCTTTTAAACTGATTCAGCTGAAGGGTGAAGATGTCCTAGGTGTTCACTACTCACAGAGAAATAAAACACTTCATCCAATTTTTTTTTATTTTGCGTCGGTTGTTCTAGGTGAATTTGATAGCATCTTCCGGATGGTGCCGTCTGGTGTTTGAAGTGTGTGAGATGAACTCACAGTGTATGTATGGAAGCGAAAAATGCCGGAATATAGTCAGGAGGCATTGTTTCAGCCTCGTGTATGACATTGTAATTGTATGTTTTTTAATGACCAGACCAGAGCAGTTACACTTAGTAATGTTTGTTCACTAAAAAGGAAAAGGGGTGTTAAATCATTGTGTTCTGTGATGAATGGCTTGTACACTGAAGAATAAATTGAACAAACTGGCATAGAGCTCAGTGAACATGAAATCAGCTATTAGAAGAAAGCTTGTGAACAAATTCTGAGCCTGATATGCATCTTTTGATTAATGTCCTATCAATCATCCATAGTGGCTACCTTAGCTAAGTCGTGCTGTAATCATTCATGGTTGCTTACAGGAACACTAGCAGCGACTATAGAGCTGCAATAACTGAATATTATTACTGATTTCTCCCTAACTCTTGCTGTGAACAATTACTGTTTTCACTACGTTTCTGCCTCCCTTTATTAAAAAGAATACAATGCAAAATGAAAAGAGAGTTCCTCAAAGAACAGTAAAATTCTCCCAGGGTATTCTTAATGATATTCTGTCCTAAATGGGCAAACTATTGTAATGCAGAGTTCTCACTAGGAATAATAGTAATGTAATCACATTGAAGCTGTGTCTTTATGGATTGTAGTCAAACAGACAAAATGTATGGTCAGATTAATGAACACAGAATTTCTGTAGAATTATTACTTAAAATGGTTGAAATGGTTTTAGCTTTTTTTATATCACAGTATTTTCAGTTAATGCACTTAACAGCAACAGCAATTAAGACTCCAGACGGTAAATTTGGATTAAATCCACCCGTTTTATATTAGAAGAAGCCTTGATTCCTAAAAGACGTTTATGCTTGCACCCCTCTCTTTTAAGACTTAATGTTTTAAATTTGTATGGCTCTTTTGAACTGTAGTTGTTTGGTGGTCTTTTTAAGGATAAAAAATAATTAACGAATAGACTTTTTCTTGCTCTTCCTCCCCCCCTCTTTTATGATTATAAGTTATTGGCAAATGTTTACAGGAGAATCTCATATTCCTGTGTGTGAGGATTTAGTTCCACACCATTTATTTCTCGAGTGTGACACAAAGAATGCTTTGGCACTACCGACAAAACAGGTCCTTAGATGGTGGTGTAATTTCCTCCAAAGTCGCTGTACTCTGGGAAATATGGTGAGGTAATGAAGTGATGACAGGTATTAACATGCATAATGGGTTTTAATAGACATTTAATGTTGTTTAACTGGAAGAAGGAGAAGTGCTTTCCCATTGGAATATTTCTACATTGAAACTCATTGATCACCAATTTCAGAGGGGAAAGGTTAATCCATCAGTTTCTGTAACCAGACGGCACTGATGGAAATTCTTTAGGTGACATTCTGGATGAACTGAGCTTTCCATCTTTGCAAACAAATGAGTGATATGACAAGCATGGTGTTCAGAACACATTTAACCAATTGATTTTCTCTCCCCTTGTAATAAGATCTAGAGACATATGAAAGAGCGTAGTGTGAGCCAAGATTAAAGGAACTGCTTCATACGCTCGAACATAGGGAAACTGCATTATCAATAAAAGTACTATAAAGCATGTAGGGCACCCATTCTTTTTCTTTATATAAAGTTTGTTATTGCAATAAATAGTTGTTATTGAACTGCTTGCCTTTTATTTCAGGTTTTTTGAATTTTATTTCAGTTGGCTTTCTGTGATTTCCTGGTAAACGTTAGGAAAAAATGTTGTGTTTTGTTATGGTATCGTTTTTGCACTCGCTAGTAAGTCCAGGCCAACTCTGGATTTAAAGTGAGGATTTGTCATCCTTTGGGGCATGAAGAAAGATACGAGGGGGAGGGAGGGACCTGACTTCAATTAATGTAAATATATCAAATATATTCTAAAGGCTTAATCTGTATGGTTCCATACTGTAATGACCCTCATCTTTTTCCTCCCTCTTCCCTCCTTCTTCTCCCAAATTCAGCCCTGCTCTGAGTTTCACATACCCTCCTACACCGGTATCCCTCCAACAAATGCATCAGCAAATCATAAGTCGTCAGCAGACCCTAGGTTCAGCCTTTGGACACAGCCCTCCACTCATCCATCCTGCTCCAACTTTTCCTACCCAGAGACCTATCCCTGGCATCCCCACTGTCCTGAACCCTGTCCAAGTCAGCTCTGGACCTTCTGAGTCCACACAGGTGAGAGACAACTAAAGAAACCTTTGCACCCCGTTAATGTAAAAATGAAATAAATGACATTGTCTCGATGGCAGTTAATCACCGCTGTCACCGAGACCCTTCGATAACAGTTTTCTTGCAGCTATAGCATTTGCCGTCCCTTTATTATAAATCACAGGAGTATATGCGCGGCTCTGAATGGGAGGGTGCTTTTTAGTCCTCATAAATATTTCAGCGCGCTGCAGCGGCTTCTCATTCCAAACTGTCTCTCCTGGATCTTAGACAGGAACTTTAATAGAGGTAGGGAGTGAGAAAAGGGGGAAAAAACACATCAAAACACTAATATTTTAAAGATTAGCGGCTTCACCTCCAACTCAGGCTGGCTGTGATATACACAGGGTCATATTCTGCCCTCTGACACAGGTGTGAAGAACTCAGAGTGAGTAACTCTGTGAGCACCAGGGGAACTCAAAGATAGTGCAGAGGTTTGAAGGGTTTTAAGAGTTTTTTCTCCTCCAATTTGTGCAAAATTGGACTTAGTGAGTTTGAATTAATCATTTCATTAAACCAAGGTGTATTCTCAAAAGCTGGAGATGTGCAGCAGTGAATCAGGCCCATAGTGTGGAGTTTATCGCGGTTCATGATTTGCCTGTTATTAACTAGTGCTGTTGGTTTCCAGATGACCTGGGATAGGTTATTTATCAGTCTGGGAGCTGTTTATCTCCTGGCTAGCTTTTACAAATGTAGAAGCAGAACATACTGCTGTAGGAAGCATATTGATTTTTTGTGGGGTCCGTGCAGGTTCAGATATCTTGAAAAGATCTCAGGATTCCTACAAGATCCATTTGCAGGTGTAGATAATGGTGCTCAGTCTAGCACAGCAAGAGCAAAACAAGATTCTGGGCTGTTGATGTCAGCAGTAGTTTTGCTTTTGACTTGGGAGAATCCAGGACTTCATCCAGGATTTTTCAGCTGAGAGTCTCACACCAGTGTTCAGTTTTTCCTCTATCCCCCGTTATAACAGGAAACACAGTAAAAGAGCTGAGATCTTGTGTGCAGATGTGAAGTGCAAAAGCTTTCCTCCGAGTCTGAAAAATACGTTTTTTTTCTCGTGTTGATTCAATCTAGAACACAGTGATTTTATTTTTCAAAACTGCCTTTCTGGAGTCGTCATTATGTGGAAAATCGAGTTCTTCCTACCCCTCCCTGGCCCAGCACTGGTTTGTAGTAAGGAATTACATCAAATGCTCTCCTTTCTATTCCCTCCCTGCTCCATTACAAGGTTGAGCAACACCTCTCTTCCACAAGTTAATGCTGTGTAGTTGAAGCACAATGTAATTGCATATCCAATATAATTAACAGTGTGTCTTCTCCAAATAAAGTTCCTGAGCAGATGCTGCATATTTCTCTTTGGAGCTACATATTTATTACAGTCTAATTTTGTCTTTTTTTGGGGGAAAAACCCCTGCCTGCAGCAGAACAAACCCACAAGCGAATCGGCGGTGAGCAGCACTGGCGATCCCATGCACAACAAGCGCTCCAAGATCAAGCCCGACGAGGACCTCCCCAGCCCGGGAGCGGGAAGCGTGCAGGTATGGCGGTGAGGTTGCAGTCTTAAGCCTTTCGTCTCGCTGCCGGAGGGAAAATGGACCTGGCCTGTAGCACGTGTCTGCAGGCTTTCTGCCCTCGTGCTGCCCCTTACCGCGTGCACGCGCGGGCGGCCTCAGCTCATGGGTAAAGGTGGGCAGAGAGGGGCGGCTGGGCTGCAGGGCTGCGTTGCGGAACGCAGGCAGGGAGGACGGAGGCTGATGGAGAGGCGCCTCTGATCAGTCAGAGAGTGCTCAGCCTGCTGTTCGCCATGGAAAAGCAAACCAGAGGCGTTCAGGTCTTTACTGAGGACGTGTTTTCCGTTCAGGAAGAGTATTTATGCCATGCTGACTTGTACCAGGTCTCAGCACTGTACTGCATCGAGGTGTCGGTGCTAGGCTCCAGTCTCGTTTGCTGCCCTTTCTGTACCAGTTAATGCCACTGGTTTTAGTAGAGCGACTCCTGATTTACAGTGACTTGGGGGAGATCAGAATCAGAGCCTTGATCTTGTCTGTGAATCCGTGAAAACAAAGCAGAAATCTGTCTAAATCCTTCAGCAGGTTTGAAATGGAAAAATAGCGTGAGTGCATGATCTGAACCAAATGTTTGTGCTAACATCTGACTCCCACCCTGAGCACATAACAAACTGAGGAGAATGGAGCACCTTGGGGAACTGAAGATGGAAAGCCAAAAGCCAAAATTAAATACTCTGCTCCCTTTTTCACCCCTTTCATGCACGCGTTATGGGCAAGAACAGACTGACAAGTAGCCGGAAAATTACCAGTGGAAAGGTTTTTGTGTGCAAAACTGTCACTGGATTAACAATGAAAACACACTTCGGATTACTGGTGATTGGATTTGTGTCTAACCATAGTACTAAAGTCAAATTCCAATTAATTCAACTATATTAATAGTGCCTTTTTCACTAGTGGTGCCACTGAATCATAAGGAGCAAGTGTACAAATAAAGAACTGCTTAAATATGGGGAAAGGGAAGCCAAGACTTTATGATTTTCTTTTAATTGAAATGTAAAGGGATTTTATTTATTTATTTTTTTTTAGAGATCCTCTGCAGTGAGTCCTTCTCGCTTTTCTGAGGAGGGAAAATTTATTTTACGCGTGTAGTCTGCAGATGCCTGCTGGCTTACCAGGCATATTCTGGGCTTCTGTATTTTGTAAAATTAAGTAACAGAGTGAACTGAAAGTAAAATAATCTACGCACCTGCCTCCATCTTTCTTTTAATGATGAAATAATTCACTTTTCTTCCTCCCCAGTTTCAGAATTTCCTCTCTCCTCTCCTCACCCCTGGTTTTTTTCCTCTCTCCAGGAACAGCCAGAAGGAATGACCCTGGTAAAAGAGGAAGGGGACAAAGATGAAAGCAAACAGGAGCCTGAAGTGGTCTACGAGACAAACTGCCACTGGGAAGGCTGTTCCCGGGAGTTCGACACGCAGGAACAGCTAGTGCATGTAAGTTAATGGTATTCAGGAACTGGGTTTTAAAACTACGTGACCTTTTTCATGGGGGTCGGGTTCTCTGACCCTGTGCTGAGTCAAGTTTCTTAGCTAACAGCGCTGCGAACTGGATAGGGGTTTATGAGTTTCTGAGAATAAAGAAAACTCGGAGACGCAGTGCTTGACCTGTTCAGTCAGCTAAAGCTTAGTGTAAAATTCAATAAAGTCTTCAATAGAGATTGTAATGGCTCTGATCCTGTAAGCCAGCGAAAGCTATTTTGAGTTAGAGACTTTGATAGTTATTGAGTAATAGTAAGCTGGACATGAATTATTATTAACCTTTAGCCAAGTTTGATTTTTTCTCCCAAAGGGGACTGTAACAGTAGAGATGGGTAAGGGGAATTCTTCCCCTTCCCTGAGGGGGTTTTTGGTATCAATTTACTGTTGTGTGTAAACTAAAGCGGATTATTTGGCTAAATACATGGAGACTGAGTTATTTCAGTCTTTTTAGTAAAAGCAAACTGTATGTTCTTATTTATACTACACCAAATACTAGTCGTATCTGCCTTGGTTTTTTCTTCCTGTCTGCCACTTCTTCAAAAGAAATTTATTTTTATTATTTTGTAGTATTGTAAGCTAAAAAATGAATGATTGAAGTCTAGACTATAACCTGGCAAGTACATTCCCCCCCGTTTCCAACCTCCTTAGCTAGAAGCACCTCTCTTAATTATCAACATCATAGAACGTATTTAAATACTCTGAAAAAAAAGGAATTCCTAGTACAGATTAGAGAGGAACATCTTCAGCAAAGGATTAGTATGTCGGAATCATATTTGTTGTAGAAAACTGTGGAATACTTTTCTGGAGATAGTGCAAAATCTATTGCATAATGTGGCCAACACTGCTGTATTAGCTCTTTGAAAAGTGTACTTTTCCACCCAAAATAAATTCAAAAAAATGACCATATATTTCTAAGCACTATGCAAAATGGTAAACTGATGCTGCAAAGCTGAATTTAGTAAAGCAATGCCAGCTTTTTCTTCCGGGAGTGTGAGAGCCTCTTGGTGTTGCAGTTACTCATCAAGATGTATTTTCAGTTTCTTGCTATTGTTAGGTAGGATTAGTAACAGTAACAATAATAATAAATGAAAGAGCATAGCAAACTAAAATAATGACAAAAATGTGGCATTTTTTAAGAATCCTTTGGACACATTTTGCACAGAAAATACGCAAAGATGTTAATAGGCCAAGGTGAAATGTGAGGAGAGACTCTTTCAGTGTCGTAATATCTTTTGGGGAAGAAATGCCATACGAACGGCTGCTGCAAAGGGTTGGACACATCTAAAAGATCAAGTGTCGGTCTTGCAATTGATTCCATGCAAACAGATGGATTGACATAATCTGGGGCTCTGCACAGGCACAGTCTTTATGTCTGCTAAGAATTGTGAGACCGAGGCTTTATGATGCCTGGCAAACCTTTCTCAAAATTCAGAAATTATCCCAGTGATGATGATAAACAATTTACACCAAAATATATGGAATGAAAGAGAAATTCAGAATAAAGGTGCCCTTGGTAATGATGAGAAGGAAAAGGATTTTTTAAAGTTTCAGACATAAAATTTAATTGAATTCCACTGTGCCTGTTAGCTAATAGCTAAGGTTTTGTAGTTTAAGGTGAATTAAATTGACAGTGTGATAGTTTGGTTGTTTTGGGGTTTTTAAAATGCATTTGTTGTTTCTAGTGTGATTTTTATAGCAAATCTGACTGTATTATAAGGGTCAACAGCAAGACTCCTCTGAAAAAATATGTGTTTCTTATGTTTCCGCACAATGGCAACATCTGAAATGGGTTTCTCTAGACTTAAAAAAGGGAGATAAAAAATGTTTCTATGATACAAGGAGTTCTTTTTGGCAAGGCTCAGGGTTCAGATATGTTAGATGGCATATAAGATTACGAGGTGCAAGTCCTGACTCGATACCCCGAAGACAATAAAACCATCATCATCATCATCATTGCAACCATCACATTTAAGTGGCACAAATCATGCTGTGAGAGTCAGCGTGACTCGGTGATGGGGCCCTGGTTTGTGATTTCTTTTGCTGCTCGACAGAGCCCTGCTGTGGGGACTTGAGCGAGTTATTTCTGTGCAGAATTGCAAAGGGCTTTAGACATCTAACTCTGTTTGAAAGTCTGGCCCTTCACCCTGGTCTGTCTCTCCCACATTTTGTCTGCCCTTGATTGCTACAGCCCTCGGATGTACACCCACAGCAGCTGGGGAAATGAAGTCCAGGTCTCGGTGCAGCTTCACAGGAGGGCAGTCCTGGTTTTGCTTAGGCGTGTGGCTCCGGCAGAAAGCGTGACGTCCCTGAGCAGCGGTTTGGCCCTTGAAAATCTCCCCACTGATGTGGCTCGTGTGTTCCTCCTCCCTAAAGACTCATGGGTGAATCCAAGTAGATACAAATGGCCATAATTGCGCTTACCTCAATGTCTTTGCACTGGATGAGTTCCTGACTTGGTATCTGCATGTGTGTACCCATACTGGGCACGGAGAGAGTGTCTGTCTCGGCGGTGTAAGGACATCCTTTACTCCCTAATATTTACGCTGCAGTAGCAGCTGGAGGCCTCGTCAAGCCTGGAGTTCCATGGTGCCAGACACTGCTCAGACTCAAGGAGGGGAATGACCCTGATGTGTGCATGACGTCTTCACCCTGTGACTCCTGGCCATGTACCTCGGACCGTTTGGTGTTGTCTGGAGGTACCTGAGCTGGCCTGTATACAGGTAGGCGTGTAGCTAGGATCATGCTGTCCTTCCCAGCAGGGTCAGGCAGGGTTTTGCAGGACAGTAGATATTAGCCTTCAAATCTCACAGCAGAGCTCTGCCACGTTGCCTCTCCTGACTGCACGTGCTGCTGCTCTGCGGGTGATTCCCAGCCCTCTGGCAGACTCAGCAGAGCCGCGGTTGCTCCAGCCAAGCTTGAAGTGGGCTTTCAAGTAAGGTGGTGGACTGTCACCTGGGACATCAAAAGTATAGATAGTCATCCTGTTGTGTTGACTCTACTGCGGGGCGGTAATCACCAAGGCATCAATTGGCATAGATAAAGGCAATAAAGGCTTGAACTTCCCAAGCAAGAGTCATCCAGGTAACGTGTGTCGGCATCCCTGTATTCCGTGACACTCAGCAGGGACGATTAATGTGGGCAGAGAGCTACAGTCACGTGTCTGGAAGTAAGGTGGGTATTTAATGTGGTGCGGCACTACATCGTATTTTGTACATACACCTGCTTACCTAGACTGTGGGTAGTCAAGCAAACTGTGGAGTGAAACTAGGAGTGAGCTGTGTAGAAATTTGCAAAGGATGGCAAGAAACCCCTTCCCTGTCACCCACTTCATGAGTACGTGATATGCAGCATATATTCAGTAGAAAGCAAAATGCATTTGTATATTTGACTTGGAAGTATTTAGAGTATTCTTTCACCTGTACAACTCTCTAACCCAGTTCCCTGGGCTTTGGAAGTTCAGCTAGGAAGAGGAAATTTTTAAAATGCAGCGTTTCAGAAAAAAGACCTGAAAAGCATTCTTATACATCCTGATAAGGCTAAATTGTCAGGATCTACGCAGGCCATCAGTAAGTCTTTTAACAAATGAGGAATGTTTTTTCCAGGATTATGAAGCTACTCTTTGTAGCCGTAGTAGTAAGTGGGCATACCGGAAATCTCCCTAAGATTGATGTGA
>Ga0181612_165338_pt1 | contig 25771 bp, 15 predicted proteins | sample HoacroProtozoa21_FD_119630 | JGI IMG/M metagenome (GOLD analysis project Ga0181612, IMG submission 119630) | Hoatzin crop microbial communities from Cojedes, Venezuel. Combined Assembly of Gp0051906, Gp0051904, Gp0051908
GGGGGGGGGGGGGGGGGAGCTGCTTTGTGGCAGTGTCTTTACATATCATGCCTGAGCTGAAGGAATTATTGTTTATTTTTTTAATTTTCAGAGGTAGGTTGATGACAGCTGAAGAAGACTGTATTTGCTGAAGAGCAGCATGATGGTAGAGAGGAGCGGAGCTCCTGAGGGAGATCTAATGGTTCCTCTCCTTCCTGCACAGAGATAAAGACTTATAATAAGCGTGTATGTTCACCATCTGGCTCTGTGCATGTGGTCCTTATGGAGGCGAAAGCAGCACAATCTGTAAATGATCAGGAGCCATCGCACTCTCTCCAGAGAATCCACGATGCAATCAAGGTGACAGATGGCATGGCCGCTGCTGTGGCCTCATGGAGAAGATCAAAATCACCTTCAATAAACTCTGACTGAAATGGGCATGAGCACCTCAAAAAAGTCAGTTTGTCAGTCAAACTGCGACAGCAAGCTGCATTGGGGAAACATAGCGGCCAGCTCTCTGTTTTCAATCGTTTCCGTCTGACTGAGCCTGAACTATGATCTTTCTCAAATTGTCCTTTCTGTTTAGCTGAAGCAGGCCAGCAAATTGCCAGATTCATAGCTTTATTGAAGGAAATTGAAAACATGATGTCCTCAATTCAAGGGACAAACAGCTGGCAGGTGCTTGGACACCCGAGCACATAAAATGGACCCCTAGTCTTTTGGACAAGTTTGACCAACTTTTGACAGAATAAATATAGATATATAATAAAATAGATATAATAAAATTCCAATTTAGGCAGGGTTTATCAGGCATTAGCTGACAATGATTATGTGGCTGCAAATGAACCTTGTGCTACATATGAAATGCTGGGTATTCCCATTTATACTAAAAATTCCACATCTACCGCTAATTATAGTGATTTTTGTTTCCCCATTTTTGGATGAATATATTAGTATAGCCTTTTTGCCACGGCTGTTTATAAAGTATAGGCATCAAGGGCCCAATGCTGCAAGGTTCCCCACATGCCTGACCAGGTGGCTCAGCACCTTGCAGGACCAGCCTGGCCCTCCGAAGACCCAGCTTCTCCCCTTCACCTCCACCCACACCACCAGCAGCCCCAGATGCCGAATTCCCACCCCTGGGCAGGGGGGGAGTTGCCTACCGGGCGTTTACTGATATTTCTGCAACTGCATGAGCAGCCAAGGTCTAGGTGAGCTTCTCTGAATGTGGTGGTGAAGAAACATATCCATTCCTTTTTTTTTTTTCCTAATGCATTCTACTTTTTCTATGCACTTGTCACTTTTTTCAGGCTTGCACATGAGGGCTTCCAGGCTGAAGCCCTACTGCCAGGCTGAAGCCCTACTGCCAGGCTGAAGCAAGAAGGACATGCTGTGAGGTGACAGAGGAAGAGAAGGGCAGCCTTCCTCCCGCCCACGAGATCTTGCCCCGAGATCTTCCCAGGGCCCATTACGGGTCTGCTTTGGTATGAGAAGTGAATCGAGGGCTGCGTCCCCTTTTCGTGTGGCAGATGGTCACTGTCTTTCTCGGTTTGCTTGCTTGCGTGTTTGGTTTTCTAACACCACATTTTAAAATGTCCCTGTTGCTCTTAGCTTTTCCAGCTACTCATTTTTAGCTTTGTTACTCATGAAATATTCTAGAAAGTCCTTTGGCCAGGTTCAAAGTCTGTTAATGGCAGTAAGCCTTCTCATCAACTTCACTGGGTTTGAATAAGTCCTTGGCATGCACTTCTCTGTAAAACAGAGCGTTACCAAAGGCAAATTTTTTAATTTTATTTTTTGGTTGGGTAGAGAGCATGGGTCACATTTTAAACTCCAGGTTCCTGTTCCATCTGACTGATTTTACACATATAGCTGACCATCCTGAGTTGCACATATTATGTCTGCAAAATGAATAAATAGGTTGTCTTTGTACTAGCTACCCCTGTTCCTCTCTACCCATATGGCTTTTTGCATGCATAGGAGAAGAGCTATGCTCCTGCTCAGCTGTACACCAAGAGGCTGGGACAGAAATGGCCCAGTGTAAGCCCATCATTTTCACCAGGCAGAAGCATATTTTTCTAGTCCCTTACCCTGGGAGTTACATAAAAAGGCAGTGGCAAAACCTTGACGTAACAAACCAAGAGGTGCACTAGGAGAGCGAGGAGGGAGTTACAGAGCTAAACTCCTGAGGGTTTCTGCCCACTCTGTTGGAAAGTTTGATTTGGCTTTAAAACGTCTTGCACTTTTTTTTGCAGTAATGTGGTACATGGGAGCACAGCAGACTGGGTGTATGAGCGATTTCTCCCAGAGCTGAAGCTTTTCACATCTTACTGTGCTGTTGGTGTCCAGTTCATCCTCAGGGAAACATCTGAGTATTGAATGGACATTTCCTACGGTGCAGTTTCCAAGACAGAGCTAATACAACAGTGTAAAATATTCATGTACGGTCAGTAACACTACGAGCTTGAGGTTCTTGTGTGGACCTTGTCAAAACATCTGAATATCTGACATCTTTGTTCTGGCAACCAAACTGCATGGTGAGACACTAACACATTTGGACACTGAGATTCTGAAACTAAAATATTTTGAAAAAATAATGCACTTGCCACAAAAAAAAACCCACTAAATTGGGGTCTCTCCACGTTGCAGATAAACCTTGGTAGTTTTCTGACTTTGGACTACCTGTTTTATTTGCTGTTTGTTTCTCACACTGATCACAAAGGGAGTAGCAGGGAAAGCAGCTTTGCTCCTTTGGTAAAGAAGGCAAAGTGCAGCTCGGATAATTTGGTTGACAAGCCTCAGCCTGCAGCTAAGCTGTGGAAAGCCCTCTTTACCAGGTATATTTTCCCCTATATTGATCTTCTGAGGGTCCCTGCAAGGTGTCTGTCTCCTATTGAGGAGAGGCTGGAATGGGTTCCTGTGTTGGAAGATGAAGGTGAAATCACCTTCCCAGATGGTTTTGAGTACAATGAATGGTTTTATTTCTTGTTTAATTGGCGACAAAATGTGTGTCACATATTGCACGACAAATTTCAATAAATGTCTGCATTCGACCAACAGAGAAAAAGCGAGGCCCGACTGAAATTTGCCACCGCATGGCTGAGAAATCTGGAGGTCTTTCCCCAGTGGAGGGAAGTTTCATTTAATGCATAGAAATTTGATGTCATATATTATGAGGAGGAAAAAAGGATAGGTTTGCAGATAATTGAATGAAGTGAAGGGAAATTTAGGGCCAGAAATGCTTTTGTCCTTGACTGTTCTTTTATCGTATTCCAAATAGGGACTCCGAGTCATGGACCTGTGAATACAAAGACTGATTTTAAATCTCTACTTCTTGCATGACTGACACTTACAATTCAGTATCATCTTTCAAGACATCCTTTTTGCACATTTATTTCAAAATAATGTATTGAACCTGTAAAATCTTATTAGAATATTTTTGCTGCAATTACACTCCCAGATTATGTGATCAACATTTAAGATGATTGTCCCTTGTTTTAATATGACCTTCTACCACAACAGCATAAATACAATGACAGTCACTGTCTGAAATTAAACAGTTTTTATACCACTTACTGTGGGTATTTGAAACATATTGATGGAGGAGATATAGCTGATTGAAAAAGGAAAATGTTTCGTTTTCTGGAAGAAAAATACAGAATTTGGAGCCTAGCAATGTTGCCTGGGGAACGTTTAATAATATTGCCATGCTTGCCACATACCAGGGAAATGAACTTCCCAGCTATGCCTAGAAACCCAGGATCGCTCCTTACCATCCTTTTGTTTGCTTGCTTTATCTCTTTGACCCTTGTTCTAGTTAGGAAAACATATCACTTCAATCTTTTTTGGCAGACATTTAAAATGGAAGGAAATCAGGAGAAACGGAATATCAGCATAGAGCAACCCACTCTCAGGAGTAGAGTCTCAGTTCTGGGCAATTTCCATTCCAGTTCCCTGGACAGCTTTATGGTGAAATGGGATGTTCTACTTCCATGGTTATCATCGCAGCAAAGGTAATGAAATACCCCCTTAAGAGGAGGTCAACAGAGTCCAGTATCAAGAGCAGGAGGTTTCAATGGAGAAGAGGAGAAAACTGAAAACTGAAATAGAGAACTGGTTTCAGACAACAATGCCAGTGCTTCATGCATATGACTGTCTTTCATCTAGTAAAAGTACTTCACAGAGGGGAAAATAATAATTCGTAAACACAGCAGATATTTCATGTGTGTGAACTAACGTGAATTTCTTGCATTACTCTGAGCAGTTATCAGCAGAAAGAGGGAATGGCTATCAGAACGTCCTACTGTGGATTTTTCTTTTAAAATTTCTGGGACATTTTACGTAGTCTGAGTGGTGGATATGCTGGGATCAGCAGTATGAAGAAAGGAGAAATCAAACTAGTTTGGAGTGGCCATTTGGAAGTATTTGGATGTGTGGATTAAGATTGTAAAATATGGGCAAAAAGGGGATGCTTTGTATTGAATTTTTTCTTTTGTACGTATGAACACAGAACTATCATCATGTAAGGTAGACAGATACATTTGTGGATGGTATTAAACAGCTACAAAAACTATATCCCTATTTAGAAAGGTCCATTTACACAGTGGTCTCTTCCTGATTTCTAATTGTTCATGTATCGGTATTTGAACATAAAATCCTGTAATTGCTCCTGTAGTAAGGGCAAATTAGTGAACTCAGAATGGTTTATCTAAAAACCAGAAACCAGGAGCTGAAAATAGTCAGTACGACTGTGGTATATTTTGTGCTATGAATGCACCACAGAGCCCTCGGACCATTATGTGCTTGCGTTACTATTTTGACAGCAGCTGCCACATCTGGGTGTTAGGTAGGGTCTGCTCCTACCTACCTGCAGCTCCACCAGAGCCGGAGAATGGAAGTCTGATAAGAGGAGACGCACTGCTTTGTATGATAAAAGGTACTTTCTTTGTCTGGCATACCACTCCTTTTGTATGCACATCAACCAGATGGCCATTTCAGTTTGTCTCCGGCTGTGAATCAGACAATATGGCAGAATTAAACGAAAAGAAAAACCTTCCCCTCCACCCCTCCTCTCTGTACATAAAATTAGAAATCAACAACCTTTAGGGAGATTTTATTTCAATACTTAATTTCTTTGGTAATTTAGGGACTTTTGACTTGCTCAGTCAGTTACCGCGCTTCACTCTCATTAAAGTGTGACAGGCTCAATGCTTAAGGACAATGAAACAGAAAAAAAGGGGGTAAGAGATTAAGTAACAGAAGAGGTGTGAGAGGCAGTGGTTATTAAAAAAAAAAAAGGGGGGGTACTTTTGATGCTTTGATTTGATACAAATTGCAGTTTGCATGGTGAGATTCCCGATGATGACATATAGTTAGTGATTGCAGTTCACTCTCACATCGTATCAAGAAGTCTGGGGTCTTGTTGTAGGATTAAACACAGGAAGTTCTTCGCTGATGGTCTATGTTGTTTTAACTTACCCTGGACATTCTGTGAATTATGGGCAGCCACATCATTACTCTGCAAAATTTGCAGAGAACATGGAAAACCAACTGGTTTTGGGACCAGGAGGTGAAAGGCAGCTACCCCATTGCAGGCAGCTCCCACACAGCTGGGGAATGTTACATGTGCTTGGCATCTAAATTTGATAGATTCAGCTGGAGAGGAAGAAACAAGGTGAGGAAAATGGGCCAACAGAAATCTCAGTAAAACTAAATCTCCAAAAAAGACTGAAATCTGCAACAGGAGCCCTAAGGACATTGGCTGTTCGACTTCCAGGGTAGAGAGGTCTTATGAGGTTTACAGAGACCTACTGTACACAGTGTGTAGTTGCTAACACAATTTTGAGCCTCCTGACACTGTTCATTTGACTTATTTGGCACAACTGTGCGGATAAAATTTGGCGATTTTAGAAAGTGACCCAAAGCCATTGTGTCAGAAAAATACTCTAGTCCCTGGAGGATGTGGCAGGTCTATATTAAATCCTGTATTTGACTGGGGTTAATTTTGAAGTTTTCCAGCTACTGTACCTGAAATTTCAAGCATATATGTACTGATTTTGCCACATCTCTCAACACAGAATTATCTGATTACCAGTAACTTTTGCTACAATACAGTGATAGACACATGCAGTTGTGGAGAGACACATTCCTGATTGAAGCAGAGAAGATTGTTCTTCCTACATAAAACATGTATCCATATTTTAGCAAATGCTAAAACTAAATCCGTGGATTGAGTCCTCTGTTTGCCTGCTGTTTTCACCTACTACTAACCAAAGTACTTCAGGTATTTCTCTATTGTGCGAGTAGAACTACTTGCTGTGAGTACAAGCTGACCCTTGGAGAAACTCCCTGTTAAAAAGAAGAGATGCTGCTCCTCAGGCAGTTTGTCGAGAGCTCAGTTTTAAGGACAGGACAGTAGCTGGTCTACAGATGAAAGCTGATAGCAACCTTTTGGCTCATAGAAGATCTCCAAGAATAACCTTGGAATCTTATGTAAAATTAAAGGATAGAACAGGTCCTATGAAATAATGAAACTGGGCATCTTAAGGATTCTTGCTACAGTTGGAAAGAATTCCTGTTGACTGCTGTTAAAACAGAGTTTCAAATCCTGCTCTAAACCTTGAGTTAGCAAACACTGTAACTGCGTTATAACAACCCTTAACACCAAGGACAGCGGAGAAGAGCACTTTCCTATGTATTCCTTCTTGGCCGCTTTGAATTTGTGCCAACAGTGACAATAAACAATTGTATTTCATGGTTTCCTCCATGTTATATATACTCGTTTAAGTCTAACTTTAATAAAAATCACACAGTATTCCATTTATACATACAAATTTTGCCCGAAACTGTGGGAAGAAAGCAGCAGTAAAACCCATTTTGGAACATATAATTTATTAGTCAGTACCACTCTACACAGGAGTAAGGGAGCAGGCTATAAATAACTCAATTTCAAGAGAATTTGGGATGTTTTACACCTTCAATCATTTATTCTAAGGGTCTGAAGATTAGATTTCCTGGGGCTGGCTGCTGATGTAGTGAAACTAAACATAACAACAGGCAAAATAATGAGACATTCTGGAATTTTGAAATGATTAGTTGCAATTCTTGTGTATTAACTTGTGTTAAGAAAATGTCATGTGGGCCAGCAGACACTTTACTGATGTTTGGTGGGAGATAGCTTTTGCCCCAATAGGTTAAGGGTCAACTTGCTAAAGCAAAGAATGGATAAGAAGGAAGAAAATAATAATAATAATGATTTTACAGGAATGAAGGTTTGGTTTCATCCAGAGATACGTGAAAAATCTCTGTTGGAACTGGTTGTCTCTGGAATGTCAGATATATACTACCAAATAAATATCAACCATATGATCTCTGCTTATAAAATTTCATGAGTATAAAACTGACTGAAATATTCCACATTTTCTGCTAATGAGGCAAAAATTCTGGAAAAAAGTTGTTTGAGTACTTTTAAATTTAATTTTCTAGATGGGAAAAGACAAAAGATAGAAAAAGCAAACATTCAGGTAGTTTATGAATTTTCCCTCCTTGTCTCAAAAGTTGTATTCTGAAATTTAAGCACTGACACTGAAGGGGCTTGATTTTCGACAGCATTTGATACTCATTTTCAGCTTTACATTAGCAATCTTTCACTTTACAAGCTTATCTGTTCTTTATTGTGCCTAGGTCAAGGAAGACATCCATTACAGTCTGAATGCTGTGAGATCCTTTAAAAATCTGTGAAGTTAAGATACCTCAATGCAAATGAAGATCTATGGGAATAACCAATTCTAACGAGGAGTTTCTTTGTACATCGGTGTTACTGTCTGTAGAAATGAGACAGTAATATGTAATTCCTTTGCAAAGTACCTTGAGAAATGAAATCTTCAAACACAACTATGTAATAACTTGGTTTTGTTATCAGTTAGTAATGCATTGTTGGTACCAGATGTATTAGAGAAAAACAGAAGAGATCATGTGGTGTATGATATGGAATAAACTCCCCAGGAGAAATTCCTTCTTTATCCATGACATTTTTACCCAAACGTAGAGGAAAAAAGGAATGGTATTCTGAAAAGGCTCCAATTAAGTTACTTTTTTTCCAAGGAGTGGTAGAATTAACTTGTTTTCTGGTACTTGGTAACTGTTTTACTGGGAGAAAGAATACATTTGCCAGCACAATATCTGTATTTTTATAGTCCTGCAATATAAAATGGATGGGGTAGATCTTGAATGCAAGCACATGAATCTACACAACCATCTTTATCATAATGATTACAGTAAAAAGGAGGAAAACTGCTGGTTTGCTTGATAATTAAAAAAACCCTTAATGGGCAGGAAAAATCTAGCAAGGTAGCTGCAAATTTCAGCACAGTTCTCTTAACAGATGATCTGCAATCTTACTCTAAAGTCACTTCAAACCTATGGAAGAAAATCCCAAAGGTCAACAAAAAAAAGTAATTTTCCTTCTTTGAACTGTCATGCAATTTTTATGTTAAATAAAATTTATACCCCTATAAAAACAGATTGCTCAAAATTAATGTCTTCCTACCTTTATCCAGTTATCTTCTCATGATTTTAAATTATCAGAAGTCATAACTTATGGTATATGAAGACTTGCGTGTTTTATACGTTGTTATCATTCCTGAGCATGGCTTCCACAGATGTATGTATAGCCTGCAGCGTGTGTATATAAATCTTCTCTCTAATAACTAGTGAGCCTCTGGAGACAAAGCCACCTCTTGTGCAGTTCTTAAGTACATGAATAACCTTAAGCACATGACTCATTCTGTTGACTGGGATATCTCATGTATTTAAAGTTACATATGTGCTGAAGTGCTTTGATGGATCAGGGCCAAAACAAATAGGGACTATAGCACTGTGGGGCTAATGATGCTCTTATTGTAAGCTTCACGATCTCTGTTTTTGCATGAATTTTAACAAAGCAAAGGGTTTTTGATTAGTATAAATTCTTTAAGGTTTATTTTAATTTGTTTGATTTCATTCCATTGTGCATGGCCCATTTTTATGCCTGTGTTTCCAAGGAAACAGTTGTAAAATGGAATTTGATATGATGTGTTATCAGGTTCCTTGTCAGCAAGTTTCAAGTGATAGTTATGAACTTGACAAATTAAGGTAAAAAAAAAATTATGATACGAGTATTAAGACAGAAGCACATGTATAATGTTTGTTGTCATGTGAATTATGTTCTAAGGCTTTAATTTGTTTGGGGACAGAGAAATAGTTCTGATTGCTGCAAGGAGGTCATAGTATTGGTAGCATGTTTACAATATGCAATGTGTGCAATGCTGAAATCAATGTTTGAGTGTGCTGCTGTTTTGATCCTGGTAATAAAATCTCATGAGAAATTGCATTGATTTAAATCAGACTGACTCCATTTAGGAAGTTTATCTTTATTGGACTGCTAACAATAAAAAGAAACTGAAATCTGATTGGGACTCATGCCTTCTGTACCAAAATCCAAGTAGGGGCTGTATATACAACAAGTCTGAGTGGACGCAGTACTTTGGATGGTATTTACAATCTGTTAATTGCTGTGCAAGCACAAACACACAAATGTTTATTCCAAAACATTTATATAAGTGTATGTGTTTTAGAGGGCAACAAACAAACTGATGTCTTACTCTTCAGTTTCTTTATTATTGTTACAATAATGAGGGTCCCTTGAATAAATACACTGGGAAAAGAAAAAGGCATTGTTAGAAAGGAAAAAAAAAGGCTTCATAAAAGAGGCTGTAAACACGAGTTTGTGTCTGTGACATTTTTTCACAGTTATTGACCTCAGGAAAAAGATGAACAGGAAACTCTAACCTCATGCTGAGGACTCAGTTTCACATGAGGACTCAGTTTCACATAATGTTGTTTTTCAATGATGCATTGCAAGGGAAAATATTTCAGGAATATTTCAGTGTTTTATTTGGAATGGCTTTTTTAAAAGTAATCTGTATGGGCCAGTTACCTTGACTGAAGCCAGAGGATCTAGGCAAAACCCCGAAAAGCCAGAAACACCTCTGCAAGTGATATGAAAACCCTGGGTCTGAGGGAAGGGAAATAGGGATTTGTCACTGGAGTGCATTCCAGCAGTGCTCCCTTTCTAAGTGGGGAAATTGTTTGGTTTAGTTTTAATTCAATCAATATTTGTGTTTCAGATATTTAGAATAATAGAATCATAGAATGCTTTGGGTTGGAAGGGACCGTTACAGGTCATCTAGCCCGACCCCCTCGCGTTGAGCAGGGACATATTTAACTAGATCAGGTTGCTCAGAGCCCTGTCCAATCTGACCTTGAATGCTTCTAGGGAGGTCTGGATGGATGGGTTTTAATAAAAGTCATGTCAGGACTTGCAGAACTCTTAATATCCTGGTTTCTTTGTCTTTTGTCTGAGCATCCCTGTCAGGTATGCCAGGACCTGAGACATCAATGTATGGACCCTGACCTCTGTTAGTTGACATGGCCTGCCCTGAGGTCATGGTCTCCCTGTTGACTAGATGTGGGACCACATCAAAGCCCACCTTTACTCTCTCTAGCATCTGCACTCACTTTTCTGTGAAACATAAGGTGTTGGAGAGAACAACTCAGACCGCCAATACGGGCATTTCTCCAGCATAAAGGTGCAGACAGGACATGCATTTGAACCCACAAGATCAGAAGCACTCCTGGTTCCCCACATTTAGAAGTCAAGTGTGAAATCTTAACAGGTTTGGGGAAGGGGGCAGGGGGCAGTATCTTAATTATAGCCTGAGGAACAGGATCATGCAGGAAACTTCAGACAAAGCAAGGAGTCAAACCTGGACTGTAGGTTATTGACTTAATGCCTGAGCTGACCTTCCTCCTCCAATTTACAGGTGACATGTAAATGAAATGAGAAAAAAACTAAATGTTGATTATTGAAATGTTTGCATCTTGACATCTTCGGAGCACAGAGAATTCTCTCTGCTATGCCTTGTTCCCAGTCTTCTATATTTAGAGGCTAAGAATCCCTAATCCTAGCTTTTTTTTACAAATGAGAAAGTTACTGCCTGCTCCTCTTTCGGTATTCTTGTCTTGAACCTTTGGTAAGTGTGACCCCAGGGAGGTGAATCTTAACACTGGAAAAGAAGAAATAATTTCCCTGCAGACTAAAGTGTTTGGGGCTGCCCAAAAAAGTGGCTTTTTAAGATTCTTGGTGAGACGGATTTCTGAGAAAAGGCAGGGGAGATGTCACAGGTGAACTAATTTCAAACATGGCCCTGCATCAAGAAATCACTGCTACTTGTATAGTTGTATGTGCACACATGCACGCACACACACACATATACACAGGCACACATATTGTGCATTTTTTGGTTTTCATGTAGTAAGCCTAAAATCATTTTATGGTTTTGCATTAGCAATTTGAAGCAAGTTAATTTAAAATCAGAGTAGCTAGACTTGGTGATACAAGGGTGAAGCGTACGCTCTTATTCGTAGAAGCAAGTCATTTCATTAAAAATGTTGTGTGATTGTAGCTATGTTTGTCATAGCCTTCTCCCTTTAGTAACAGTTTAAAAGCAGGAAAAGGAAAACAATTTGTCTTGAAGACAATCGAACCTGACACAAAAGACTGTAAAAGCTTGAAAGATGGTCTAATGTGGAAATACATACTTCAACAATTTGTGAATTGTACATTATATACTCAATGAAGAATTGTGGTCTGTTTACCTAATATGAATGCAAACAATTGTTAATGTACTATCATGTCAGTCAGAGACATTATATTGTTGATAAAAAAATGCACATTGAAGAAAGAGTACCAAAGAAATAAATACTGCCACTGTTCAAGCATTAATAAAAGAACTGTTTTAATGTTGTTAGAGGTTTGAAGAAGTCTCATTTTGAAGCAACTGAAACTTTTCAGACTCTGCTCCCTGAATGTATATTATAAGAGTGCAAAATGCATCCACATATGATGTGTTGTTATCTTGTCTGTCTCTTTTTCTAATTCTGTCTTTTGATGTCATTTAAAAATGGCTAGGGGAGTGTTTTGCAGGCTTGTAAAAAAAAAAATAAAAAACAACTGCTCTCATTTCCAAGACAAGTCTTGCTATGAAGTCTCAGGAATCAGTTCGGGTGAGTTATTGAAAATCCTTTAAGAAAACGGGAATATACAGGATATAACAGCTCTATTTAAAATAGACAATCTACTTCTTGTGTGTGTGTGTGTGTGCAGGCAAACATGGCATTCAGGAGAGTGAAATGAAATGAGCCAGAAACTTCTCACATTTTCCTGGCATCTGTGGCGTGTCGCCATATGAGAACCATATGACTGCTGGCAGATTGGCATGTCAGCTCAAGCATGTACAACTTGACCTCACTGAGCTCTGTGTTTATCAGTTTATAACAGGAATATTGATACAATTTTAGCTGCAGTCTTTCTGTGCAAGGACACTTCATCCTTTCACAGTCCTAATTCTCCTTTGCTAAAATGACAGCACCTTGTTTTTGAAGTTGCTTTTCCACTTGGGGGAAAAAAAAGCAAAGGCGGCAGAAGACAGCAGAAAGCTGTGTGCCAGAATGATGTTTCATTCATTGTTTTGCTAACTGTGAAGTCCTTAGTGAAGTTTTTCACGGGATTGCCTGGCTGACTTGTGCTGTCTTCTGGTTGAAAACCACAGCGGTATTAAAGACAGACACGGAGAAAAAAATCTGGATTCTTGTTAAAGCTGAAAGTCAATGCTGAATTATATCTACACAGAGCAGACTATTGTCCCAGCATTTATTCACTCAGAAAAAGGATAAAAGGATAATACATAAAAATGTGGATCGGATGGTTTTTAAATTATTTCCAAATGAGTGGAATTTATGTAAGCATATACGTAGTTGCCACAACTCATATATATGTAGTTAAATATCAGAATGGTGGACATGATACAATATCTGAGACAAACAGCTCTCCATCAAGAATAAGAAACTGCGTACAAGTATAATCATTAATCTGAGTTTGCTACAAAAACTCAGATATCATAGAAACTCATCTGTCTGTTTATAGCTAGGTGAGAGTGGATAATAGTGAAATGATGTAGTTACGGCCCATCTGTGATCTGGATTGCGGACAGAAATAAAAAGCACTGAGAGTACTTCTGACCATACAGTTTCATATAAACTACTCTAATCACTATCATTTCCTTCAAGAATAAGAGTATGTCTCTAATCCTCAATCACTTAAACATAAACTTACACTATGACTTGTTCCACTTAACAGTGTGGAAAGACGTAATGAACATGCATCGCTTCACGTTAGCGTCTGCAACTGCACTCACACTGCCTTTCAAAAATAATATTACTCATATCTGCTCAAGCTTCCTTGAAGGTTAAGCTTTAAACTGCTGTGATTTTCTAATTTTCTGTATACTGGCAGCTTAATTAGAAAGCTATCAGGGCAGGTTCTAGGACTGATGTTAAAACTTTCTCAGCCACTTTCTTGACCAGAAACATTATAGAGATGGTACTATAATGACTAGGTCCTATGTAAGAACTGTCATGAAGGGTACACGGAAAAGCAGTGAAGACCACCAGCAGGAAATTAATTAGATAACGTCCTGAAGACAAAAAAGAAAATGAGTGCAGTTTTGCTTGTTTGTTTTTTTATAAAAACTAGGAACTGAAAGAAAGTGAGATCTAAAAATGCAGTAGTCTCAGAGACAGACTATGGGAGACTATGGGATACATCTTGCCACATGCAACTATACAAATCTGTGTAACTCAGGCAATCTGTAGTGATCAAAAATTGCCATTTACAATACCCTTGATGGAATTTTTCAGAAAGTCTAAAATATTTGGGTGAATTTTCTAGAATATCATTCAACAGTCTTTTCACACTAATGGATTAGAAGAAAGAGAAAAATAGAAATGAAAAAGGGAGGGAAAATGGCTCTGTTCTGCTGAAAATGGGGACCGATTTATTTCTAGTTTGTTTTGGCAGGTGACATTTGACCAGCAGCTCTAATATTGTGCTAAGGCCAAATATTTCTGAGTTTACTCACCTGTAACCTCCACACAAGGTATGGAATTTTAAAAATTCAAAGTTTCAGAATCTTTCATGTGTAATGAACTTGGATTTAGCTTTCATTATCATCTGTAGACTGAAACTCTGCTGATAGCTTGAGAAAACTTGCCATATCAAATTACTGCAAAAAGATGTCCAGTCTCTGGAAATGCACAATGAGCAACATCTATTTGACAATTGTCTTTTCTGTTGGCCGAGACATAGTCTATCGAAAGCACCAGTATGGATCGATGCTGACATCTAAAGGGGTAAAGTGCATACTCAGAAAGATCATTGAAAATCAAGTGTGTGTCAGTTCATGAATTTACACACACATTTGCACTGTTGCACACTCATATTCAGACTTGAGAACCCACTGACATTTATGGGTGGGCTAGACTCTCTCCAGCATGTATATATGGGTCTGTGATCCTTTTTCTTTATTAGGAAAAAAAAAAAATATTTGCAGCTACAGTCAGACTTTCTCATCATGTTTATTATAGATATACTGTATTATTTTGAATGGTAACAAAAATACTTTAAGAAGTAGTAAGAACTGAAAGCACACCTGTGGTTCATGATGGTGATATGACTCTTTAAGGAAAGGTAAAACCAATTCTGAGCAATGAGTTGGTGTTAAACAATGGGTGCCATATAATCAGAATGTAGTCATCTGGAGAGAATGACATAACTCTGCATAAAACAATATAATAGATATTACAGTGGTTATAGTATAAACTTGACGAAGTGGTGGATTTATACATGGATGAGCAAAGCCCCTCATCCTTAAATAGTACTTAGCGTGAATAGCCAAGTCAAGCTGTTTGTGCCTTTTTGATTCTTTTCATAGAAGTGTAGCGGGGGGTACTTAAGCGTATGATTCAGAAGGGAAGGAAAATCATTTACTGCAGCATGTGGACAGGTTTGAGTGAGAGCAGATTTCTACACAGGAATGAAATACGAGCCACGGAAAACACCCCTTTTTGAACACACTCACAAGGCCTGATTACATGGCCCACAGATGGAGTTAATCCAGATTCCTGCTTAATTAAATAGTAACAGTCATTCTGCTACATTACATCAAAATGCACAAAGGTGACATGGAGGTGAAAGACAAAATGTGATACCCGCCTCTCTTCACCACTACTGAGAAAAGAGAAGATTTATTCTAAATCTTTTAATGAAAAGCTATTAATTGTGCAGGATAAATTCTGACTGCATAGAGGAATGTATGTGATAGAGTGATGGCCTTACTAACATACCAAATTTTGTTACTGAATAAACTCTGTATCAGATAGAAGATCGATTTAGATTAGCTATAAGAAAGAAACTCTTTACTATGAGGGTAGTGAGGCCCTGGAACAGGTTTCCCGGAGAAGTTGTAGCTGCCCCCTCCCTGGCAGCGTTCAAGCCCAGGTTGGATGGGGCTTTGAGCAACCTGGTCTAGCTGAAGGTGTCCCTGCCCATGCCAGGGGAGTTCGAACTAGATGATCTTTAAGGTCCTTTCCAACCCAAACCATTCTATGACTCTATGAAATAGCTTGCTGTGACAATTTCCACCCTACCCTGGGGCCATATTTTCAACCTGTTGCTGAAAAAGAATAATTCAAAGGGTTTTTTCCTTCATCACAATAAGAAGAAAAATGTCAGCTGAAGCATCTGTGTATAAAACAACGAAGATACACTGTTCCATTTTAAAGCTGGCCACTTAGTTACCCCATGTGCAGGACCTATCCTTCAGCATCTATCTGTCTGTCTGTCTGTCCGTCTGTCTATCTACCTATCTATCTTCAGTTCTTTCACAGGTGAGAGTCAGAAATATTCCCGAGTCTTTGGGGACTAGCAACTCATCTATAACGCAAGTTGAGTGAGATCTGAAATGCATCATCCAAGGTTGAAGGATATGATAGAGGTAACCAGGGGAGAACTTCCTCACAAACTTAAAATGAATATATCTGTTCTACTTATCCCTAGAAGGAAGATGTTTTTTATTTATCTGTTCGTCTGTGGCACAGGTATCCCGATTTCATTGTGTGCCAGAGGCTGACCAATTTAGAAGACACAGTTACTTGTGGAAACACAGACCATAGATATGTTCTTCCATTGAAAAACCTGTTTTTTCCAGCGTATCTTCTCGTGTAGGGAAATAGTAGGGATAGACATTATGAGATTATGGATTTTTATCGCATTGTGTGTTAAACATGGCTAGCCTCCTTGAAGAAAAAACAACCACCACCATCACCTTGGTTTCCTCCTGTCATGAAATATAAGGGTTGAGGTCGCTTTGCATCTGACTGAAGTCAACAGCAAAGAAAACGGTTGGCTACAGACAGCAAAGCTCCTGGATCCTTGAAGAGAAAGACAACTATCTGGCTGGTAGCAAAAATTGGAGGTTAGAAGAGAAATATCTTTCCCACAAAAAATTCTTGGTCCACTTTTTTTAAAAAAAAGCTTATTTCTATGCTTCTCCTTAAAAGCGTAAAAAGAGAACAATAAATGAACCTAAATTCCAGGCGGTTTAACACTGATCAAAGTTAAATCTTGTCTTTATGTAACTCATTACTAAGTGGTGTAACTCCTTTCACAGATATTACTGAGTCAAAAATCAGCACGAAATCAGCAAATGTATAAAAACTTTCTATGGATATTGAGAGCATTAAGTCACATTAAATTAGAATAAATTATTTCCTAACAGTATGACTACTCTTGTCTTAAAGAATGAAATGCCCTGACTGCCTGCTCATCCTGGCTAGGACATTATTTCCAGTGCAGGCAGATGACTTAATATGTATTTGTAAACCTTGCTGTGACACATCAGAGGCCAATTAGATGGACTACTGGTCTGACTTGGTGTGGTTGCTCTTCTATCTCTTGTGATGCTTATCTTTGTGTCTATTTTAGCATCATCCTTCTCATCACTTAGGCACCCCTTTGAGCATGTAAAAATATGTTATTTACTTCACATATCTCGTCTGTCCCTATCCTGTTGCCCCATCCCTGGAAACATTCAAGGCCAGGTTGGACAGGACTCTGAGCAACCTGGTCTAGTTGAAGATGTCTCTGCTCACTGCAGGGGGGGTTGGGCTATATGACCTCTAAAGGTCCCTTCCAACCCAAAGCATTCTGTGATTCCACAAACCGTAAAAGACTCTCTTGAAGACTAAAGTAGCAATTTATTTCCATCGTTCTCCACTCCTTCCTTCCACAGGCTTGCTGGTGTAGCAGGTTTGGCAGGGATGGAAGGGATGGCAATAAACACATTCAGGGGTTCCTGACATCTAGAAAACAGAGCAGCATTTCAGAGGAAGAAGAGGGCTGCTCTAAATTCTGCTTAACTTATCTGTAAAATCTGGTTTTCAAATCCAGCCTCTATTTGCCCCTTTTTCTTCTCTTGTTTTGAGACCACCCTCTGCACACACCTGGAAGAGGGTCCTCAGAAGTGATGCTTTGCTGCAGGTCTCCTCTCCCAGGCAGCCCTTGGGGCCAGCGTGCAGCTGGCCTCAGCTTGAACTACCCTGACGGTCCTGGCTCCCATTTCGACCTCCCTTGTGTTCCTGGCGATGGAGACACGTTGGAGGAACACTTCTGGGCACCGTGCTCTGGGAAGCTCCTGCCAGGATACAAACCACAGGTAAATCATGTGCTCTATAAAATGAAGCATTTTGATCCAAGCGGAGAGGGAAGTCATCTTCATTTTTTTGCCAGCCGCATCGCAGCCCATGCAATACATTCACCTTATGACATCTAAAAAGGGCAAGGGTTTGCCATCACAGCTGCTTCATCTATACGCATTTTATGTGTGCTCCATGCATACATAGTGTGTCTTTGGCCAGTCTGGGACTCCCAAGAAGTCTTACAGGGCTCCGATGCTGGCAGCATCTCCCATGAGAGACAGCAGGCTTTCCCAGTGCAGGGGATGCAGGTCATATCCCTACTGCAGGAAGGCAGGAGCAGACAGGGATGCCCCAGACTGCCAAGGCTGTTGTCCAGCAGCTCAGTCCTGTCTCCTGGTGTTGCTGGGGGAAGCCTGCACCCTGTCTATTCATGTTTTCTCATTGCATTGTCATTGTTTTGGTATTTTTTCTCTCTCTCTCTGCTTGTTTCTGCTTCTTCAGACTATATTTGACCATCTTTATCTCTTTCTCTGTGTGTTAGTCCTCTTTCCTTTTCCTGAAATGGCCTTTTTTTTCCAGCTGTTTCTTTCTTTCTGCACTTTTACATCTCCTTTTCTGCCCAGGTCAGAGGACTTTTAATTTCTTAAGGGAAACAAGCTCTAGTTTGAAACCTTGGCTTTTGCTTTGGCAGACTGGAGTTTCCTCTCCTCACAGCATTTTCCCTCCTTCCCGCAAATCCAGTTTTAAAAACCAGTGGAAATATAAGCCAGACAGGACTAAAAAGAGACACATTTTAATAAAATGTCATTCAGGTTTTGAATGAAAGAGTGAGGCTGTGCATTTGATATACTATAAAAAGCCTTAAAGATCAGTATATCATGTGAAAAAGTAACTGCTATTCTTTGTGAAGGTGCCATTTATCAGCATCTGAGGAGGTTATTCAAGTGAATAGATTAGCAAACATGAACTAAAGTGTAATGTTTATCAGCTGCCCTGTTTAACTCTAAATAACATAGTGGAAGATGGATCTTAAAAATGAAATGGCCATCAATCAATACACGCAGCCATTTTACACGAGAGGCTATATATAGCCCTATAGAAACAATGCATGTGAGGTGTGCTGCCGGGGGTCACTCCACCAGGCAGAGAGGCTGAATCATACACCTTGGGCAGGCACAGACAAGCACTCTGTCATTTTAATAATGCTCTCATTGCAGAAAGTTTCACCAGTTATGGCCATGATGCTTAATTGCTCTCATTTATCTCCCTAATAAATGATGTCATTGACTTCGAGCTGTTGTACAAACACAACTGGCAAGTCAGTAAGTAAATCTGCTATCCACACCTACTGATGAGAGTGGGAGAATAAATGGGAGCAAGAAAAGCAGCAAAGACCTTAACAATATGGATAAATGAAATTTAGGGCAGCAAACTAGATATTTTATTGCCTTCTTTCTCTATTTGTCTGAGACCGTCTAGATTTATTGAGCAGTGATGTATTTCCAGATGTACATGCAACAACTTCCACACTGGTTTAGGCAAATTAAGACAAAAGAAATAGTAGCTTTCAGATGAAGTGCTGTTACACCCTTTTCAAAAGACAATCTTTCCTTTAAACTTGCTTTCTGTGGCCCTTTCAAAGAAGGCATGATCCCCTTGGCTGGGCTAAAATTGGAAATAAAGCCAAACAGTAGCTCTACAGAGAGACTTTTCTCTTAGGTATCAACAAATTTTCAAACCTCATATTTGGCTAAGAGCACCATTTATTTGCTTGCAGTATCTTAATCCATTTGCCCCTGAACTATATTCACTGTAATTCTACTAGTACAGTTAAACTGGTACACTAGACTTTCATCATTTCCCCTAGAATGTGCTACCTAAGAATAATATAACTTTTTCCCATTCCTGTACAACTTTATAGAACTGCCAGCATAGCCACACAGGGATGTCATTATTCTCATTACTTCTGGTTTTAAATATAATTATTCTTTTCTAGAACCTAGATCAGTTCAACTAGGAAAAGCCTTATTTTGATCTAAATATATTTCCAATTTCCTTACACTGCACTGAGGAAACCAACTCCTAGCTAAAAGTAGTATGTCTGTATAACAGGGTACCTCTTCTGTGAACACATGCTGCTGTGTAGGAGCACTTCTCTGCTTTTGGCATTCCACAGACCTTGCAACCTGCAGCTTACAGCTTTTGGAAATCACAGGTAAGAGGAATATAAGAAGAACTTTGAGCCTTGGTTATTCCAGCAATGGTGCAATCAGAGTTGTTGGGTGTCAGTACTAAGGTCCATAATTGTTCCTTCTGTGAAATGGAGCTTTGTCTGAGCAAGGGCTCCACAGAAACTCTGAGGATGGCATATGTTTTTAGTAAAGGTCTATTAATTCTGACTTTAAATAATGTTGTAGAAATGTTGTCCATCCTTTCAAGAATGATTTGTTTTTTCTTGGTATTAAGAGCATTAAATGAGCAATGAATGTATGGGAAAGACAGATTAAATAATTGAGGGTGAGTTTGGGAACTGGGGATTTAAACTAAGGTGAAAAACACTGGTACAAGGGGATGATGCCATTAGGCTGTAGATGCGTGTTCTAAGAAATAGGAACCGATCCTCAAAACTGGTGTTCTTTTTTATGTAAAAATGAACAGAGTGGAGTAGTTATTGCCTGAAGCATCGTCTATAGTCTAACCACCAGTTCTGTTCATTTTGCACTAGAGTGCAAACATTGCTGCCAGAACAGAAAACAAAGTTTGTGAAGAAATCTTTCTGTCCAACATAAAGGGAGTGAGGAGGCAGAGGAAGCCTGTGGATGTTTAACTGTTCTCCTTTCAGAGCCAAAAAAATCTACTCCCTCAAAGATGCCTCACACTTAAGTGGCAAACAAATAAAAAAGATCATGTTAAAGTCCAGACTTGTGAGGGATAATCCAAAGAATGTTTTCACTGGACTACCCTAATGCTTTTCCACCAACATTGACTAGTGTTTATAGCATTATACTGGCAAAAAAATGTTTTAGTACCTGTCTTTTTGGAGAGAACTACAGGTAACTGCATATAAAACTAATGGAAAATCAAAGAAGTTAGCAGTAAAAACAAAGCACTTCTGGGTACACAGGAAATGAATGGTACATCTGTCTTAGGGTGATGAATTGCTTCATTTCTTTGAAATTTCTGGATGGAGTTTAAATACTTTACTTTCTAAATGGTCTTTCACCAAAAAATTCTAACCGCTTGTGTGATACTGACAGTAAAAGTACTGAGCAACCTATAGGAGAAAAACAGAAATCTGAAATATAATATAAGGTGTCAATAATCTTTCCATTCATTACAAGTGACAAAGTCATGGCTACAAATGCAGTATACTGGAACTTACATGTTAGTGGCTTCATAAGAGTTTCCTGTTTGTTCCCTGAAACTAATAGGAACAGGTTGTGAGTAAAAACACTACTTAAAAGAATCAGTGGCTTTTCTCCAGCACTGAATTATGAGGTTATTACTACTTGTTAAAATACTTATCCCACTCAAATATTCATAATTATCTACTAGGCTTCTTGCAGACAGGGAGATTATGATCATACATCTAGTTTTTATTATTAGTTGGTAGTTTTCATCAGTATTCAAGATTAGTCCATTACTCTGAGCCATAGCTACATCAATATAAATCACCAATGCAGATGCTAAACAAAAGTAAGTCCTGTGTGGGAAGAACACTGCTGGTTGCTTACTTTTGGTACTTTTTTCTTCTGCATTACTTGCAGCAATTTAAAGCTTGAAAATGCAATTTCTCTTGCTATTGATTTTTGTCCTTTCCCATTCAGTAAGCACTGCGGTATATGGAGATCTATGCATGTACCTTTCCATGTGGTGAGCTCAGAATATTCTTTATTGTTTTAATATGAAACTTCTGCAACTTGGGACTCTGGTCTCAATGTCTGTGCGGTAGTTTATCTGTGAAATCAGAAGTAGTATTAATGTACAGAAAGTTCTGATGAAGTCCTTCATTCTAGTGGATGTACTACCAAAATTATGCAGTCTCCTACTCTGTCTCCAGCATAGAGCATGTAATGTACGCAAGATCATTGTATCTACAGTGAAGTTATGATTAGGTGAGACAGCATTTCAAATTCTTGATCGGGAGATTGATTTATTAGCAAACTATTATGAAATTTGCTCACTGTAAACAAAAACCCCTGTTTTAAACAGTCTGTAATGTCCAAATGAAATAAAGAACATATCTAATAGCTGGAACAGTTATTTTTGAATACAAAATTACAGGTAAACTAGTATGCTTCATAGAAAAAATTATTCAGCTGGCAAAGCTCTCTGTTTATTCGTGGATTGAAAAAATTTTGGGATACCGGCTCTGTTTTCCAGGAACATCTCATTCACTAGTCAGCAAATTTTGTCATAAAGAGGGAGCTCATGAAATCAATGTGTGAAATGAGAAACACCATGGTTGAATCAAGGAAGAAACAAAAAGCGGGCAACTTTTACAACTGTGAGATCTCTTAAATAGCTGAATTTGTTGTAGTTTTTTTTCCCATGGGACAGTAGGAACTAAACAGTTGCTTTAAAGGGGCAGTCGGGGAGAAAATGTGAAAGTGTAGAGATGAAATTAAGGGCAATGTTTATTTATTTCCTGACACTTAAGACCTGTTGAGGTCAACTGAGGATCCCATTTGAGGAAATTTGACCTTTGGTGAACATACTGAAGCAGGCAGAGCTAAGCAGCAAGGCAATGACTTTAAGATGGCTGTGTATGTGCCCTTTACACATTCTTTAGATGTCCAATTCTTACAGCCTCTCAAAGTATTTGATCGCTTGAAGGAATTGTAAGGTGCACAAATTTGTAATTTTATGACTTCAGTTCTGTGTTGAACTGTAATCTTAATATTGTTTCCTATAAACAATATTTAATTCCACTTATTGGCTTTTGTTTATTAAAAAAAAGTCTATCACTATAAAGAGAGTCCTAGTGAATGTTTTGGTCAAGCAGAGGAGCTGTAGGAAACAACTGCTCAAGCATGTTGGTTGTTACTGTTTCATCCATCTAAACCATCTGGTAGTTAAAGGATTCTCCTAATCTTGGTTAAGATTACTAATAGGTGAAGTGTTCTTATTTGGCTTAAGTTTTAGTCAAATGAGTGTGTGATTTTTAGATTGAAATTAAGATGAGAATATAACTGTAAAAACAAAAGTACTTAAATCTCTATTCGAAGAACAGTATACTCACTGTAATACTCATAACTTTTCATCAGAGAGATAAAAGGGTCAGCAGTGTTTGCAGTCAACCTTAGTTTCATTTTTTTTATCTGCCAGCTTCAGAAGTAGCACCCTTCCCAAAAAGCAGAGAAGTTACTTGTGCCACATGGTATGAAAAGGAAAGAAAGCATTCTAAGAGCAAGGAATTGGAAAGATGTTTGAAGCTGATAGTCTAGTATTGGGTTAATGGTAGTGTAATGAGACATTGCCCTAAGGATTTCTATCAGGAAAGTAATGCTCTAGCAGAACTGTCGCAGCAGCAACCACTTAGAAAAATATCATGGGGGTAGGAGAAATAGGTAGTGGTTAACAACAAGGAGCAGGGCGAGATTAGGACTGCTACTCTACTGTTTTCAATGAAAATTGTAAAGTGTTGTAGGTTACTACAGGTCATGTATTTTCACCAAAAATGGAAGTCCAGGCTGATTATTCCTTGCAGCTCTACAGCCTAAATGTAATACTGCTAGAGAGAAAGTACAGGTATCTATTCAAATCTAATCTTACAATACATATCCCACAGCAGAGATATAAAACATAGTTTGGAAATATAGGTGCTGGGTGGGGGAATTTTGCTCTGGGTTTTGGCGGGGAGAGGGGCGTAGGTGTTTGAGCTTGATGAGGGTAATATTGAACTTGCCCTACTACAACCTATTTAAGTGCAGTCAGGGACAATAAGTTCTGCTAGATGGGACTAGTACATACTCTGATGGAATTCATCCATCTGCAGGGAAGATGAGCTACACTGACATTCCTTGTTTAGCCTCTACAAGAGCAGATGTAAAAAAATCAAATGGTTTAAAGGGACTGTATAAATAAAAATCTGTATTTTATGTCATCAGCACTGCTATTGTTCCCAGATTTCAAAATATTAAAAAGTCATATGGACTTTTCTCAGGCAGGTTAACTTTTACTCATAAAGAACAGTTACTGATTTTCATCAGACAGGTATCTAATTGTGTGTTCAACAGCAGGAACAAAGATTACACTACATCATTTGATAAATGGGAAAATGACTTCTGTTTCTTAGGCCAGGAATTAATAAATAGCAAACAAATTTATGAAAATACTTTAAAACAACAGAAGTCAGAGATTAAATTATGCTGTTTCCTGGGCTAAACAATGGCACAACAGTATAAAGTAATGTATATCCTATCAGCCCCTATGATGTGAGGTACCTACAGTCAAAGTAAGTGTTATTAGTGAGTGAGTTCCATGTGATTTGTCATGAATCTACACTCTAAAAAAACCCAGCTTCTAAGAAGTAGAGATGCCTAGTTACAGCATTTGACAATATAGTGGGATGAGGTTTCGTATTTGGATACCTAGAAATGGCAGAGAAACAAAATCAACAGAACTTGGATTAATAACATGTAGAACCAAATTTGTTACTGATGCTGGTTAGTGTCAATCAGCCTAATCCAGTCATTTATTTTTCTTTAGAAACAATCATGCACTATCTCAAGTCTGCAGGCTTCCAAAACTGAAGGTACTGTCTGCATTGGTTTGGACGGCAAGCCCCAGTGTCTGTCAGATACTGAAGATTTTATGGCCCAGGAAAATGTTGTTCACTGTTAGCAGTTGATTACGAGACCTCTATACATGATCTCCCCCTCCAATGTTATTCCACCTACTTAAGTACCTCTTTAGAAAGCAGAGAGGTATAAAGTGCAAATGAGAACTGGAGCAGGTACCAAGGTATTCTAACCTGTCAAATTTAAAACATCAAGCAATCAAGGTTCACATGCATGTGTCTGGATTCCATGGATGCTGCACAACATCTGAAAACATTGTGTGTGCACGCACACACACTCCTTTTAAAAGACATAAATGAAGTGTAAAGTGCTAAGCAAAGTGATGCCCTCTGTCCAGTCATTTTAAATTTGCTGCCTAGTGCTGGGAGCAGTCAAGGTCTTCAGAATCAATTTCCAGTGTCACAATATTTATTCTAATTAGAAGTAGCTGTTAGGGCACTGACCTCCAACAGGAGTTACAAAAGAGAAAGTGTTTGCTACACGTTCAGTTTCTGCAGAGAAGTCTTTTTTGTTTCCTAAAAGAAAGGAAATTGCCAGTGAGTGACAGTAAGTGTCATTTCTTATTTTTGGTACACAGACAGTCCAAAATAATTAAAGAAGAAATCTGTGGGGAGAATGAAGACTCAAGACTCTTCAAATCTTTTTTCCTTCTGGCTCAAAGTGACTCATGTAAGATGGTCACCTTTATGAAATAAGTTATTTAAATGACATTTGAACAAACTTTAGAGGGAAAAAGTACAGGAGAAGTTCTAAGATCACAGTTTCTGTGAATAACAGTATTATTACTTTGGTTTTATGAAGCCAAGTTAGAAGACTTTAATGCATTTTTAAAGATACAGATTAGTTTCTCCTCAATATTATTAAAGCATTGTTCTTTTACTTTTAACACCTTGGTGTTAACATTACGTTTTTTGTTTATTTTTCAAAGCATGTGATATAAGAGAAAACAAAATACTATTGAGAAAGCTGACCTTGTGTAAGTGAGCATTTTTAAACAGCAAGTTAAGTGGACAGCTTTTTTGATGATTGAGGTCTAAAAGTAGAGACATGAGGGAACCAAGTATAAAATACCTGTTGTAGTTTTGCCTCAATTTGCAACACAAGAACCACACAGTTACTCTCTCACTCCTTCTCCCTCCCCGGTGTGGGATATGGGGGAGAATCAAAAGGAGAAAAAGGCAAAAACTCATGGGTTGGGGCGAGAACAGTTTAACAGAATAGAAAAGGGAGAACAAAACAACACTCAATACTGATAAAAAGCATATACAGCATGAAGTGTTCTCACCACCCAATGCTCAGCTTGCTCCTGAGTAGCAAAAGCCCTTCCTTTAGCCAGCTCCCCACTTAAATACTGA
>Ga0181612_170257_pt1 | contig 25770 bp, 10 predicted proteins | sample HoacroProtozoa21_FD_119630 | JGI IMG/M metagenome (GOLD analysis project Ga0181612, IMG submission 119630) | Hoatzin crop microbial communities from Cojedes, Venezuel. Combined Assembly of Gp0051906, Gp0051904, Gp0051908
AAAAAAAAAACCAAAAACAAGAAATTCCACTTCCACATACAGAAAAGAATTTGCTTTCGTCTCAAAATACACAATGTTTTGGTGCGTTCCTTCACATTCTCCAGGAAAGAAAAATTAGTCTTTCAATTCATCCACTTTTCTGCAAGAAAACCCAGCAAATGGCTACTGTATCTCAGCCCCTATAGGGTTTGACTGCAGGAAGATTCACTCCACTGCTCTGGACACTTTATAGAACAGGGCTTTACAAGGCTGGTTGAGCAGAGGGGTTTTATTTCTTCACATCCCACCCTATGGTGCCAAAAGCCTTCTGCTCCCTGTGTTTTCAGGTTCTCAGCTACATGACAGCTTAACTGAGAGCCCGAGGTCCTCCTGCCTTACAATAGCTCAACTTCTCCAAAACAGGCTACGGAAACCTACTGTTTTCAGTAGCTGATTAATAATGCAACTTCTGTTCAAACACCAGTCCATCCTGCTGAACCTTTTCTGCCACACATGGAGGTTTTGATGAAACAGCACCTTGAGAATCCCTATTCAAATTAAGTCAGAGACTGAAGAATTATTTAGGAATGACCTTCAAGATATTGAACAGTCAGGTGGTTTAGTCTTTCACAGTTTCATGGTAAAGACACTCTTCAGATTGCCTGGTTCCCCAAGTGATCTGTGTTTATTCTCCTTACTGCAGAAAGAGGTGTAAGTAGCTTTTAATAATAAATAAACACTATTGTAACAATGTTAAAGCATCCCATCTTGACATTTTACAAATAAACATTACAATTGTCCTATTTCATAATGCCTTTCCATTTGAAGTGACTTTGTAGAATATATACAATTACAGTGTTGAAGAGGCAAAATTGAAATTAAGTCAACCTGAAAATATTTGTTTTGTACTCATTTCACCATTCAAAATTTTACAATTTTTTTATTCTACCTGCAATGAAGAGGAAAGTAGAAAACTTGAAGTCCTTCCTACAACTGTTTCTCCCCATTTACAGGACTGTCTCTGTGAGCTGAGTATGGAGTGGAAAGGAGGTTGTTCCTGTGTTGTCTATCTAATCTTCACTTTTAAATGCAAAACAGCCTCTGCGACAAGGCAGCTGTCACTTTTGAGCTATGGAATATTACAGTGACTCACTATGATCCCTATCTCCCACTCACACTCCTGGGTGCTTTGCACTTGTTTTGTTCTTTGGGTTTTTTGTTTTGCTTTATCTGAAATTCAGTCATTTGGACTGAGAACTGCAGGATATAAGAAAACATAATGCTTCTGAGCTGTATTTTAAAATGTAGTGGCGCTTTACTGCTTCGCTTCAAAGTATGCAGTACACTACAGGGTTCTTAAATCCCAAATCTCAGAAGCTACTGTCTTCTTTATCTGCCCAAGAGATTAGCAACTTTCAGGAAAGCAAGAGAAGCAGGACCCGTCTCAAAAACTTGCATCGGTACAACTTTTACAACGCAGTATTTAACAAAGACATAAGCCATTCCTGTTCCATCTATCATTCTTGTGCACATGTTACATTTTATTAATTCAGGACCTCTGGGACAGTCCCATAAATCTGTATGGAGCTGGGGGTCTGGGGTGGGGAGGGGTGTTTGGTTTTTGTGGGGTTTGGCAGGGGGGTAAGGAGTACTCTGTGCTCCAACATGCCGTTGTTGCTCCTTTGGATCTTAACACACATAATACCATTTAAACATATTGTAACAACCTGCGTGATAAAGCCACTGCTGCAGCAGTTGTCATTTGAACATTAATACTGCAGCTGGTTTAAATTTCAGAAATTTAATAAAAGGGCTTTGTCTATATTAAGGACCAGAGGGGAAAAAACTTTCTTTTTTTTCCAATAAAAAGACTAGTAGAAGCACAAAAAAAAATTTGAAACAAGCAGAGATGATCTCTAGAATTCTTAAAACATACATCATAAGAACTTCTCAATTTAGAGCCATCTCTGGGAAAACAGAACAAAATCAATCCTATTTGTAAATATAAAAAAACCAGACCTTGCGAGTTTTTTGCATTTATTTAATCACTAAATGAAAGGATTCGAAAGGTCTGATTCACTTGCTGGGGTTCAACCCTGAACATTTTTCTGCAGTTCTGTCATATAGGAGTTTAAAACTCCAACTCTGGCTAACCCTTTTACACTTTCAGTAAAAACTACTTGCAAACTGTCACTGAGAAGGTTTCCAGAAGGAGTCAATCAGTGCACGGGGTGCATGGCTTCCTTCTAGTCTCCCCTTTCCAGACTTCTTTCTCCACATATTCTAATTTGTCCTTGTCCAATTGTACGTCATTTTCTGACAAACCTGAAAACAAAAACCTGCTGGCTAATTTACAGCACCACCATTAAAGGAGGCCCCGCATGGACTGCGCATCATTAGAAAGTTGTCAAGTATTCATGGAACAGACTTTGGGTACTGAAGAAATGCTGTTGTTTGTTGTTCCTCAATTAGGTATATTTGTTATAAAAACAGCACAAGTAATGACGCCATTAACTGATTTATACTAAGTATGCAGAATGAACTCGTCCTACTCTAGACATCAGAAAATCACATCAAAAGTACTGCTGAGAACGCCTGAACTGCAAGGGAACTTCCCATCTGAAATCATGTCAGAACAACTGCAAGGAGAAGAACATGCAATGAAGGAGTAAATTTCTGGTGCCTGCTAAGGGATGAACTGTGATCGTCATTTTTCCAGTAGAGGAGCTACTCGGAAGTCACCGAAGTTTCTAAGGACTGAGCTCACACAGCAGTTTTTTTTCTCTGTAGGGATACTACTAGTATCTCTTTCATCCTTCTGATCCTTGTGTTAATATATTCATTATCCTTCAGCCAGAAGGGGAACTGATGACTAGACAGCCAGGAACATGGAAAATTCTTTTCATTTCCATGCCTAAATTGTTTCCAGTTTTACTGTTCTTTGCAAAACTGAAATGCCATGCAAGTAGCCCAGGTTTTATACTCCACTGAAAGCTGTGAAAAGGATGGAGGTTTTTCTCATTTAGAAGATCATTACTAAATTCCCTTGAAAACTATTCAAGCAGCTTTTAATTATCTGATGTATTATAATGATTTACTAATGGTATAGAAAAGGTTATCTCATTTTTTCAAGTCTGCAGTCCTTGGGAAGTAAATTCATACAGGCCAGATACATATTCAACAAAAGCATATATGCAAATCAATTATGTTGCACTGTGAGTTCATTGCTTCGATTATTTCAACTGGATTAGCTTTTGATACTGGATGATAACCAAGTTATATTTTCATGCCTAACAGAGAAAAAATACATCTTGATGACATTTTGAAGATTTGGAATATTGCCTAGAAATACTATATTAAGTAGCTATGAGACATATGAAGACATTAAGGAGTCTAGAATTAATACAAAATCTAACTGAGCAATTTAGAACTACTTTCTGACCTGCAAAGAGAAAAAGAAAGTACACAAGCCAGCTATGAACAAAGTTTGGGGTTTTCAGGTTTAAGACCCTGGAAACAATAGGGCAAATTCAAAGTTCTCTGAATAAAGTGCTGCTGATGGTAGACTTGAGCTTGTGCTATCTCACACACTGAAAGGCTGAAAAAAAATCTATTAATGCATTTAAACATTTTTAGATGACAGGTTTTTCAGCACAGGGAGAGAGATTGCTCGGATAGCTAAGTTTTTCCATTTAAAAAGTTTTCACTTAGTCTATTCTTCCACCTGGCCACACTCAAAAGAAAAGGTCATTTCAATAGATTAATTCATTCATCTGCACCTTCTGCTCTCCTCTTTGCCTTTTATTTTCTTTCTTCCCAGGAAATACCTCCTCTGATGAAGATATGCCGGCATAAAAACCTGAGGCAGACTGAAATCAACTCCAAATCACAATTCTAAGGCAAGAAGGAACTCGTGCAATCAGTCATTTTAACCTGCACAAAGCAAACCACAACCTTCCCTAAATTCATATCCATTTCAAGTCCAGCAACTATGATCGAATTAAATCTCAGAAAAACACCAATGACCTAAAAAATCTCCTCCATTATGGAATTTTCATTGGCAGAGAATGCACCATGGCTCATGATAAGTATTTCTAAGGAAAATTCTGTATTTACTTTATTTTCAATTTTTCTCATTTCAAATTCTAGCCATATGATTTACTATAACTTTCCTTGCTAAAATGAAGAGTCTTCCACTTCCTCGCATCTTTTGTGAAAAACTGAAGACACTGCATTTGTGATTTCTTTACATCCCCCACAAAAAAGACCTTGTTTACTATTACTTAATCCATTTCTTAACTCTTCTCTAGACGACAACCATTTTTCAAAATAAGGATTAAACATCATAATGGAATATATTATGCTAATAAATGTTGCATCAAACACTTAAGCAATCTAATCCTCCACATATTACTCAGTACTGCTCTGTTTTTTAATTCAGAAACTATAATTTCAGATGAGCCCCTCATTTCATGAAGGATTTCTAATGCCTAAAATGATGCTTTGTATTCTATATTTACTAATTTCAAGGCTACCACCTAAAGAAAACGTGTTTTGATAGAAGCAAATGTGTGTATAGTAGGTATGAAACCTAGGCTGCATCTAACTGATCTTTTAAATGACAAGAATATCTTATTTTGTGTATTAAATATATATATTGTAAGATATATTTGTGGACTTGCCAAATTTAGAAGACACTCCCCAACTCTTCAGATGCCACAGCCTCTTTTAGGAACCTATTTTCTCCTTCCTTTCTCTCATTTGTCTTCTCCTTTTCTTCAAGCACTTTTTAAAAGAGCTTGTCAAATCTGGTTTATAGCTTAGACAGGGGGAACAAAGGGCAAGAAACATCATTAAGTATCAATCTTCTAGCTTTAACAGCCTAGGTGAAGGGATCTTAAGGGCCCAGAATTCAAAAACGTGATCTAATCTAACAGTTATGACTTCCCCTTTTAATTTTTTTAATGGGGTCTAAAATATAAACATGTTTGCAGGGGGAGGGGTGAAAGTTAATCCTGGTTACCATGTCACTCTACAAATCAAAAGCAAGCAATCCATTACAGATAGTTTTGAGGGCAACAGTACTACAGTGGTATTCCTGATGGATTTAGAAATTATGGTCTGTGGAACTTCACAGGCATTAAGCATGAAAATAAAACCATTAGATCTTCTCAACAAATGGAGTCACTATTGAAGGATATATTTTTTTCCTGCTCACAGTTGGGTTTTTATTTTTCCAAATTGGAAACACACCACACAGAGGAAGTAATAACATTGCAGTAAAGTATTCAAAGCCCAATTTTTATTCACATTGATTATCTTTTACATTTTGAAGTATTGCCTTTGTACATCCATCTGTAAATGGTTATCAGATAGGAATTCAAACTCCTTCGTTCATTAAACCATTTTGTGAGAACACTGCTTTACTTTTGTTATATCTTTGGGCAAAGTGGAAAGGAAATATTACATGTATGGTATTTCATTCACCTTCCAAATTCAAAATCTGCATTCCTTTTTCTGAACTTCACAAGTCACAAGAATATATACATTTTTAGTCTCAATTTTACCACTAGAATATGAAGTGTACACAAAAAAAATGCATTTTCCAATCAGAATCTGAACGGTTTCATGAGCACCTGACCCTGACTTTCTCCATTTTGATTATATCAAAATTATTTGCATGTCCCCAAAATACAAGAAACCACCTTTTTTAGATGATGAGTAGATGACAGGCTGCAAATAAAGAATGAGGGAACTTTCCAATAGCAAAGTTAAATTGTTTATGATTCAAAACAGTGTCCATGAACACACCTGGTCCCATCATACCAAACAAATACATTGTGATGATGAGGCAACTAGGATGACATACCTGATTAACTATTGCTTAAAGGACAAAAAATGCCTTCTCTCGGGGCACTCATTCCAGATCTAAAGTGTACATCCTGATCGTTTGACCATCAACAGCTTTCGATGTTATTTGGAGTGTGATTCAGGCAAACTTTTGTCCTTAGTAAAGTACTAAATTAAGTACTGTGTCATTACCACAAAAAATATTCCTGAGTACACATGGCTTTGGATTGGGTTTTTTTTTGTGTAACAGCTAGGTAGAGTAAACTACTTACATATCTTGGCGTGTAGGAAGATATACGTAACTTCTTCCACCATGTAAACCCTAGAAAGAAAAGGCTTCCCAAAGACCAAGAAAAAAAAGCTATGCCATTTTTTGTCATGTAATTTGTTCTGAGTTTGCATACACAGACACCCTACACAGACATTTCTGCAAAGGATCATTAAGTAAAATGTACAACAAAAATACGTGCATTTTAATATAACAGCTGAAAAACTAGAGGTAACACTTCAAGCTGCCAGTCTATTTCTTGCACATTTGCTGCAGAAGTTCATGTGTTCCCTCACTTGTTTTCAGGATACTAAAACAAATGCTCTCATGCAGATATTGGTCAACTATCTTTATAACTGTTCCCTGTTACATCTTTGGGGCTTCATTTTTCAGGGTGCAGAGTGCTCACAGATCCCATGAATTTCCTAGTTACTGTAAACAGGACTATTGCAGGCAACAGATTTTATCTAGCTGGTGGAGGTATCCCACAAAGATTCTGCTACAAATGCCAGCTGTATTTCTTTGATAAGGCAACATGCATTGTAAATAAACAAACAAACAAAAAATAACCAAAATGAAAAGCCTTATCAAGCCAGGATGTTTAGCAGAATGGAGAGAAGAGGATGATGGAAGAGGAAAATACGCATCTCAACAAATTACTGGAAGGCACTAATGGAAGAATGAGGGCAAATAAGAGTCTATACAGAATACAGTAAAGCAACACAACTGATCAATTAAATAACAAACTATTAATGGTCACTGTAGTCTCCAAGGGACAAATTCATGCAAAGTAGTGGAGTTATACATAAATGACTTGATGCATTGACTATCTTATGAGTAATGACTGCAGAATCAGATGCTACAGTCTTTGGATTTATGTCCGTCACTGAGTTGTTGCATGGTGAATCATATCTAAGCAAGAAAAGAAAGAACCTAAGTCTACTTCTGAATCTGCTTGATCTCTTTCACAGAAAAATACTATACCATGACAATTATTTATTTATAAAAGCAGTATCAGTCTATAGAAGCTGTTGATAATACAATAATAATTGTTGGTAATACTGCTCTAAAATAAAAAGAAAAATGAGGTAACAAAGCAAAATAAAAGGGAGATTCCTTCAATAAAATTTGCTTAATAGTTCAATCATTGCAATTTCAATGTAAAATAATCTCCACAAGGACTCTACTCTGCAAAAAACAACCAACAATTAGCATAGTCACTGCTGCAACTTGCAGAATCTGACAATGAATACTCAATAAATCATAGATGGAAAATTTCTAAAGGCTTGAAAGAAATTACATGCATGTGTTATCATACATAATGAAGCTCCTTTCGCCATGCTCACACATGAAGTGCTTCTCATGAGAAATACTATTTTACTTCCATTTTTCCAAGGTTTTCTCATTTATTTAAGATACAAAATTTCTTTCCCAATAGCCATGTTCAAATTATTATTAAGAGTTACTTCATATGTAAGTACAAAATTGTGGTTTCTATTATGAAGTAGAATAAAATAGACTGCAAGAATAGCCATAAGATATAAGCGCCCTCATAAATCAATTTAATTTCCCTATACAAAATATACAGCTTTGCAATCACCTAAAGCCTCCAATAGTTGGATATATGCATCTAACATGAAATTGAAGCTGTATAAGCTACATGTTGGATTTTTTTTAATAAGATTCATGAACGACTTGCTCTGCCTTTTGCAATGTGTAGCAGCACTGTAGAGCTGTCAAAACACTAATCATTGAAGAAACATTCCATAAAGAGCATTGTCTTTGTGGTTTTGGTTAGCATCACCTTCTGTTCCATGTTGATTTTTGGCCATTTCTTAGTATCTACCATTATAATAGTAAAATGATTACTTTCTACCAGTATCCGAAAGAGTTCATAATTACCAAGAATCTGTTCTTCTGTACAATGGTGTTAACTAAATAGCTCTGCCAAAGGACTTCTATAAGGTGATGATAAGATTATATGCTGCCTGAACAGCACATACTGTATAAGAGTTTTCTTCTGATAATCTGAGGTACATCAAGATAGATGTTTACTCAAGCAAGAGACAGGTTTCCACTTCAGAACAGGACTTCCCATCAACACTATTCATGCGAAAATAAAACTAAAAAATAAAAGTAAACACCTTTGTAAGTATCATGTATTATCTCATGATGTAACTTGGCAGAGTGGAAGACTTCAGAATGAGCAAAGCATAAAGGCCAGCTATATACTCACGATAAACCATGATTATCACGCACTGTTAACTACACTGAAGGCACCTGGCCACAGCTTACACGGGCAGACCCAAAGCGGTGCAGATCTGCAGACAGACCCAAACGAGGTAGCTCAGGCGCTACTGTCACAGCAGTCACAGCAGTCACCACGGACAGGTGCCAGACAGCTAGGACCTACTCTTTCGGTGGATTTTGTTACATACTTGAAGTCCTCCTGAGGCTGTAACTATACTAATGCTATTACCATCCAGCCTAATCCATTTACTTCAGCTCTGCCTATGATGTCAAGCAATGTATTACTTGTAGACACATCCGTGTTACCTAGAACAGAGGAATCACACGATGCGAGTAAGGATTTTCAACCCACTCTTTAGTATTTGAATAGCTGTCATGGTTGTAGGCTCCAGGCGTGTTAGGTTTCTGCACAGGCACTTTCTAAACAATAGGATGCCTGGAACAGACAATTTCTAGCAACAAAACAGTCGTCTTCCTAGATCAGCTGCTTTAGTTGTAGGTAGACGTAATGAAAAGTGAGTTAAGGGAAAATATAGGGGAAGGGAGTAATTGAGACATTTCCCATATTTGTTGCTGAGTTATTTTTACAAAACCCCACAAAACCTAAGAAATTCACTCTTCAAAACTCATTTTTACCTAAGATAGTTTTATGCCTGAAAGTGCTCAGATTTGAATGCCAAAACCTTAATCAAGCACAATCGCACTGAACTCTAGAAACACTCCATTTTCTGTCAGTCTATTTTTTCCAAACCAAATCAAAACTTTCAAGAAATTATCATTTTCTTGCTGGAAAGTATGCTTTCATTAAAGCAAAAATGTTTACTACTATATGCATATATAGGTATATATGTACGTGTATCTCACCTCAAAGACAAATGTTGGTCATTTACCCATATACCCAGGGTGGGTATAATTCACTCTCTCATTAAACCCCACTATAATTTTGTAGAAGCCGACATGAGAGCTTAAAGAACAGTTGAGTGGAAAAGTGCTAAGGTAGTAGCATGGCAATGAAACTAACAGGCAAAATTCTCTCTACCATGGTAATTTGTACAGAGCCACAGATGTCCAGGAAACCAATGTACCAACACTTAACATTACACATTAAGCATTTGCATATGTGTTTTATGTAGCTACCAAGTCGTGTTTGTAATGTTCCGTAGCCACCCTTAAAACATAATAGACTCGTTCATGGTAATATTACTTCTGCTCTTGTGGGGCTGTATGTGGAATGCATGAGTAACTGAGAACAGAAACAGGACAAAAGGGGAAAAAAAAAATCTATTTCAGTTACACGTGTAAAATTGCATTTAGTGAACTGAATTCTGCCAAGCCAATGGAACAGCCTGTGACACAAACCACTTTAAAATTAGGCCATGAGAATCTATCCAAGTCACAATCTTTCCAAAATGTGAACACATATTAAGAGCCTCTATTGCTCATAACATCATATTAGCTCCATAATGCTTTGGTCCTGCTTCATGAACAAAGAATGCCTTAAAACTCAACCAAGTAGCAACACTAACTAGGAGCAGCAACTGAACAGATTAAATACACTTTTTAATATCTTTCAAGCTGCACATTGAAAAAGAAATCCTACAAATAAAATAACTGCAAAAGCGCACACTTTGTGTGTCCAGTGGCTTTTCAAAGGCTTATACTGTGGTGATGAGTAGAGCTTTAATAACTCTGGTGATACTATCATGTTACAGCATAAATAAGATATGGAACATTTGGAGAAGTTTGAATTCAAAAGGACTCACTGATTGGCAGACAGCTATAACCAGAGATGTTTGGCAATACTATCTCCAAATGAAATGAGCTCTATGAACAAGGACCCATAGGGTGAACTTCGTTTTGCTGTTGTTTTCCTTTCTCATCTGAATGCATTTAGTTACTGTAAACTGCTAACAATGAGGTATTTGGCTGACTGCGTTTACAGTAGTTTGGTCTCTCTCCATGTCTGGTTGGACAGATGTGCATATCCTAAAAACGTCTTACCATGAGACACGATGTTTGTTAACATGCACTCAAGGTGAAAGGTGTATTATGGACCAGAGCTGAAAGGTACTGGAGCAATACATTGCACCCTAGAATAGAAACGTAGGAATAGGCCTGTATATGAGAGCAGTGCATCACACAACATACATGGAAACACAAGACACACATACTGAACACAGGCTTCAACACCAACAGCTTTCTTACTTGGACTTCTAAATGTCTACATAGGGCCTATGAGCCATTGGGTTAGTGCATACCCTACAACAGCTTTTTTCTGAAACGATATAAAGCCTGAATTTTCACTTCTGGAAGTACTCATACTTGTCATATGACATCTGTCCAGATATGTCTGCTCCAAACATACTGGAATGCAGAATTGAGCTGCCGCACTTTGCTTGAAACAGGGTAGCTTTGGCGACGGAAGCATCTAGTCAAAGCAACACGTATTTAATCAAGGGCTAATATACAGCTGGAAAAGTGAATATCCAGGGTGAGTGACTACAAAATATGATACAAGACTAGAGAAGAAGAAAGGGTGAAAAAAAATATATTAAGAGATACTGAAAATGTACGCAACAAATTTATGCAGATCAAGGCATTCCTTCTTTACTACATAAGCAGTGCCTGGCATGTGATGTGAGCAGCATAATAATAATTTTATATATATGGAAAATATGTACCATCTGTGTTCTAGGCACGAACTGTAAAATGCAGCATAAAACAATTAAAATCAACAGAGACAAAGTTCAGGGTACAGAAAGCTTTTGATCCACAAAAATGGCAGATGTTATACTTGAGTGACTGAAGACCAAAAACACGAATGAGAGCAAGTACAAGTCAGCCTTTAAAAGTACGGCTCAATCCATATGCCAAAGAGCTATTTGGCACCTTTTTCATATTCCTAGTGAGACAGAGAAAGAAAAAGAACAATTTATTTCAAAAATTTAATTAGGTCACAAGCTAACAAAAAGTCACTAACTCTTTCTAATGGATTTCAGTAAGTCCTTCCAAGTTCAAGCTCAGAAATTCATAAAAATTTACATTGTACTGTTACTAAAGCACAGCTTTTTCCAGAGTTTTAGGCTAGTGGGCAGAAGCTTTCATATTTCACTTTTTCAGAGAAGCATCCCTGAAGTACACCTGTTCCGCAAAAAGTCTCAGGCCTATCATTCTTCAGGCAGCACAAGCAATACACTTGTATGGACAAAACAATAAACCATTTCTATGTTATGTTCTGCCTTTCTTTTTAGGGTTTAAGGTAGTCTTCTTCCAGAACACTGTGTCCCCTCAACTAGACTGCCTAGCTGCAGATTTCTTCAGTGAACCACGAGCCCTACAGATTTTCAGCTACAGCTAGTCCTGATCTCATTCTCCCTTCAAAGTCTTCCCGTTGCTGCTCCTGCTGTTGCTACCAGCTATTTCTTTACCACTTTTTCAACCTCCCTGACTGCTACTTCAGCTCTAGTCTACATTCCACCTCCAACAAATCAGATATAACAGCTTTTCCTTCATCTTAGGCCTATTCCTTAGCATGCTCTTTATCAGATATTAAGATTAATTTAGTTCACTAGTGTGTTGGGTTTACTAGTGCACACTGCTAGTGCAGTTTTATTCTTCCAGTGTATTGGGTTTACACAGCAAGGTGCTGGCAGTAGGGTTGCTGCAGGTGTGCAGGGGAAAAGATCAAGGATTGTCCCCATGCTGGACACGGACAGTTCCAAAATGGACCTGCTGCTGGCTGAAGCCGAGCCGATCAGTTTAAAAAAGGGTAAAAAAATGCTGGGCCGCAGCTGTGAGAGACAGGGGTGAGAAAAACAGTGAGAGAAATAACCCTGCCGAGATCAAGGTCAGTGAAGAAGAAGGGGGAGAAGGTGATCCAGGCACCAAAGCAGAGATTCCCCCGCAGCCCATGAAGAAGACCACGATGCAGGTTGTCCCTGAAGCCTGTGGAGAGCACCACGTTGGAGCAAATATGCACACTGCAGCCCATGGAGGAGGGCACATACGCCGGAGAGGGTGGATATGCTCTGAAGGGAGCTGCAGACCATGGCGAGCCCATGCCGGTGCTGTTTTTTCTTGAAGGACTGTAGTCCATGCAGAGGACCCATGCTGGAGCAGGAGAAAAGCATGAGGAGGAAGCAGCAGCAGAGAAATTATTGCGGTCTGACCCCAACCCCCATTCCCCATCCTCCTGTGCCACTGAGAGGGGTTGTACGAGGTAGATGAGTCAGAAGTGAAGGAGTCAAGTTGAAACTGGGAAGGAAGGTGTGGAAGGAAGGTGTTTTTAGTCTTGTCTTTGTTTCTCACCATCCTACTTTATTTTAAATTGGCAATAAATTAAATTGATTTTCCCCATGTTGTGCCTGTTTTGATTGGGACAATAACTGGTAACTGATCTCCCTGTCTTTATCTCAGCCCATGAGTTTTACCATCTCATTTTCTCCCTCTGTCCTGTTGAGGAGGGGGAGTTATAGAGCAGCAGGGTGGGCGTCTGGCAGCCAGCCAAGGTCAACCCACCACATCCAGCTAATGTTCAGATGCTAGGAACCTCATGCACACTCATCTGACTCATGGTACTCCTAGGTATTCATCAGAGAAGTAAGCTCCTACCATTAACCAGAACCTAGATGCCAAACAAAGGTTCTTCAAATGAACCTAACAACCCTTACAGAATAACAAAGCTATTGGAGACATCAAGTCTACAACAATATTTGTAACTGTACCCATCCTGCATAGGACTACTGACAACTGGTATTATTTATCATTTCCAAAACTACAAAGAATTGTACAGAATTATTAGGTATCATAGCAGGATAACTAAATTAGTATTTTAGATATATCTAGGCACAAGGCAGAAAATAAAGAATAAATAAGAATAAAGAAAATAAAGAATACTCCAGGCAAAGCAAATCCTTGGAGACTATCACAAAAAATCTCACTATAGCAATGAAGAAAGTACATCCAAGGGAAATGTCTTTGTCGTGTCTGTTCTAAAGCAGTTACTATATTAGCAGCAATATCTAGTCTGTTTTTCAGGCATCGTTACAGAGTGCGATGAAGGCTTTGGTGAAAGTATACAATGAGATGTCAATTACTAACCAGGGTATCTTCAGAAGGATTACTAATCACACATTCAATGTGAAGAATGACTCAGTTGAAAAGAAGTTATACATTCAAGTTAATCCTGCGTTTTATGCGAAATGAGAACTAAACTAAGTCCCAATATGGTAAGCTAATTGAAAATCATTTTTTGTTTAACAAAGGTATTTTCCTATGTTTTGCGTATCCAACGGATCTCTATATGTGAATTTGTCAACAAATTTCTCTTCAGATTAGTTTTAAGAGAGCTTCATGCATGCATTGCCTCTAAAATACAACTGATTTTTTATCCTTGTAAGACCAGACTTCTATTTCATTAGTGTAGAATTCTTGTAATTAAACAGTCATCTTCTCCATGAGATCTACAGCTTCAAAAATGCATGTTCTATATTTGCAGAATATTAATTTTAACAGAGTTTTTATCTTCACTGTCATTTTGCCAGTTTTCATTTCCAGTTTGACTGCATCTGCTTTCAGGAAAGAGCCACACTTACATTTGTTGTATCTCCTTGAATCACTCACAACACCTTAATGTAACTCTCACGTCAAGTGAACCCTCTCTGAGCTACATGTCATTATCTCCAGTTAAGTATGAGAAAATTAAGACCAGTACTTGTAAACACAATTGATAATGAAACACTATATATCAAATTCAAAGATTCATAAAGCCACAAAATCTGTGTTAAAATTCACTGCTTCAGAATAAATTTACGAGACTAAAGAGAAAAATCCAAGTAATCAAACAATTCGTAGTTTATTTTGGTTTTCCTGCACACTGCAGTCCAATGCTATACACAACATGATCATCCATTATCTAGAAATCTCTAGTTTGATGTGGTCCAGTAAGATGGGATACAATTGAGGTCCAGATACAGAGTAAACTTATGCTTGGAGGTGAACTGGTAACTTACACTGACATGAGAAAACTATTGTAAGTGGCAATTTCCACAGACGACGCAGCACTGCTATATATGCAGAATTAATTTAATGTAGATCAATCACTGGAAAAGTCTCTGAAATAGAGACTGTCTAATTACCACTACAACTGTTTGAATGAAAGACTACTAGGACAATGCCATAAATAGGTAATAGCAAGCAAATACCGAACCTTTCCTCGTTTTCCTTGTTAAAGGGGCAATGCTGATTGCATCAGCACAGGCACGCTGCGTCTAAGGCACCGCTGTGACTTCCTGCGCCCTGCACAGACGACCAGCACGTACGCAGTAAGTCTGATGTATTACAGCACAGGTGAAGATTGACTCCAACGTTACCTGTGGTGGCCAACTCTACAGGATTTTCTGTGGGGTTCCACAAACAGTTTTAGCATCAAAAGAAAAAGGAGCAAAAAACTCAAGTGCAGGAATTTGTTACAGCAATTTTGCAATAACTTCCAATATATCTTAGAATTCTGGCCTAATTCTGTTTCTTTGGATTTCACTGACGCAGGACTCGGATCTACTATTCAATATTCTAGAATAGGTAAGAGAGTTCTTGTTGCACCTAACTCCACATTTAAAAACTCAATGTTAGGGCAATTGAACAGGAAATAATGGCTGCAGGAGAACGGTAAGTGCTTCAGGTCTATTCTGCTGCTAGATTTACTTGCTAGGATAAACAGCATCCCTCTTCAACTGCTTCAAAGCTTTGTTTTGCAAAATCATACTAACTTCTTTGCTTGTAACTCTTGGGCTTCTCCAAACACAGCCATACAGATTTGACTACATCTGTTGAAATAATTCTCTGCTTTTACTACTGCAAACCCATTCAACAGATCGACTTCTTTTGACTGGAAGGTGGATGAGATGATGAATGAAAAATGGGTATAAAATTCTCCAAAACTGAAATGACAGCCTTTGGTCATCACCTCGTATCTAAACAAACGTGCAAGAAATTTCATAGGATGGAGCAGCAACCCCAAAGTCACAGCTATCCAAAATAGACGGGCACTTCTTCACTAAAGTCAAGATGGCTGTGCCACTTCACATCAACTCAGTTCCTCACTCCTCTGGGTTTTACTGTAGTTAGATAAATAATGTGGTCTACAGGAAAAGCTGATTTAGATTCCATGACAGCATCATTATGAACTTCCAAGAGCTGATAGCTAAGAAAACAGTATGTAAGTTGGTCATCATTGAATCTCATATACTTTAGCTGAAGTAGAAAAGCAGCTGTTTGTTTATCTAAAGATCTTCTGCTCAAGGACTGATTCCTCAAATAACTACAGGCAGACTCTTAGGGAGTTAGCAAGGATGATATGGCATTTAATCTGGTATTTTACTAGGTACATTACCTCTTAAATGTTCACTTTTTGCAAAGTCATTCCGTAGTCACTTACCTTACCACTGAATCATAATGAACACAACTGTCAGCAAGGACTATAAGGTGATAATTAATCAATATGTACTGCCAAAAATGTTGCCATTCGATAATGTCCATTATCTTAGTACTATAAAGAATGATTTCAATGACAAGTTACAATGATATTGTAATTTTTTTTTCCCCAGATACTAGACATTGTTAACAAGCACTTGGTATCTCTTTCTGAGCCAAGAAAGTCTCTGTTTGCTGTAACATTTCTCTTTTCTGCACACTGTCATGGAAAGGAATTTTCTAACACAATTTATAGGTTAACTGAGTTATTTTATTTTTGGCAATCTGTATTAATAATTAAAATGGAAGCTCCTATGTACAAGGACAGTCTTCCACTTTGTTCTGAATACAGTAGGTCCTCACATCTGAAAGAAACCACTAGTACACACAAATACTTGATAGATTACATGACACATGGACTTTGAACATTTAAACTGTGATCTGCTGTCTATAGCGAGGGTTTGAAATGCAGGTTAATGTTAATCAAGGAATCTTATAAAATTATATTAATTTGAAAAAAGAGGTGCACCTGGAGCCGACAGCCCAGCCCGGGCGCCCTATCAGACTCAGTTACTCATCGCCTCAGCAGAATTGCGAGCTACTGGATGTCAGGATTGCACTGAAGCAACCTGACTAGCCCAGCCTCTCCTCATAAAATGCAATCATGGCTTTCTGTAGGATTAGATTATCTATTGGCAGCATTAGCCAAACAGCTTTCAGCCATCAATGAGTTAATTTTAGTCCTTGATTAACTGATAGAAAAGTCAAAGAGGAATGCAGTTTTCTTCCTTTGAGGCCTTGCAGTTCATAATCAATTCCACATTACTCAGATGACAAACTACTCAAATGGCACAAAAAATAAGTAACAAAAAGGAGCATCGGCATCCTATAAGCAATAATACTTTGTGAACACATTATATATGAATTAGCGTGCGTACATTACTTTGAGTTAACACAAATATAATTAAAAATAAAACTAATTTTGCCAGTACAGCACTAACAAAGCAGGGCTAATTTAAAACTACTACTATTAATTAAAAACACAGTTTAGTTAAATGTAATTGTTAAGTCAAATTATGTCAGTGGACTCTACTTAAGAGTTCAACTGGATGAAACAACTAACAACAACCAAAAAAAAATTCTATGAAAAAGTAATTACAAAAAGCTTTGCAAAAGACTATGAACAACTTTAACATGCACCTGGCATACATTTAGAAAAAAGATGTCATCTCCTCCAGACTGAACAGTTTGCATGAGTTCCATTCTGCAGGAGTGATCCTGCAAAACAACTAGGGAATACGTCTTCGAAAATGGCACAGACACTATTTCCAAAAGATTTGGTTCAGTCATCGTATCTCTGAATGTAAGGCAAACGAAGAGTCTTCAGCTACTTTTTGATGTTTCATAGCAAAAGACTGTTGTGGGACTTGCCAAAACAAGTATTGCCTGTGACATTCTGCGCTCCTGTGAGAGTCTGCATGACAAAAAAAGTAGCCCAGAATTGTCTTGTAGCTATTACCAGACTAGTTAGTGCAACATTAGTTACAATGCAAGTTCAGATGTATGGAGACTAGGACATGTTTTACTCTCATCTACGAATGAAACTTCAACCGAGAAGGTGAAAAGAAAGGTTCATCTGTCAGTGGCTCAGGTGAAGTGAGTTAGTGGTTTATGTCTACATTTTATTTAGGTCTCTACTTCTCAGTGTCAGTTAATGTCATTTAATGAGATAACTCTATCATGTTAGGATTTTATAGCCAGAGCAAATGAATGGTTGCCATCTACCTTTAGGTTACATATTAATCCCTAAATATGGGTATTTTGAGATTTGTGGTTATGCTTATCCTTAAAAGAGGTATAAAAAAGTGAGAACTTTCTTTTCCTTTTTTTCTTTAGCTCTTCCGGTGAGATCTCAGGCATATCAAAGCCAATATTCCCTTTGACCAGTCAGTAATACAGCACAAGATCTTTGGCATACTCAAGTCAAAGTATAAAACCAAAAAGACAGTAGTCCAAAATTTGCAACCACATAGTTAAATGTGAATTCATCAACTCACCGATCAATGATCGTTGACTCCTTGATTAATTCATTCACTGATTATTTAAAAAATCTACTAAGAACATTGTAGTCCTGTAAATTCTCTCACTATTCAAAATCCATATGGAAAAACAAAGTATTTTGTATTTTAATTTTTACCTACTTAAATAGTTCAAATCAAAACAGAGAAAAAGTTGGAGAATGCAGGCAACATTTTCTGACTTTTGTATCCATTAAGAAACATATTACAGTGCACAATATTCTGCTTTCAAAACATCAGCTTTAATCCCTAAATCAACTTTCTATCATTTTGGATTCTTGTCAGTTTGAGGGCTCCTTATAAATTACTACTCCAAGCAAAAATGCTTTTTGCCACAGATTCAAAAATGGAGAGCAGAGATCCCTAACTTGCAATTATAGGGAAATGCTTTCCACTGTAACTAGCTGCCTTGCCATAAGAAGATCTAAGACCCGATCTTCTCATGGCCCCAGTTGCCCCGTGGAGCAGGCAGTTAGGAGTTCAGATGAGTTAATATAAGGGTCTCATTTAGTTGTCACAGTGGGCAAAGGGGCAAAGTTCCAGATCTCTTGCCATCCAAGGCGGGCAGACCACAGCTCCTCCTCCCAATTAAGCTAGTCACGAGGTACAAACAGAGCCCTCTGAAGTGTTTAACCCTTTATTAACAGTTTGTGTAAGCTGTTGGAATGCATAGTGACAACAAAATAGTGCTCATGGTCATGTACAGTAAAGGACATTCTCTTACAATTTCGCTAACACCCCCTTAATCTAACAACTACTTATCTCAGCAGGAGGAACACAACACTGTACTTTAGTGACTGTTTTTTCTAAAACCCTTGCTCCTTCCTTTTCTCTTCTTCCTTTGTCCTTATACATATAAACCCTCCATATGGTGAAGGGATCATTTAAACTGTTCTCATAAATGACAAATGAAATATTTTCACAGACAATAAAAAGCTAATTGTCTAATCCTTAGTTCTCCAAGTGTTTTCCATTCTCATTCAGCTGTTTCTCAGCTTTTGATGTTGCTGGCTTTTCACTCTCCTCTCTGTGCTACATTAATGTAAAGATTTTACTTTCGTTAGTGCTTTTGAAACACTTTCAAAAATCAACCCATCACCAAGTTTCCTTATTACAGTTCTTCTTTTGATATTATTTTTAAATTGTGAGCACCAAAGATACGGGCCAGGCTTCCCAGAGAAACAAAACAACCATGGTTAGAAATTAGCTGCACGGGGTTGTTTTCATGGTTTAGCCGAGACAAAATGCCTGTATGGTTTCAGGAACCATCATGGAGGCAAGATCTAGAAATGTGATATTTTGGGACTCCTCCGCTAGCAGTCTGGGCCGTGACTATTTCTGCACGCTGCTGCCGTTTGTCACCGGGATCAGGCGGTACAGTTCCGCTGCACACCGCGCAGAGTCGGAGCTACCGACTGACGAAGCAGTAGCAGCGTGCAGACGTGTGCAGTCCTGCGCACCCTACTGCTGCGGACAGCACGCTGCCATCCGAGCAGCAAACCATTGCCCAAACGGTGTGGGAGAAGATCTACCTGTTTTATGACCAAACTTCGAGTGTATGTGCAGATACATCGTAAGCACAATGAATATGGAATGCACTAGTCTCCATGTTTACAGCAAGGGCACAGATGCCTATGTCTGAAAATCTCCCTCTCTGAAACACCTCATACTCTCTCAGTAAGCTCAAATGACAACATGAATTTCAAGATAACAAAAGTTATGCCATTTTTCTCTCAAGGGTACACCAGGGGGTAGGGTACCATCATGCTTATCTCTCCAACTAGATAAGAATGTCAAAAAATCCCATAAACTCCAGGAGATACTCGATTCATATCAGGACTAGCAATTTTTGTTACCACACAGGAAAAACTCATAGAAGGGCTGATTTAGTTAATGTCATTTGAGAAATCCTTCAGAAAAAATAGTTACTTAGGCTACAAGGATTTTTCAAAAATGAACACAAACACATTGACAAATAATGATTCCCTATGAAGAGACCCACTTGGCACCAGGTATTCATTTTGCTATCAGGTACTCTGCCTGTAGAAAAATGTGTTTATAGAACTTCTGGAGAGAGGAATTCAGATGCTAAAAACTGCAACCTGCAACAAGAAGTGAAAAAAGAGTTGTGTTTCTGTGCCTGAATGCACAGCATGCATGGTATCTCCAACCATTAAGGAGCTCATCATCAAAAAACTTTACTCTCCAGATGGGAACTGAGGCACAGAGAGATTAAAGCCTTTCCTCCAGGCTATGCCATAAAGCTGTGAAGGACCAGGACCCAAAAAGGTTCCTTTCAGCAGTTCATATGGTCAGCATGCTACAGTGACTGTCTTCCTTGAATCATGCAACTCCTTTATGCAGGAATTTAGCCCACCACAAATACGTTTTATAGTCTAAAAAATAAAGAATTATAGTTTTGAATGATCTCTTCTTCATAAAAATACAGAGGATTGTGCATCTCTAACACCAAAAAAACACAAAAACCTCAGCAGCTACCCAAGCAAGGGGGTTTAGTCAGAGTGCTTGGAAATCACAAATTTGTTTTTATTGCAACTCATATTACTCAACTGTTTGATAAGTTCTGAGAAATATGTTATTATGAAGGACCAGTTTTATGAAGATTCAGCAGCTTTCACATGAATAGCATTCCTGCCATAACAGGACCTAATATTCTTGATATTCTTATAAAATCAGATAACAAAACCAAAGCATGTCTTTTTTAAAGGGAGAAGGTAAAAGCCTATGAGATCTGAAGAAAAAAGAACGGTATGACATAAGAGGACTATGACACCGAAACCAGTACTGATTCTTTACAAAAGTATGAAGATAATACTTCACAAGGACACTGGAGAACTGCGCTTAGCACAGAACATTTTTAATGAAACCAAGCAGGACACAGATAGTTCAACCTGCACATACCCAAAGGAAGCCTGCAGCCTGGCAGAATACCCAAACCTAAAGAAATCCTGTCCAAGGACATCTTCATTCAGGGAAAAGCTTAAATCTGCAAGGACCAATGAGAAGGCGCTTGTCTTCATTCAGTACTTTGTTATTTCCAGAAGGCAAGGGGGCTGGGGAGGAAGCTGGCTGTTTTCATTTGATCTGAAAGAATTCAGCAAGACTTATCCTCACAATTTATTCCTCCTCCTGGCTTCGGCTATGATGGAAATGATATTAAGAAATCCTTGGTGGATAACCTAGTGCTTGTGGTTTGAGTCTTGTCTGGAAGATCTGAAAGAAATACATAACTGAAATGTAACAGACCAAACCTGATTTTCTCCGAGGATACAAGAACATCATGCCAAGTCCATCCAGCCCCGCATCCTGTCTCTGACAGTGGCCAGTAGCATATGTAGACAGGAATGTAAGGACGGAAGAAGCATACAAAAATAGTTTTCTGGAATATTTTTCTCTATTCTGTATGATTTGTGGCTTCCAGACTTTCTGTGCCAGAGACAACAGCCTTCACAGATTTTCTTTTCATAAACATATCTAATTGATTTTTGAATCCCTTAGTATCTCCAAAATCCTGGGACAATAAGCTTTTACAGCTTTACAGTGTACTGTGTGAAGTATCACTTTTTGTTTGCTTTGAACCTGCCATTTGCAATTACTATTACATCCCCTCCAGGCCCTGTATAAAAAAGACAACGAACTTCATTCCCTGTTCAAATATCTATGCCACTTGCAATTTTATACACTTCTACTATCTTCTCCAGAATCCTGGAAAATGGGAATTTTGTTGTGTATTCAGTAAAAAACAAGCAAGCAAACCGGAAGGAGGCAGAAGAACACTACAACTGCTGATTCTATCTGAACATTTCATCCCCGGATCTATATTAGCATGCAGTTATTCATCCTGAAAAAGAAGCTGCACCTATTTCTCACACCAAAACCTGTTGATCTGCTGTAACTATGTACAAACCCTGAGCTACATTTGCATAGTCAAATTTTCTACTACAGCTGGCATTCTTGCACTCTCCTCTGGCAGCAACTTTTTGAGGGGAGAGAAAGCAAACAGAATCAGGAAAAAAAATGGGATTGTAGGAAGAAAGATACTCTTCTTATAGGTGATCAGATGGAAAAGTCCTACTGCAGGGTTAATCACATCATCATTCTTTGCCAGAAGAGCCGCCTGTTATCTCTACATAAAAAGATGGCTGCAAGCATACATCTCATAAGAAAGGAATATAAATGCAAGTTAACTGTGACTCAGGTCCAATTAGCACTCTTGTCAACCTTTTTGAGCAGTTTTTAAACTGTTAATTTAGTAATCTAAAAATAAACTAAAATTTCTAGAAGAATGTTTGGGCATAGTGCATAGATAATACTCGTAATGTTCTTTTTCCACCATATAAATAATCAGAGGATACAATGGAGTCCAAACTACTACATGTTGCCGGGTCTGACCAGCAAATTTCGGAATACATAAATAAGGTGATACATTTGCCTTGCAATTTTCTGAACCTGCAGCTCCAGGAACACCACTAGAGGGGCCACAACTATTTAAAGTTTTACTCTCGATTTTATACTGCAGACACACCATGAACAGCAGCTTTCAAAGGATACGCAGCAGGTGTCTTGAAGATACTGTTAAACTATTTTCACAAAAGTCAGTCTTCAGGAAACCTAGAGCTCAAATGCTTAGACTGGGATCAGCTTACAACCTCATCAGAAAATGCCATTTTGCTGAGCCCAAAGCATTCAGCTGAAACGTATCAGGTTCAGCATCATTCTGTGTCATTTTCTACAAGACTCCTGATGAAGTCACAACAGGCCATCAGAGATGACAAGAGAGACTAAATTTTGGTGCCCCAGGAGCTCAAAAGCCACGTGCAATAGCCCAGCTGGGCTGCCATAGGGCCAGGGAAGATGGAATCCTGGTGTCCGTGGTTACCCATGCTCAGAGCCAGCTATCGGGGTGTTTGCTGCAAAACCTGAAAAGTGTTGGGCTAATTTGGCTCTTAGCAGACCCACTTTGGAGCTGCTGGGTCTAACACAGGTTTTCTCCTTATTTATTATTTGGTAGAATTTTTCACTTTATCTATAGATGCACATATATGCACATTCCCCATTCAAGTTTGGACATAACAAAAACCTTGGGGGATGGGGAATAAAATAAGTATTTGGAAGCCAGAAATACTGATTCTCAGCAACCTCCACTAGCATTGTTATTATTATGCTAAAATAAATTTGAACAAGCTAGAAACAGTCAAAATCTTTCTTTTGTAAAGGCAGAACTCCCTTTAATCTGTCCAAGTTTCTGCACTCAAGCAGATATCCTCAGTTATGTTTAGATATTTCCTCACTTATGAAAAAAACAAGCATCAAAACCCCATTAACGACCAGGCAAGAGAAGTGACAAGAAAGAGATTGTCCATAATGCACCATCTGAACATGAGGAAAATGTTTTACCTCAAAGCTGTCATCATGTTGTATACAGAAGCGTAGCTGCCTCTTTTCAAAGCTTAGGGGTTTGTCACCATCATTACCGTCATAATTATTGCAGGAGACAGTGAGAATCACAAAAGCTAGTAACAAAAAGAAGTAATCCATCTCTTCCTCTTCTTCCCTGTGAGAATCACACTGTTTCTGTGAGATAGCTCATAGATGCTGCTGTGGGGGAAAAATTACAATTGATACGGATTTTTTTTAATCAGAATTAGACAGCCTTGTATAACATTAACTTCTCCCTATGGCTTTTGTTTGGAGTGTAATATGAGATTCTGTCCATCATCCTCAATTCTCAACTTTCCTTTCATGAGAAAGAACAAATTATCTCAGTCACAGCAGCGAAGCCAATGCTGACATCTATAGTAAATTGTTGTGAGGAAGCAAGGTGTACTGCTGCGGCCGTGCACCTGGAGTGAACAATATGAACATAAAGGATTTCTCTAGGGAAATCACAGAGGCTTGTCTGAACCAGCTTCAGGAAAATAAAAGCGAATCCCTGGTTACAGACCGATTCTTCAGGAGCTGAACAGCCAGCTACTTACAATAGTAGCTTTAGAAAGCAACTTAACAACAGCCAGGCTGGCTCTGATGCTGCCTTTTCAAACTGCAATACAAATCAGTTTCAGCTGGCTGAGCATCTTTCCCACCAGGGCTACGAGTGCCTCGGATTCACACTCCTGTACAACATCGTCCAGTAATTAAAAGAACATCAGTAAGCTCTGGCTTTTCAAAGGTCTGAAAGGCATACAATGTATACAAGTGTTTTCTCTTTATTCCAGAATCCAGTTTTGCATTCCCTGAAGTCAGAGGGAACACTAATCCCTATACAGTCTTCTGGCAAAGCCAGCAGGAATTCCTGTCATTCATTTCAACACAACCAGGATTTCATATTTTATGTTTACCATTTAAAGACTACCGCCTTCATCGTTCGGTAGGAACGAAAGACTGTCAGCCCTCACTTGAAAACTGCTCTAAAGCTAGCTGTAACACGTGTTGCTGAAGGAAGAGGGGAGCTTCTGTGAGCTGGAGGCCAGACAGACAGAGGTTTTCTCACAAATTGGAGCCATGAGCTCGTATTCTCCAGCCTTGGCCTCAACCAAGCTTTGAACTTTGGCATCAGTGCCTTTCGGTTTACGTCCAGGATGCTCACTGCTGATGCAAAGTTGTCTCAAAGTAACTTTTATTGAACAGGTTCTGTGTATACTTGTCCAAAGATAAAAAATATGCCGTAGGGAGCAAATGCCAAGAGAAAGTGCACTAGTCAGAGGAAAAAAAGAAAGAAAATAAATAAAGAAAAGGTCTAATCAAAAAGATAACTCAAAAAACTTCAGGAGTCAAGTGAAGGCAAGAAATTGATTAGTAGGAATTAGGATATGTAAGAGATAAAGTAGTTACTGGGATACAAGGAAACAGCTTTTCGGTGGATCAGGAAGGGAAAAAGATGGAGTAGAACTAGTAAAAAAAGAGGCAGAAATGTTGCATTTCATTTTAATCAAAAAGCTGAGAGCTTCCCAGTGGAGTTCACTGGACATGAATGTCCTGATTATTCAAGGGCAGAGAGTATCCTTCCACTTCTTGCCTGTCTTCTGCAAATAACCAGCCTAACTAAACTATTTGCGTAAATGGAGAAAGTAAACTTTCAATAAAATTTGTGAATCTCAAAATGGAATAAGGTAGTCAATTTTACACTTACAGCTTTAAGAAGAGCAAAACTGTGTTTGTCATCAGCAAGTCACACTGTAAATACAATTTGAAAGGGGTTTTAAAAGGCCCTGAAGGTGAAAAATAGTTTAAAAAAACCCAAAAAAATCAATCTACACTTAGTTAGGCAATCATTACTAATTATGGTGAATTAATGCACTGACATATTGCAGGACTCAAAAAACCAAGAAAGAAGATGAGGGAAAATTTTTCAGCCAGAATATTCAAGGTTCTGGAAAGACTACAAATAAAGCATTCCAGTAATCTAATCTGAAATATATTTCAGGAATGAAAAGTGCCTCTGTCTCACAATAAAGAAATACCTCCAATCTAGCAAAATTACAATGATAAAAGGCAGTCCCTTATATACATAAAACCACAAGAAACAATCCTTAAAGGTAACCAGTAGATACCTGTTTGAAGTAGAACTGGAGGTCATCAAAAGTTAGAAAAATAGGACTGACATTTCTTAGCAAATTTAAGAAACCAGTCAACTAGCAGCTCACAGAATCACAGAATCACACAATCACAGAATAGTAGGGGTTGGAAGGGACCTCTGTGGGTCATCTAGTCCAACCCTCCTGCTGAAGCAGGGTCACCTACAGCAGGCTGTAGGGGACCTTGTCCAGGCGGGTCTTGAATATCTCTAGAGAAGGAGACTCCACAACCTCCCTGGGCAGCCTGTTCCAGGGCTCCGTCACCCTCAGAGGGAAGAAG
>Ga0181612_140678_pt1 | contig 25768 bp, 16 predicted proteins | sample HoacroProtozoa21_FD_119630 | JGI IMG/M metagenome (GOLD analysis project Ga0181612, IMG submission 119630) | Hoatzin crop microbial communities from Cojedes, Venezuel. Combined Assembly of Gp0051906, Gp0051904, Gp0051908
GAGCCACTCTCCACCCAGCCTGTACTTGTGCGATTGCCCCGACCCACGTGCAGGACCTTGCACTTGGCCTTGTTGAACTTCATGCGGTTCACGCAGGCCCACCTCTCCAGCCTGTCAAGGTCCCTTTGAATGGCATCCCTTCCCTCCAGCGTGTCAACCACACCACACAGCTTGGTGTCATTGCCAAACTTGCTGAGGGTGCACTCTATAGTCCTTAATTATGTAAGAAAATCTTATTTTTGATCATTCTATCCATTAATACATTTCCTTTGGGAGAAAAGAAACATTCCTGTCTTCTTCCTTGTCCTTTCAGTGACATTGAAAATTCTGTGGAAAGTTACAGAGCTGTTAACATACTCTAACAGGACACACACCTTGGTCCGTGCAAGCAGTGGGGCACCTCGTTCCAGCAGCAGCTCCACAACTTGGTCATGTCCACTTCTTGCAGCACAGTGGAGTGGGGTGAGTCCATCCTTAAAGTAAAAGGAGGGAAAACCAGTGAGCACATACCCAACTGTCCATCCTGGCATTCTGAGGAACACTGTTCCAGGAATGCATCACCAGAAGCTTGTAAAAAATCTGGTTTTTTGACTCGTAACTAAAGCTGGCTCCACAACACGAAGTTTCATCCCTACTCTGCCTTGCACCAGTAAAGGACACTCTAAGGTTACCATTTCAGAGCCGAAGCCCATTATGTGATGAAATCTCTTATAAAAGAGGATAATGTGAGCACACATTGCCTCCTCCCCTCCTTCTCTTCTGCATGGTTTTGAGATTGTACTGCCTCTCCCTGGATAATGTGTGCTGGGCCAAGGATGCTCCATTAATCAACACTTGTCCTTTGGATTGCTTTTGATGCAGGGATGAAACAAGAAATGTTCACACAGAATTTTTTTTTTTTTTTTCAACAGGCAGCGGGAGAAATAAGATTTTGAAACAAAGAAAAAGAGAAAGAAAGAAACAAACAGAACAAAACCTTTAGTTTCTGAGATTGACTGGTGAAAAAAGAGCTAACCATTCTGGGCTAAAATTGCTGTGAGACCACCAACTTCGCAATATTTTTTCCATTGCAGAATACCACCCTATACTTGCTCAGGCTACTCAGTAATGAGCACAGCAGTGGCAGTAAAAGATGTGCCAATGAAACATTTAGATAGCAGAACGCATTCTGGGTCATTCTGCTACAGTTTGGACTTCATGCAGAAAAATAAAGGAAATACGAGGCAAGAAAAATAGTTGCAAAAGAATATTAGTGCTGAATGACAGAAAAAAGAAAATATGCAAGATACAGAAACCAAAGCTTTCACGTCATTAGACCTCAATATTGTTCAATCATGCACTCAGAGAAGTCATCAATACTTATTCAACAGAGATAGGTTTTTGAAGGTGAAATGGTAATAGTTTTTAATCACAACAAAAGCCTTCTCCCTTTGAGACACACTGCTCATCTTAGATGAGGTAGATGCTATTATTCTAGGGTGCTTTCAGAGGAATCTAGTAACAGCATGAGTAAAAGATGAATATACTGGTCTGAGATAGATTTGTTACTTAGAAGTTTAAAAAGTAGCAAAAATGCAAAAACATGGCCTTAAGTGTGAGTCAGTGACCCTGCTTCCTACACAGATATACTGTTTGCCTTGCTGGAGTTTGGAGGAAGTCTACATCACTATATTTTTACTACCACTACTAACATTTTTAAATTAAAAGTAGCTCTAGACTGCACAGTGCCATCACAATTGCAACATCATTTTGGCTATGCAAACACAGCCCTGTAATACTCTACAAAAGGTAGTTATGAGAATTAGATCCTCCCTCATCCTCAGTTTTGAAAGCACAGAGCACCTTTCTGAGTTAACCGTGCAACAAAGCTCCACTGTCATGAGGAACTGAAGTTTGCAGGGAGGAATTTTTCTCCCTTACTTATCTACTGTTGCCAGAGATATTTCAGAAACATGTGAAGGGGTTAGGTGTGTCTTGACTCACTATCTCAGAGGCAGAGGCATCACTAAATCCGGCAGAAGCTTTGCAATGAAATTCAACATATGCAGGATCAAACCCGCAAACAGAATTCAAGGCTGTTTAGCACCTGGCAGATTGGGTCAATATAAAGGAACTGGGTGTAACTAGCTTATCTGGGGTTTTTTTCTGCACTGAAACTTCAGAGTCCCCTAAATCAAATCTTTATATGCACAGCTGAGGTATATTTTCATCTTGCTGCCAGTAGGATACATACTCATAATTCCCATTAGCATTACTAAGGGGAGAACATATCCCAAATGTATTTCTAGGAAAGGTATTTATTTGGTATTTCTTTCTGGTTTCTGGCCTTTTGTGCTCTACAGCTTTAATAAATGTGGAAGGTTCACTTTCCCTATCTGCATAGTGACTTTGATGTCATTCTATTTAAAAGAACAGCAAAAGAAAACTAGAATCATGTGAACCCTTGAAAAAATCAGGACAAATCCAGAGAGGAAGAAAAAAGAAGAAAAATACAAGCTAAGAAACACATCAGCTCCACAGGAAAGTCTAGCTAAAACAAAAATAAGAATTAAATCATTAAAAAGCATGATTTCTCCTCTGTTCTTACCTATAATTCCCTCTAAAAGTAGAGACAAAAATTTTCTACCTATCCTATTCTGCCCTGTCATAACTGTTATAAATGCATCATTTACTATCTGTGCACTTTCCAGTAGGTGTATGAAGCAACATGCTTTGCAGCCTTTCCATATAAACCCGTTCTCTTCCCCTGCTTCTTTCTGCCCTGGAGAAAACGACATGTATATTTTAAAATTATTGTATATTTATTACTTCAGATTCTATTTTTGCTTATACATTTTCTGCAGAGACGAAGGAAATTGCAAAGAGAGAGCTAATGTAGTACAAAAATTAGTACATAATACAATGAGGACAAACTGACATTAGCCAGCATCAAGAGACACACTGGTGTACCACATTAGTCCTCTTTTGCACCATTATCTATTTGCAATGAACCTCAGTGCTCTGAAACCCATTGCAAGAGTTTGCCTATGAAATTTTTTAATCATTTCATTGCTAATCGGTACACCAGGTAAATTGAAGAGCACATGCTGACCAAAAAGTTAAGCACCTCATTTGACAGGACATACAACACTGGGTCAAAGAGACACAGACTTTGAAGCACATATAATGGATATCCCATAAACACAAAGGCCGCCATGCCAGGAGACAAGAAATTCAGCAATTTTATATTTTAGGAATTCTAGTATTTATCTCCTCATTCCAAATGATACGGAACGAAGAGTTAAATGTTTTCATCTTCCAAGTGACATCCTGCACCTGGTGTTCTGTTGTGCCCATGTGTGGTACTCTCCTAGCTCACTCTTTGCAACGTAACCAACAGCTGGGTCACTGTTAGAAATGACACTACAATCCTCTCTGTACATAGGGAAGCCATGAAATTCCACCACTCCTAATATCTTACTAAACGGCTCTCAAAATAGAAGGTAAACTTTTCCCTTTTTTTCTTGAAAAGTGATCACTGGTCATTTTTTAACCTGCAAAATTAATTCTGAATTCTGTGCGTGACTCCTAACGGCAGGACTCAGAAAGATATATTATTGGGTTATTTCACAGTGATTAAAATGCTTTATTTCAGCATACCAGAGAGACTGAGATAAAAAGCAGCTGCTCTTGCGAAAGATTCTTAATGGAAGATGGTACGGGCAGCATCTTAACAGAAAGACGGTTGTGCATATTCAGTGCTCATTCGAGTGAAGACTGACGACAGCACGTGAACATCAAAGGCCAAATTATCAAAGAATTCTTCTAAACTGCTGCTGCATATTCTCATTTTTATAAGGGTGAAATAGAATTTTAGTATTCTGTATGTTAGACACGCAAAATTGTCTAAATTTTCTCCACAAATAAAGGCCTTTCCATTTGTTCATTTTTCATTACTACTAAACCTCATCTCTTTAAAAATGAACAAGGCAAGTCTCCCTATTGCTCTAAGCTGTCAGAGGCTTGGCATAATTAAACACTCTCTAAAGTATTCCTCCAGGTCTGCCATTCAAAGTACGTATTTTAAAAACACAGCAAAAAATATACCACACATTTGCTTGAGTAATAAGATATTAACTTAAATAATTCTAACTAATAGTCACTATCTACATAGCTTGCTTACACAATCTGTGCAACTCCCTTGTAAACATTATATGAATCCACTAAATTTTTTATAGCAAGTATCTGCATTGTGATTAGATATTTATAATCTGACATTGCTTTAGGAATGGCACAAACTGCCAATGAATTATTAGTGCTCTGTGCATGTGTGAATACTAGGAGAAAATGTCACAGCAGCATTACTGCAGGAATAAACCACTGTGAACATAGCATAGTGCCAAGACAGGGTTGGGATCCCACTACAATGGCTTTATGGTAAGAAACCCACTACCTCGTGGAAATAGCAGACAGCTGTGCCTGTTTTGTCAGGATGCATATACACAAAAGGAAACACTATTACAAATAAATCTCAATAGGTTCCCAGAACGAGTGTTATGGGGTGTCTGAAGCACATTCAGCACAAAAATCCCAACCCAACACAAAAACATCTGAGTTCCACCCCCCACAGCTTCCTTCCTTTTCTTTTCCCATTGGTATCACACATCTCTGTGATCGACCTTCCACTTCTTTCAGCTCCAGCTGAGCCTCCTTTCTTTTCTGTGGCCCTTCTCCAACCCAAATGGCATACCAGACTTTCTCTCCATGATTACCACGTCTACTCCCCTCTCCAGCTCCAGCTGCCACGCTCCAGGCACACAACATGTTTACTTTCCCACACAATAAGCTTTCCATTCCAAGACTAGATGCTCTGTTTCATTCCAGGCATTTTTTTTCAACTGGAAATATTCTGGACAAGAGCCTGCAAGAGGAGTCTAAAGAACAGTCCCAGAGCAAGAAAAATTTAATTTCAGTGTTGGCAAGATTCAATAGAACGAACACAAAATGTGTGACAACTTCAGCGTCTGAGACTGGTGAATGTGTTCCTCCCCCGCTTCCAAGGGTGTCTGCATAGTCCCACAAAAATGGAAAAGCCAGTAAGGTGACAAAGGTCTGTGAATAAGACTGTGCTTTAAAAGCAAAAGTTCATACAAAAACTAAAAAAGCCCCACATTCTTGTTCTTTTCTTTCAATACAAATTATATAGAGAGATGATAAAGAGATATTACAAGAACTACATTCATAAAGAACACTCCTAAAACTCTTTAGTAGTCAGTGACATTTCAATATCCTGCATATCCTTACTGTTACTACTCTGTCATATCAGAATTTTTTTTTAATAGAAATATATGTATTTTGGCCATGCTGAAAATGCTCTGCTTTTAAATGCTTAAAATAATTCTCCCTGTAATAATCCTTACTATGTTTGAGGAAAGCTGTAAATGCTTTCCTTCTCTAAAAGTGAGAATTGATAATTGCCACATGACTCTTGACCACATGACATCAATTTAATCATAAGTTGAATCTTCCACCATCTTTTAGAGAACAAGTTTCTGCACACTGATTCCTAGCCACAGCCTGCACAACTGTTCTGAAACCCAGCTCCACTGGTCCACCATCGTAAGTCGTACAGGTCAGAAGTTCAGCTAAACTTTAAGATTTTCGACAAACATATGTCACTGAAGTTCTTATTCAGGTAAACTTGTAGAGAATATAGGTTTGACTAAGATTTTAAATATGAAATGTTTTAGCATAAGAAATTTTACCTGTTAATTACTTAGCAAACAAAACTCCAGATAAGGCTTGTAGGTAAACAGAAGTAACACAAACACAGATACAACAGACTGTACTAATAAAAGTATCCCATTAATATCACTGGGAATGGAGTTTACATTTTTGCCTTAGATACAATACGAAAGAGAAATGAAATTCCACATTCTAAAAATTTACTTAGTTAGTGAGAAAAATGGTAAAACTTGCCATAAAAAACTTGCCAGTAAAAAACTTAAGTAACATTATTCTAAAATATTTAGGTGTAGCAAGCAGACGTACTAGGAATTCTACATCTTTACACTCTAGTGAGAGATGCCACAGAATTTCAGCAAATACATTATAAAATGTATAGAAAATTAAAATATGTAATTCCTGCAGAAAGCAGGGCTTTCCTCTGACATGCAACATTAACAATGGAACAGTAGGACACATGCATAATTTACTCCCTTTGAAGAATGCACATTTTGATTTATTTTTTTAGACAATACAGGGACTCCTAATGGATCATTCCAATGGAACATTTTCAAACAAAAAAAGTTTCACAGATTGACTCTGCAAAATTAAGTACTGAGGCTGATTGAAAATCTGTTAGAGTAAGTTTTTGCATCTTAATTTATGCAGCATCAGATGTCATGTAATAAGGCAAGTTAACAATAAACTGAATGCAAGCAATGAGTACTTTTTTAACCAAAGAGTTTTTTCTGATGCAGTATGGAGACCAAGAATAACAGCCCAAGCTATCTAGCAATGTCCTAGTACATTGAATTCCACTTTCTACTGGCAGAATGCAGGTGTTCCTCAGGAGAAATGAAAAGGCGCGTATGGAAAGGCAAGCGTGTTAGTACCGAGGTGGAGGAGGCGGAATTCTGTGCTTTAAGGTACAAAACACATGTATGCGTGGCATGCAACACACAACCTACCTCTTCAATACCCTACATACTCACGGCCATAGCAAAGCACACAAGGCATGCGGACAAAGCAAAGGGAAAAGAAAAAGACACCGAGACGATATAAACAGCTGGCATGAAGACAAGAGCACGCCACAGAGACACTGACAGCAGAACCAAAGCTCTGGAATATCCCCCACTGCAAAGCACACGCAGCCGACCACCACTGTGTGCCCTGAGCAGGGAGAAGGCAGAAGATGCAAGCAAGAGGAGGATGCTGAGCCTGTGCAAACTGGCATATGGGTGTTTTAGGGTACATTTATGGGTTTTCACTGCTATTTTTGTGCTGCCAGTTTTTGAGGTAATGTAGCAGCTGGCAAAGGGCAGGAAGCCAAGACAATGAGAAGACTCTAAAATTAACACCTTCCACCTACATTGGGCAAAGTCCTGTTCTTTCAGTTTCATTCACAACTGCACACCAATCTTTGCAGGTGAAAGGGGGAGGCAATACACCTTAGTCTCTTAAAATCCAAGACGTCCTTTACCATCACCTGTGCCAACCTGTCTAAAACAAGTGTCTAAATACTGAACAGGGAATTGAACAGGAATTAGGCGAATTCAACATTGTCATTCCACAGGCCAAATAGACCATTTCTGTATCACTACTGTGCTTATGAGTATGTGGAACATCCTGACTGCAGCCTATTATTACCATTCCATGCCTCTTTACCGTGAGATTTTAGGCACCTATTGGGGAAAATTTGACCAGGGATGATTTACAGCACACCTTCATGAGAGGCAGCATTTTCCATCATCAGTAATTTAGAGGAACAAAAAAAAAAAAAAAAACAAACCCAAAAAAACACCACAGCAAGAGAGACATCATTTAATAAATAATCAGAAATCAAATTCATAATCACATATAGAGTTACACAATAATCACGACTGTCTTCCTAGGGTATAAAGCAAGAACTGGTTGATGTAATTAATACCAAAGTAATTGCAGAGGTTGAATCAACCACAAGGGTAGTTGACTGCAATATCCTCTACTTTTCTCTACCTTTCCATCTTATTAAACAAAAACTCTTATGCCCAGCTCTAAACTCTGCGTTCTACCACACCCTTTATCACTTGGAGAAATAATTTTGCAGACCAGTGCTTAAAAAGCAGCAGCTTTCAAGAACAAGTCCTGTGCAGTTCAGTTTGCATAAACGACCCATTTGAAATAATTAAATCTGCCCATATAAATTGATGGGTTTTTCTTTTGTCCCGAATGACTGCAAAATCACCCATAAATAAAGAACACAGTATCGGTGTGGCATTTTAACAGGACAACAGGGAGGAGGAAGCCAGTGAGAGTCACCTAATTCTCTATGGTTAGACTAGGGAAGAAGCAAGTGGCTGCTGGCACAGAGTAGGTTACCTGTTCCCAGTATTGACTCCAATAAAAACTGACTGCCAGCCCACCACAGCAGTTTTCTCGAGGCATACTATGACTGGCACAGACATTTAGGGATCAGAGGACTGAAAGGCTTAGCCGAGTCCAGACCCTCCACTTCCCATTGCTGTGCAGCACGCAGGTTCTTGTGTCACGTGAAGCTGGACCAACTAACAGGCTTACTTCCTCAAAAAGATCAGCTTCATTGGCTTTTTCTTGTATGATGTCAAGTAGATTATACAGGAGCCTAAAGGAAATAGTATTTCTGCCTCCTACTATCACCAATACCTGCCATTCTTTAGTCTGATACCACAGAAAACAGTCTACATTAAACAAATAACAATCTGTAAACTAAAGGTAGGATTCTGATTTTTTTTTTTTAAAAAAAAGGTACAAAAATATTTCTTTACCATATTTCTTTTCTTTATTTATTTTTTGAGACAAAATTTAAATTTGGTCCAAGTTTCACAAAGACTACACTTGTGAAGAAGCAATGTTTTAACATTTTTGGAGCTTTTTTTTTTTCTCGAGTCATTTATAACAGCCGCCTCCAATGTCTCACTTTAAGAACAGAGACCAAGACACAACTACTGAAGCTGAATTCCTACCTATGAATCTCGGTGTTCCCAGTTTCTAGCTCAAAACCAAAAATAAAATGAAAAGCAAGCAAGCAAGCAAGCAAAAAATCCCAGTCCATTCCCAAGAAGGGACAACATCATATTCAGGGAACAGAAAGACTCACCCTGGTTTTGGCATCGATTTGCCCTCCGCGATCCAACAAGAGCTTCACCATGTTTGTGTTTCCCCTTTTGGAAGCCACATGCAGTGGGGTGATTCCATTCTACACCATGAAGAGAACAAACAATGAGCATGATGGATTGGAAGGTGTATAATGGTGGTGAATTTGTGTTCGGATCACAAAAAGTTAGACCGTCACATTGTAGAGAATAAACAAAAATGTACTTGAGCATCAGAGCTAGGCACACACCATAAAAGCTAGAGTTAGTAATTCCTTTCTAAGCAAGAATCTTTATTCATTGTTTGGGGTTTCTGAATAAATGAAGCAGCACATCTGCCAAAGCAGCAAACATCACAGTCCCAGAGTCAGACAAATAAACAAACATGTATCAGAGTCCCAATGAGTCAATATTCACAAAACACTGATGCATTTAAATCACTGCAACATACACAGAGCACACAAATGCATGACTCCTACACAAAGGAACCTTCTCAGCGTAACGCCAAGAGCGTAAAGGAGTAGGTCCTGTTTAGGTTGAAAGTCCTTGCAAATGCTTTGCGTGAGGAAAGAGGTAATATTGGCAGCTATTCCAGACTGGCGACAGGAGGAAGTCAGCCTAAAGGCAGAACCCTAAAGTAATTCAAAGTGCGTCTGGCAAAATTAAACTGAAAACTTGTGATCCGGTAGCTATGTTGAGGTACAGATTACCAGAGGTTTTCATGGCACCAGATGCCGTGCTTCAAACTACGCAATGTACAACAGCAAAGAGACTATTATGTAGCTCTGCAGCTGTTTACCATAAAAGACTAGTCATGATTAATTAGTACTTCTATTGTTGCATCTATATAATGTAAATATACCTTCCATTACTTTTTCAAAACATATATGTGAAAATATGAAATTGAAGCAGTATAGTAAATACTGAATACTGAAAAAACCAATAAATCCTATATATAATTTCTGGAGTATGTCTAACTGACAGAAAAGCTGAAGTGAGTTGACACGTGATATCAGCTTTCTGGAGCTAGTCAAAGGAGCCTGTTTCCTTCATCTGGGAACACTGGTCGCTACTCAACTCCCAAGAACTTTGCACAGAGGCAACCTTGAAGAAATATTGCAAAAAAGACATCTTTGAAGACAACAGAACTTCAGCATTACTTTGCTCTTGACTAAGAATTACACAAAGGAACTCCCACTGTTGTAGGCCATCACAACTAAGAAGAGAAAGAAATTCCTCCGTACCCTTGCTGTGAAATCGACTGCAGCTCCTCGGTTTAGCAGAAGCGTTGCCACATTGACATTTCCATAGTGTGCAGCTATGTGCAAAGGTGTAAAGCCACTCTACAAAGGGAAACAGCCCTTATTACAGAAATCATTTTATACAAGATAATCAACTTAACTAGAACTCAATTTTAAAAGTTGGTGGCAAACAAATATATCGTGTCGGTTTTATCCAGTTCACCTATAATATAGCAGAGCCTTTCAGGCAGAGTGCAGTTTTCCTATGAGAACTTATCAAAAGTGCTTCACTCTCATTTCCAACTCAGCCTTCTGAATCAGTGGCCAACAAGAAGAGCAGTTTTCGTTGTAGAAAATATTAATATATTAGCCATTCTTAGAGAAAATAAAGGAAGTTTCCTTATTACAATTTGGAAGCAACATGGATCTTTTGGGCTGCATCTGTTTACTAGGTTTGAATAAATGACCACAAAAGTTGTTGGACTCTTTATTTTACTGCTCTTAGAATCAGAAATATTGACAACATAAGTCTTTTTTTTTTTAAAGCAGTGGTTATTCAATATGTAACCCAAGAATTTGGTGTACATGTGAAACTACTTAGTAGCATAGTATAAGAATCATAATTATTTATACTTATATACAATTTGGATCTCAAAGGATCTGAAGAAACTTTACCATCTATACATCAGAAAAAAAAAATTGCCTCTTGAAACCTGCTCCGGCTACGAGATACAGAATTGCTTGACGACAACATAAAAAAAGATTACTTTTTCAGAAACTAGGACACAGAGCAAGCTTTTAGTCTCATCAGTAATTCAGGTAGAAAGGACCTTGCTTTTGAGGTTTCCCTGAAGAGCTTTACACTGATCTGATCAGATCTTACTATTAGTTACAGAAAGAGAGAAATACTTTTGGCTTCTGGACTATACCATATTTTCAACTAGGTTTCATTTCCTTCAGCGTACAAATCATCACTTTAAACTACTCATGGAATAAAGAAATGTAGGCAGATGTTACACTCTGAAATCAACTTTATTCCCAAAGGATACAGCAATCAGCCCACTGTTTCACCCTAATTCCATTTACTGCCTTGTCAGCCGACAGGTGATCCTGGCCAAAGCAGAGTCAAACACTCATTAAATTCATAGTCATCTTGCTGTGATAAATTACCAGGGAGATGTCTACTGAGGATTGCAGGAACACAAACACAATATTGTGTTAAGCTATAGATTGAATGCATATTGCATTAACAACTACCTGCTTGCGGCCATGTGTTTGCCTGGTGGCAAATGCAAGGTACCGAGAAGCAACGTATGGCCAGTGAAGGAGAGGTAACCGCCTTTGCATTTACCATCGTGAAGAACACGCCCATGGGCAGAAGCCAGAGAGAAGCCTCAGGATTTCCATTCACACCACCGCACATGTGTGCACACACCAAGCGTGAAGCACTTTCACATGGGTGCGGGCATTCAAAATTCAGTCCCTCATCTAACTGAGAAACTCCATTATTTAGAAGCAGACATTCAAATGATGACCACTTTGTTGAAAAGAATTCATTTTCCTAAATGTCACAATAATCTTTAGGGGAGAAATGACAGTTCTAGCTAATCAGACCCATGATATTTAGTGGAAGGGCTTGGAGAGTTGGTATTTCTAGAATTCGTATAAGAAATGTAGTATTATCTACTGCAGGTAAATTCTGATTATGTGCCATCCCTTAAGGACTTTTCAAAACTTTATTGAAAAGATCATAATAAGGACAATGGTAAAAATACGCAGATGCTCTGAACAAGTTTTTACCTTGGAGGATTTGATTATATTTATCATTGTAAAAGAAGGAAAATGAATTTTACCATTATTCTAGCTGAGCCAGACACCTTAATTTAGTTATGCATGTGAGTGCATCTTTATCCTCTTAGCTCCATTACTCGCTGCAGATTTGCTTAAACTTATGTGAACTCTCAAAAGTTTACTTCAATAGTGACACAAATAAAAAGAAATTCTAAGACAAAGGAAGAATAAAAATAGGTTTGCTGAGTCACAAATTTCTGTGTATTAAAAAAGAGTCATATCTTCACTTTTAGTGCTAAATAATAAAGAAATATTGCCACAAAGCAGAGAAAATAATTTAAAGTAACAGAAAGAGTAATTAAAAATTTTTTGTCTCGGTACCTCAGTCGTCCTATTCACCATCATCTGATGCAGCATGGTTTGGGAAAAAGAGGAACAATATTAAAGACTGGCCGCAAAACAAAGAACTATCTTGCTTTTTGAAATGAGTTATGCTGTTAATTATGGAAAAGCCATTCAAGCATGCATTAACTTTAAATACAACCTATGCTCCCATGGGCAACAAACCAGTATCCTATTTAATATGGAAGCAGTGATTCTGCTTCCATTCCAGTGTCTTCTGTTTTACAAACAATGACAGACAGCTGGTTACCAAAGAAATGGGAGGTATAACTAAAAAGCAGAAAAATGAGTAGTTTGTAATTACTGTGTAGCTAAACACTGCAAAAGTAGATATATTACTGGTGATACTGGTCGAGCAACTTGTCTTTCCCCACAGAAGACATTACCTTTAACCTTTCAGATGAAGGAAGTAACGTTTGTCACCCATCAGCACTCAGCCATTTGACTAGCCTGTTACCTCTACGGCAGCATCGTGTTACCTTGGACTGCACATCGGCATTATGGTCGTTCTGCAGCAAGAGCGCCGCTGATTTGGTGTCGTCTTTTCTAGCAGCAATATGCAGAGCTGGTAATCTCACTTTCCCCTTGGTGTCGTTCTCCAGGAGGATGGCCACGGCCTGGTTGTGCCCTTGTTGCAGCGCAACAGCTAGAGGAGTGAAACCATCCTGGTAGAGAAGAAAACAAGATGTGCTCAGTAAGCTGAAGGACGCACAGCTTCAGAGATTTGCACAGCACTGTTCACACATGGAAATTTGATGAGCATATTACCAGTTGTTTTCTACCTCTGCACCACCGTCTCCAGTGAAATGACATCAGAAGCACAACATTTTAACCCAGATATGACTTCAAATATGTCAGAAGCACACTTTTTCCACTTCAAAGGAGTCTTTAAGTCAAGTACAAGCAAAGAATTATTCTACGGTATCTCTCTTAATTACTTCTCATCTTAAAATGGGCCACAAAGCATATTTTTGAGCAATAATTTGGTAAAGATTAGTGAGCACCGAAGAAAGTAGACGTGAAAAATATACAGGGAACCTGTTTCTGAACATCTCGCATCTCTGTGAATAGAAAGCATCTCTTTCAACGTATTTGTTGCTGTTTCCCATTCTAAGTTACACACGGACTATGACTCAAGAAAGCCAGATCCTGTTTGGGAATTTATTCTAATACGAAGCTGGAAAACATTAGATTGCTTGTACTTTTTTTGAAAAACGAAGTCAGAAAAATCTCTCTGCTTTTCATTCATAGTTTGAGCTTTGTTTTAAAATTGTTTTCAAATTGCCTTGCTCCTCCACACATGCCCCAGATTGCCAATGCTTTAAAATGCGTCACATGTTCACAACTTGCTACCTCAGCTGAAGTACTGCCTGCTCCCACCTCTTTTATTCTGTCTATAAAACTGAATCTAGCTCCAGTCTTGCATGCTGCCCAAGCACACATGTGCTGTAACCACGTGTTAGATCAGAGGGCAGCTGAACCACGAGGAACAGAGCTGCTCTCTAACTAAGTCTGTGACTAGAGCCATGGTGAGTAACAACGGAAGAAAATGGAAGGTTATAAAACCAACGTCTTCCATGTCTAGGTTAGAAGGAACAACTAAAGAGTTGATTATAGCCAGAAAGTGAGAAAACTGACCTAGATACATTGTAAAAGGCGTAGGAACAAGACAGAACTGATTTGGAATAGGAATATGGAAAGATGATAAAATAATAAAGGACAAGCTAGGAAGGAATGAGAGCTAATACTTGCTGAAAGAAACATTTAAAGAATTGCCAAAGCAATTTTTCCCCTTAGTAATCTAATAACGTTCACTCCCTTTTGCACAGAACTGTGGGTAGGTGCGTTGTAACAGCGATACTACTGTGGTTTCTTTCTGTAATAGAGATTAAATTCTGTACAGTGAATTTAAAAAGGGTGAACAGCTGATGAAACAGCTGAACTGTAAAGATAATTCTGAGATTTGGGCTACTTTAGGTGTTGAAATGGCTTAATGCATTTGCCTTTCACCTCTGGGAACATGAGAACAAATCCCGGATTAGAGGTCCTGTGAAACTGAGCTCATCCTTACTCTCATTTTGTATATATATGTATATAAGCGTTAGAGGTAACGAAATATATCCAAAGGCAACACAAGTTTCACAGCTTCAAAGACAAGATCATCCGTTTGATTTGCACCACTTTATCTTCCGTCCTCCTCTAAATGGACACAACTCTTTCTGCATTCCCTCTCCTATTGCTTCTGGAAAGCATGGCTGACCAGAGCTCGGAAAAAGCATTTCATTTCCCCACCTCCCCACATGAGGACAGCCAAGCTTCGATGAAAAACAGAAGGTCCCTCCCCATGTATTTTAGTGGCATCCTCAGTCCAGGCTGCCATCCCACCTTATTTAATATACCATTTCTTCATTCTGTGCATGAGACTAACTCTGGGCACATGCAAAAGTGGACAGTGGCTGAGGCCGTTCTTCACTAACACTCGAGTCACTGAAACCATCACCTCTGCCAGACCTGAAACCAAAACTTATCTAGTTAAGCAATAAAGGGGGCAGGCAGACTTTACTTTCCAAGCTACACAGGTGACAACTGACCTTTCTGATGGCAGAAGACAGACTTGGACTTGGGTTCAGAGTGGGGGGCATTTGATTTTTTTCCTCCCTCTGCCTTTTTTTTTTTAAAAAAAAAAGAGAGACTATACTGTGAGTTCCAGTGATGCCTAGATGTCTGCATTCAGGTAGAGGCCACATTAATTATAACTATCTCAGTCTCACAGTTCCTGTAAACTAATGCCTGAATTTCCAGTGCACCTGATCATCACAGCCAGTAAAAGTTATGGGGAGAAAGGCTGCAAGCAGGTGACTGCGGGCTGTAGCCGAGCTGAGCTCCCGGAGAGACGCAGTTCCACTCTGCTCCATCACAAGGAGTGTGTTTCTGCCACGTTGCCTGGCAATCACACAGGATTTCATGTCTCAGAAAGCTGACATGTAACATGATCACAATATATGCAGGCCACAAGAGGATTATTTCAGGAGCTGTCATCAAATGGTACAGTATCCATTGAAAGAAGGGACAGTAAAGCAGCTGTTAACACTAGCAGTTCGGTTTACAGGAAAGGAGAGCGAGCATAAATGCAGCATCATTTCAAATTCATTCGTTTGTGAAGGCAACTCAGAATGGGTAAGTTTCTATACAGACTAGAAAAAAAGTGATAAACATGAGCAAAAGGTCTGACAGAAGAGGAACTTTCCTATTACTACTTCACATGGCACATCCATTTCCATAGAACAACCACGAAGCCAACACACTTTGCAGCACAGAGCCTGTTCACTCATTCCCTTGGCCTGGAACAAAAGAACATTCAGCAGAAAGAGTACAAGATGAGGAAACAGAACGAGCACAGTCTTCATGACCTAGGAGTTTTCCACATTGTCCTCAAATCCTCTCTATGATTCAGTTCCTCTTGAGACAGAGTTTCCTCTCCCTTACTTTGTTGTCTGCCATGCTTGCACTGAAGTTACTGCAGGTTTACAGCACTGTAGTTAAATCCAGAACCTAGCAATTAATACCATCCTTCTGCGTATTTATACCCACGTGGTCCAGCAGTATAAATAAAGTATCCGAGGAGAAAACACGACATTGCCTGCTGAGATCATTGATATGATCCTTGTTAGTCATTTGATTTCCAATTTACGCTAATCACAGGCAATAATGAATATCTGTAGGTTACACAAAGTCACAGAGCAGCCTCAGAATCAGAGTAACTTAGCTGGTCAAGGAGGTCCAGCTGCCATCTCTCCTCACTTAGGGGAACAGGAGCAGGGGGATGGAATAAGTGACCTCCTGAGGCCCCTTTCTACCGGAATGGTTCTGTGAACCTGGCACCGCAGAAAGCCTACTCCACTCATCACATCTGTGCATGCACTTGCCTGTTTTTCACTCCTCTCTGTGCAGAAAATACTCTGAACTCATCTAAAATCTCAAGACCCAATCTAAAAGGATGCTTGTCAACAACTAACTGTTGATACTGATTGTTTTTATGCCATTTTACGCTATACACAGACACCTTTCTGGACACAGCTTTCATAGTCCTAATTATGCCACTGATGTTATGTTCCACACACTTTTCAGCTGGCTGAGGAAGAAGCTGAAGCAAGCTCCAAACAATCTTACCCAGAAGACCCCTTACACAGCCAAGAGTGGGAGATACACGCTGTAATATTCTGTTCACCCATTTTTGCCCAGATCTTACAGTGCAAATGAAAAAGCAGCACAAAGATAGCCCTGTTGCTCAGGTGACGGCACTCCTAGACGCTTGAGTTTTCATGAGCTTTGCAGGAGACGTAAATCTGTTCAAATGAAATGTTGTACCTCTCCACTTAGCCTATGATTGATCTACTGTTCACTCCATTCCCCTGACAATACCACCTTAGCCTCCTACAGTTTCTACAGCCCTAGGACCTCTCTTCAAAGCCTCCTTCATTTTTCAGGAAGGAAGCTGATAGGGGAAATGGGAACAAGCTGAAGGTGAAAATCCTGGGCTCACTAAAGTCAGTGGAAATTTCACTGTCAAATGAATCAAGTTGGATTTCATCCCTTGACTTTTCACCACTTTCAGAACACTTCACCCATGTCTTCTGCAAGTGTAAAAGAATGACAAGATTCACAAATACAACTCGTTGAAATGAAAGCATAAAGCTCTCAAAATACTCTGCTTGAAAAATCTTCTGACTTTAAGAGATCTGAATCTAAAGGCAAAGGAAAATAAGAGCATGTGTAAAAAAAGAACAATACACCTCACCTCAGTAGCTGTGCTTTGGTTGGCTCCATTCTCCAGGAGATATTTCACCACTTCGATGTGGTTCTCTTGAGCTGCCATATATAAGGGAGTAAAGCCATTCTAGGAAGAACACATGAGAAAATATTGGAATGAGGAAACAGAATATACCAACAATAATGAACCCCAAATAAATATATGGCTAAAAATGTATTTGTGCTTTTTTAATTGAAATATTTTAAGTATGTAAGTAGAACATCTTTGTATTTTTCAACTTAATATGGCAATGTTTAAAGCCATTTAAACCCACAAAATTCTACATTCTTTCATACTCATTTTCTTTTGACACATATTTTAGGGAAGCAATGGACGCTCTAATTATTAATACAGCTATTCATTGCTGATAACGTCCAGGGACTGTAACACTGACAATAAAGTTTTATGAAAGCTGAAAGTAAAAAAGAGTTTCCTCAGTTTATTACATTAACTTAACCAAAGACGTCACCCCCTGGAGACCATTAAGTCCATACCTCACGACAAGCTGAGTAGAGATGACAAAGGGTTAACATACTACAAGAAATTTTGTAATACATAAAACACTGCAAATCATCAAACGTAAAGGAACGCAACCTTGCAAAGTAACAACTGCATTTCTGACCACACAATTCATCTGTTCCATTAAGTTCATCCATCTGACCATAAAGTTCATCTATCATTTAACTATAAACTTGCCTTAAAATGCCCTAGAGTCCTTAAAAAAAATGGCTCTGGATAATAGAGTCGTTAAAAAAATTCTTTTAAGTTAATCAAACTACAGGCAGATTCATCAGAAACACAAGTCCTTTCTTCCCATTAAAATACTTTGATGCAAACAATTTTAATTTATTAGCCACAAAATCCTTATGAAAGAATGGCATGGAAGTGAGCTGTATGCCTGATGAATAGCTTTCTTCTAAGAGGTTTTAAGGTTGTTAAAAAGGCCTTAAAAATTCTTTAATATTTGGTAGATCCCCATGTAACATAAGAAGATGGCTTGTTTAGCTAGAACATAAATGAGGCTTCAAATATGCAATCTTTTTTTTTTTCCTTGCGTGTTATCACAATGAATGATAAGCTTGTACATTTACACAAGCAGTCAGAACTAATGCAAATACTGTAATAACTAAGAACCTTGTTTCATAGAAGCCAATATTCTTCTTTCTAGCAAACTTGCTGTGGAAACATCCCAGTAATTTCCTAATAAAATGAAATCTCATTTTTCAGTCACTCAATAATATATTTGTTTGTAGAACTGATGTCTTTACAACCCCCTCTGCATTTACAAATGTAGAAGCTTGCTCAGGCAATAAACGTCATTTATGTTGTGTACGCCATATGATAATATGTCATATGCATAATATTCTGGCACTTCCATGAACAATCTTGGGATATATAATTAAAAAACGACACCCAGAGAACAGTTAACAGCAGCTCAATGCCAAAACTGCGGGATGTATTTTGAGCCACTTTGCACAGGAGCCTGTCTTTGGCAGGTATTATCCAATATTCTCATTAACAACTTGAACGATGGAACAGATTGCTCTTGTTACAATTACAAACAGCATGAACAAGATGGTCTGCAAGCACACCACACAACAGGATCATAATTTGAAAGGTTCCTGTTACCCTGGAGAAAACAGCTGAAAATGTAATTTAGTAAGGAAAATACAAGTTTCTCCACTGTTGCAGGAAAAACAAACTACATGAACAGTGAACGATGAGTTGAAGAAGAATTCTGCAGAAAAAGTCCTGAAGGTCACAGTGCTTTACCAGAGGGCCACTGGTCAATGAGCTCATTCTGCTGTAATAAAAGACAATTATTGCACTAAAATATATCTCCCTTGGGAAGCTATTTTTCTTTGAGAAAAGAGTAGTAATTAGTGTTTTTTCTGTCTGGAAAGGGAAACCTGAAGGAAAACGTGCTAACAGTTCTTTAAAGAGGAGGGTAAAGGTCTGTTCTGCATGTTCACAATGACTAAAGCAAATAGAAAAGCGCATAGTTTACTAAGGTTGCTGGGGAAAAAATTCAGGTTAGACATCATGAAAAGCCTCTTCACAGTAAGGTCGGTCTGCATTGCATTTTGATGGGCAGCTTCCCTCCCCCCAAATCACTGCTAAAACCAGGCAGCAAACTGGAAGCACAAACCAGGCAAACGAGTTAGCCTCTTCCAGACCCACGCCGGGGCTGGGAGGCTGGCGAGTCGGGGGCTGCCCTGGTCTCCTGGCTGCTCCTCAGCCAACTCTTCAGTGTCGGGGAGATGAGGCATCTCCTCACAGCGTCTAATGAAGGAACGCTGTTCGGCGTGTCATTGGGAAGGTGCAGAAGGGCAGGGGATTGCCAGGCATCAGGACTGAGCTGGCAGTAGGAATTATGAACAGACTGGTTCCTTTTTGATTACACTTGTACAGAATAGCCCAGTGAAAACCGCAGGTAACCGAGTTAGCTCATTGTTTTGGTTTTCCTTCCCAGTCCGGAAAGAAACAAAATAGCAACCTATTAGGTATAACTAACAGTAATTTTCCACCTGCCTCATCAGTGTTTTAGTACTAAATTCTCACATAGCAGTTTTTTAAATGGTAATACATGCCATTTATAAAATCCTTATAGCACTGAATATTATATGAATGAATACAAGGATCACACCAACTAATGTATATTTGAGTGAATATGAGAATTTTCAAGCCAGAGTAAATCAATTTGCTTAAAAGCTTTGAAGAATGTCATTTTTTTTTAATCAACTCCAGTCCCTAGTTCTGGAAGAGGATCGGGACAATAAATCCTGGATTAGGAGAGCATAAACTATACCTATATGACTTCATGACCATTTAGTTGAAGTCTCCCAGCAGGATGAAAGACTGTGAGCGCGAAGCCTCCTGGAAGCTGGAGGAAGAAGGCTTCGTCAGTAGGCTCCCTGTGATCAGGCGGCCTGTAGTAGACACCCACAACCAGATTCCCTTTGTTGCCTCTGTCTCTGATTCTTACTAAATCAAACAAGATTTCATTTCATACCTGAAGCTACAGTTATCAGGGGTAAGGAAATTTGTGCAAATAAAATCACAGGGGTTTTTTTTCCTTCATGCTTTATTTATAGTTTAAAACTACTGTATATATTTTCTTAAAATCTAGCTTATTTTGGAAATTGTAGCAGCATGTCAAGGTCTATATGCAAAACTGCCTATATCAGACACACTTTTGTGTCTCCTTCCCAGTTTCTCATCATTTAGTTTCTAGGAGCTACATGCCAACACTTGGTTTCTCTGCTCTGCTTCTACACCTATTTCAAAGCTCAAGATCCCAGATCTCTGCAAACTGAAGAAAATGTATTTTCCCTAGGCTTTTGCTTCACTACCCCAAACTGCCTTCTACTGAATCCAAGAAATTCTGATTAATGATTCTCCACGGATGTATTGCAAAGGAGACTGACGTCTCCCTTCCTTATTTTAGGATGTGCCATGGGATACAGAAGGTTTATTGGCACAAAGGTGGGGAATCTTTATTTCAATAAATTTTCCTTCAGCTTATGATCCCATACTGTATATACACAGCCCAGAAGTAGCATAAAAATACTGACTGTGGCATTCAAATGTGACCTGGAAAAGGAGAAATGCACTTTATTTTGCTGTTTCTGAAAGCCCAGCTGTGTAATTCTGTCATGTCAGTATGTTTAGGTTCTGTGCATCATCCGAAAAATAGAAATTAATTTTGTAATGATATATAACATTCATTTTCAAACAATGATTTCATCAGAGTATTTGTAGTGAGGACAGAGTACTCAGCTTTCATTATCCTTACAAATATATACTGCAAGATGTTTACTACTATAATATAAAGTTATAATGAGAAATTAACGCTAAACAGAGTATATTTCATACTCTATTCTTTCTACTACATTCACTGATTTACTTGCTAATTTGAGAAAATTAGTAGCTCTCAATGATTCTTCAAGCTATTAATGCAAATTGCCAAGTCTATATATGACTCAGAATTTGTATCGTTAAATTCTGCCCAAGTCCTAATGAAGAACACAGTTTGAAGATGCAGAGGGATTATTAGAGCATTTAGAAAATCATACAAATAGCTATATAGCTTGGTTGAGCTTTATTTTATGGCAGGCTTTCAAGGAACCATACTTTGCATGCAGTACCAAATGATCCGAAGCACACACCTTCCAAACTCTGATTAGCAGCCAGTGCGTTGGAACGAGTAGCCTGCCCGTGCTTGTCCATGAAGATGTGGCCTTCAGTGTCTATATACCTATAGTATCTACATACCATATATCCATATATATATACTCATCCTGATAAGGAAAAGAAAGAAAATAGAGATACATTATCTCTTCCCTCACTTTGCCTCTTCTAAGATGACACGAGAGTCAGCAGCATATCCTGTGATTAAATAGCTACTGTAAACCCAGACAAACATATCTATTTTATTTCAAAGACCTCCAGAAACTGTTTAAGACGGTATTAGAAGATCACTGAGATTACCAGGGAAGATGAGACAACTGACATCTAATGCAATTGTTTACATACAGCAATTACTCATTCCTACTTACTCTTCAAGATGTAATTACCAGTCAGAAGGTCAAAACAATCAGCAGATTGCCTGACCCAGACCATTCACCTCCTCTGCCTCCATCTTACTGCATGGGGTTTTGGTTTGGTGTTTTGGTAGCCTTCTCTCCCCAGTTTTGCTTCATATCACAGAAATGAAAGTTATTTTCTCAAGATCATAAATGAAAACCAAATTAGTTAGGCTTTTTCTGCAACCTTTACTACAGTTCTGCAACTGCACTTCTCAAGCAACATTCAGAGAAAATTATGCACACAGAATATTGTCCATATAAAAGCTCAGCTTCCTTTGGGTCACTCTAGAGTTTCCTTCACAGGACCCGACACTTTACGTAACCTAAGAGAAGACTTTGCGAAATTGTTCTACCTTCCTCCCCATGCCGCCTCCTCTCTCTGCTCTTGGCAGAATTTAAGCCAGCCCCAAAAAGGAACAGATATTAGCACAAAGGATGAGACAAGAATGAGACAAGAGTGAGACACACTTATATTACTCATGAAACAGCTTACACAGATTATAAAATATTCTGATTTATGGTCATGTGTTAATATATCATTTTACACAGTAAGATTATGATCATTTCTAGGGCCCTTAAGTTCAATAACTGTTTCAGGACTTTTTCTACTCTTCAGAATACCGCTCAACTTCAACAAGAATGGTAAATTCCTGATTTAAATCTTTATCCAGTGACATAAAATTGATCTCCCTGTCTTCTGCATTTGTCCACAGATATTAGCCTAAACCAGAGACATCTACACCTCACCTTAACAGTTAAAAGAAGGTCTCACTGTTTCCCTTTATCTCAGTCTCCGGTAATGTCCACAGGAGATGAAACAACCACTCCAGCAAAAGTATTCTCTCCCAAGTAGGAGAAGGTTACGCAGGGAAGGAAAAGGACCAGACGCAATGGGCACAAACTGAAACACAAGAGGTTCCCTCTGTGCATCAGGAAAGACTTTTTTATTGTGAGTGTGACTGACCACTGGCACACGTTGGTCAGAGAGGTTGTGGAGTCCCCATCCTTGATGTTCAAAACCCATCTGAACATGGTGCTGGGCAGCCTGCTGTGGGTGGCCCTACCTGAGCAGGGGCGTTGGACAAGATGACTTCCAGAGGTGCCTTCTGACCTCAGAAACTCCGTGATTCAGTGAAAAATCCACCAACAATCCAGACAATTAATTAATTTTAATCAATGAAATTTGAGAGTTACAAATAAATGCAACACTGCAAGCTAAATTAAGAACACATAACTTGGTAGATCAACAACATCACAATTCTGGGAACTTTGTTGTGCATTATGCTCAGAGCATTATTTTCAGCCTGTCTAAAAATAAACTGTTCATAAGAGGATTGTATCTTAGCAGGGGAGATTCTCTGCCTAAAAGGGTGAATTAAGGATAGACCAAGGTACCTACTTTAACTTTTAAATGTCTTTTTTTTTTTGCTAGCTTACATCAAAACCTGGAAGTTTTATATAGCAGTAACTTTACCAATTATTCACATTCCTCTTTTTTTTCCATTAAAATACATTTTCCATAAAACAAACATTTAATCGATAGTCTTTTTCAAGAGAAAAATCTCAGAAATATTTGGACTACTACATGTATATTTATATTCAAGCAAATACGCAATTGTCAAATTTGTGAAGATATGCTAAAGCGAAATTCACAGAATTTAAGTTGCCAGATTGAAGGTACCTAAAGTCGTCTCATTTTGCCATATAGTCAAGGGAAAGTGGGCTACTCCAAAGAAAGAATATTGAAATCAAAAGCCCATCTTGCTCAACTGACAGCTTACGCAGCATGAAATTGAGAATGCAATGGTGGATAGAAGGAGACTACCCTTTATTACATCTATGACTAAAGAGGATTAGAAATAACATGTTTACTGTCAGAACTGGAACTCTAAATAGCGATTAACTGTAAAATACGATATACACTAAAAAAAAAATTCAGACTTTTTTTTGGGGTAAACAACTGTATTTAAATTGCTGTATTTTAGCAGGCTTTCATAGTTGAAAACAACTAAAACTACTGGAAAAGTACTGCATTTTGTACTCCAGTGAGCCTGTAGTGCCAATTGAGCATTCGTATCAGCGCTGCTGAGGAGTGACATGTACTACCTGCAAGCTGCTTGATTTTATCTTTAAATGCCTTATCATAAGATGATCTGTTTGTGTAAAATATACCACTGCAACACTCAGAAAACAGTTTGATATTCCTCTATACGTTCCCCTTGGCACCCTAACAGGGAGTTTGATTCTACCACCCATAAGGAGAAGGGCTGAACCCACACCAGTACAAAAAACAGATTATGCATTTCAGAAACGTAATTCAAGATTCTTTCCTTTTTCTGAGAGAAGTGATTTGCCCCAGCTTCACATCTGGCTCAATCTTGAGAGACTGAGGAAGAATGTGGACTCTGTTCTCTTGTCCTCCTGCCCCTCTGACTGCACTGTTGCGATGCTGACAACACCTTCACACAGGGAATTTTTGTTTTGTCCTATACCCACATTATGAGAGAGAGATTCAGTAAAAACATCTTTTGGATACATCAACAACCAGCTAAATTAAATACTGTGGATTTCTGGTATTGGTGAAAGCACCTTATGTTTTCTGACCAGGCTCTTTCCTCCGTCTTTCACAATGAACAGCACATTGGTATATGTTCATTTTCCTGGGCTACCATTTCCTTTTCTAACAAAGCTGGAAAGTGTTAGTAAAAACGATGACACACAAATTAGATGTAAGCATTTGTGAGCACAGAATTATTTAGTTTGAAGTGGCACATCTGTAAGGGTACAGGAGAGCTTCTGGATTCTGACCTACTGTAAAATGCCCAAACAAGTGGTAGCTAATCAGTTAGGTGACGAGCCTTACATTTGTTACACACAGCAGATGCTGAGGCCCCAATGTCCCGTAGACTGTAAAGATAAAAGCTGAGAAAAGCATTTAGGAAAAAGGCCAGAATTACTAGATTTAGGGAGGCTGGTGATTCTACTTTATTGGCCCAAATGGTTAAACAAACAAAACAATGAAAGAGTATTTACTTGTTTGAGATTACGAATCTAAAATAGATTTGTAATTAATAACTTTTAAAAATGTAGTGACACAGAAACCTACACCGAAAATAGTACCACCCCTTCAGCTGTCTCACTAATTCCCTAGTAATATAAATAGTGTTTTCCACTCTATGCTTACACCACTGCAACAATTACAAAGGCGACAGATAAATGATTTTGTCTGGGTTTGTGATGAACTTGCTAAGTTCATTCACAAGAGATCACACAGAACTCCAGCCGTAGCACTATGCATATGACACCTGTTGCCTCACTGTTACAAGAACCCCTCTCTCAGGAAGTGTATTTTACTGTAAGTCACCTCCCTAGCTCAGATGCCAAATTTAAAGAGCACAAACATTCTATTTTAGCAGCTTCAAATATCACGATTTTCTCTGCAAGGACAGCAAAGCGATAACTGAGCCTGAAACACAGCCATGCAGAGATCAAGATGTTCTGTGCCTTGGAAATATAATTTTTACAAAGAGGGAACCTGTAATAGAAACTGAGCTGATGGAGAATAATGCGAAGAGAACAGATTAGTCATGCACAAGAAAACATAGCCTTGATACTGGGCATGGGTTAGGGCCCAACAGCTTAGCCCAGGGAGAGTCTTGCATTTGAATTCTGTCCAAAACAGCATTTGGGTTATGCCTTCCAAACACGGTAAAGGAAAGGCAGCAATGAAAAAAATTATTTATGTATATGGTTGATGGCTGGAAGACAATATTGCACTAAAATTATAAATAAAATGTTTGCATTCATTTGGTTCTGACTCAGTTGTATCTACGCTCTCATAAATATATGCAGGTAACATTTCCACTGGCTGGTGCTTACCATCACAGATTGCGTCATTACAGTGAGGGTGGAACGTGGCGTGTTTGGTGAGCCCTTACCCTGCCTGCTGGCACGTTGGCTCCTAAAGTTCATGCATTTTAAGGATAAATATTAAAGGCCATGTATCAAATCATTAGCTAAAACCCCCACTATTTCTTTAAATTAAAATCATAGAATGCTTTGGGTTGAAAGGGACCTTTAAAGGTCATCCAGTCCAACTCCTTTGCAATAAGCAGCGACATC
>Ga0181612_102360_pt1 | contig 25767 bp, 15 predicted proteins | sample HoacroProtozoa21_FD_119630 | JGI IMG/M metagenome (GOLD analysis project Ga0181612, IMG submission 119630) | Hoatzin crop microbial communities from Cojedes, Venezuel. Combined Assembly of Gp0051906, Gp0051904, Gp0051908
ATTCACCCCATGGAGCAATGAGTTGCTTCGGGGCGATGCCCGTTTTGAGCGCATTGAATTGTGGGCGCATCTTGTCACTCCATTGGTCGATGGATGCCAGATAACGTTCTTTTTGACTGATGAAACTTGGTTCTTCAGCGATGGTCTTGCTCAATGCATCGATACTGGGACGAAGTGTGAAGTAATCATTTGTTCCTTCCAAAGGTGAGAACAACGCTTGGCGGAGCGTGGGACAAGCCGTCCAATAGGGTTGCATTCGGTCAATATCGTGTTTGGGGAGTCCGCCAAAGAGATGCGCATGAATGTCTTGCGTGATTTCCTTATCTACAGCTGCGATGTATCGGGGAATGTTCAGGTTGTAATCGTTCTTCTCGATTTCGTCCATGGATACAAAGCGAGCATAGTGCGGCACGTCTCTTCGTGCATTCCATGTATCAATGATGCGCCGCATGTCCTGCTGGCGAAGGCGGTTCTTTGCACCATCCTTCATAAAGCCGTCCTTGGCATCAATGAAGAAGATGCCTTTCCGCGCGACTGCACCTTTCTTGTTGAGGACAATGATGCAGGCAGGAATGCCCGTACCGAAGAAGATATTTGGCGGCAGTCCGATGATGCCTTCAATCACACCTCTTTGCACAAGTTTTGTGCGGATGGTCTGTTCTGCGTTGCCTCGGAACAATACACCATGCGGCAAGATACACGCGCCACGTCCCGTTTCGGGTTTCATGGAAGTAATCAGGTGGAGCAGGAAGGCATAATCGCCGCACTTGGCAGGAGGCAAGAGGTCGGAAGTCCATCGACCATAAGTGTCATCGGCACCAGCAGCTCCAAGCCAAGATTTCGTGGAGAATGGCGGATTGGCAATACATACATCGAAAGTTTCCAACTTTCCAGCAGAGGTAAATCGCGGACTGTTGAGCGTATCGCCCTGCTCAATATAGGCTACTTGAACTCCATGCAGAAGCATGTTAAGAATTGCCAAAGATGCAGTTGCATTGTCTTTCTCCTGTCCATATATGGTTGCACCGTTAGGTGTTTCTGCCAAAGCGCGCAACAATAAAGAACCAGAGCCACAGGCCATGTCATAAATGGATGTCTGGGCAGAGGTAAATTCATCTAGATGCAAAATAGCTGCCATCGTACGGCTCACTTCTGATGGGGTATAGAACTGACCTTTGCTCTTGCCGCTTTGCGCCGCAAAGTTCTTCATCAGATATTCGTAGGCATCGCCAAGAATATCATCATCGGCACTGCGGTTTTTACTGAAATCCAGATTGCTGTCCTCAAAAACGCCAATGAGTTTTGAGAGCATATCAACCATGTCTTTACCTTTGCCTAATTTGGCTGGGTCATTAAAGTTTGGCAAGGTGATTTTTCCAAGAAACCAGGGATTTGCCTCCTTAATTGCCTCCAGTTTTTTATTTATCTTCTCGCCAATATCTTTGTCTTGCTTTAGTGATACAAAGTCAGAGAATCGACATCCGTCAGGTATTTTAAAGAGCGTTTTGGGGTCATCTCCTTTATCGCTCAGATATTTCACGAATAGGAGTATTAACACATAATCTTTATATTGACTGGCATCCATCGAGCCGCGCAATGCATCGCACGCACTCCACAGGGTGCTATAAATCTGACTTTTTTTGATTGCCATATCCTTATTTATTATTTGCCATTATACGAAAAAGTTCCGATATTTGGCTGTCATTTGAATGACCACCTGTAATCTCCTGAAGTCCTCTAATACAAAGCATTCCTGCTGGACTCATACGGTTTTCCCATCCTCCTTGAACTTGTGTAGCAAAGAATCCTTCTATTTGTTGGATTGTGTTGACCACATCGTCCACCTCGGTCAAGTCTGTCCAATCTGCTCGATTATGCCACAAAGCCTTGCCAGCTTTGGTGTTGATGCCTTCAGGAGCAGCTTCGCCGCCACTTTTCATGTTTTTCAGGAGCTCAATGAGTTTCTTGATGGCTTCGGTCGTGGCAGCCGTGTTCTGCTTCATCTCATCTATGATTTGTTGCAATCGCTGGGCAAAAGTCTGTGCCTGTGCTGTATCCTTATTGTTCCAGTCGTTAATGACGGCACGTGCTTTTCCCTCAATCTTCTCGGCTGCAGCTTTAGTGTTGCCACCTGCGTTCTTAACAGCCTTTTCTGCGGCTTCTTCTGTGTTGCTGTCTTTTGTCAGCAAGTCAAGGAACGAGAAGTCCGCAGTGGCAGGCACGATAATTTCGGCCTCTTCGGCGGTGATGTACTGGTCGAGGAGAGCACGAATGTCTGGGTCTTTCTGCTTGCTGTCGAAATCTTCGCCTGATGCTTGTTTTACTCTACAATTCAAATTTGCGGCTTCGCTCACCTGGCGACGGATATCCTTGGATTGCTCCTCAGTGTAACCTGCCTTCTCTATGAAATCCGAAATTGCATGATAGGCTGCAACCAGTCCTTGCGTGATCTTATAGAATTGTTCACGGCGCATCTTTGCTGGGTCATCCTCATAATCGGTAAGGAAGTATTCCACAACATCATCAGCATTCTTACATTCCTTCTGCTCCCAGATGGAACGCATTGAATTGTATGCCGACAGGGCGGCTTCTAACCGTTTGCGATTCTTGGTGATGGCATCTTCCAACAAGCCTTCTATATCCTCGCTGTCGTAACCTCCAAGCGCATCTTTCTCATCATTGAAATTGGTCACAGCATCCTGAATGTTCTTGAAGAGGTGCTTGAAATCGACAATCATTCCAAATTCTTTATGAGAGAAGATGGATGCGGAATTGGGATTGTCGGGATCTTCGTGGAAGTCCGTTCCCAAACGATTGACACGACAAATAGCCTGAAATAGCCCATGGTCGCGCATATCCTTGTCTATATATAAATATGTGGCAGAAGGAGCATCAAATCCAGTCAGCAGTTTATCCACAACGATCAGCAATTTCATTTGTGACGGCATTGTGGTAAACTTACGCTTTGCCCATGCTTCATATTCTTCAACGTTTTTCACTCCAGCATCGTCAAAGGACTGCTTGGCCATATCAAATTTAAACTTGATTTCGGCTTGGGCGTTATCTTCTCCGTCATCAAGAAGGCGTATTTGAGACACCGATGGATCGTAACTGGTTACAACGGCACAGCGATTTCTCAAAAGCGTGTTGCTACAATCGTTCTGGAAAAACTTGTAATACTTATATGCTGAATAAATGTCTCCAGCGACGAGCATGGCATTTGCCCATCCTGTGTTTAAAGGATATTCACACATATCCGACAAAATAGAGTATCCTATGCTCTCAATGCGGTCTGCTGTGGAATAGACCTTTTTCAAGGTTGCCCATCGGTCTTTTATCTTATCCTGCGCTTCGGGATTAAGCCCTTCAAGCAGACGGTTCATCTTTTTGTCAAGTTTTTCTTGATTGCTGATGTCTTGTTCCACATCTCTCGCTTCATACTGCAAGTCAAGTATCACATGGTCATCCACGGCTTCTTTATGAAGATACTTATGGATGAATGGTCCAAAACGGTTTTCGGAAGCGTTTTTCGCTTTTAGGTATTGATTGTAACCACCTCGTTTCTTATCCTCTTTCAGGAGTGGGGTGCCTGTAAAGCCGATAAACATGACATCATCGCCCATAATCTTCCGCATGGCCTCGTGAAGTCGTCCGCTATTGGTGCGGTGACATTCGTCCACAAAGACAAACTTGTGAGTGCCTTTAGCCTTGAATCCTTCTGGATATTTGTTTTTCAAGATATTCTCCAGTTCTTTGAGATATTCTTCAAGAGGCACGGGGGCTTCATCATCTCCTATAACCTCTTTTCCTGTTTTGGGGTCGATGTGCCGGCCAAACTTGTGTATCAATGAGCAAATAAGCCATTCTTGACCACCCTGCAGGGTATCAAGCAGGTCGTCTGCTGATTTTGCTTGATGAATGTTCTCACTGGCATGGAGGAAAGTATTGTTGATTTGAACATCAAGCTCCGTACGGTCGGTAACGACAAGCACACGGGGATTCTCGAAATTACTGCTGATATATTTCGCCAGCCATACCATGGTCAGGCTTTTGCCAGAACCTTGCGAATGCCAGATAACGCCACTCTGTTTTTCTTTCAACCGAGGCATGGCTGCCTGCAATGCGTAGAATTGATGGGGACGCATGACCTTTTTCGTTCCGCCATCATTGATGACGCCGTAACGACATAGGAACAGGAATGTGTCTTTGTCAAAGAATGCTTGGAAGGATTCTCTGTCCTTCATGGGATTCCCAATGGAATGGTCATCGCGTTTCCACGGGCACCAAAACTGTTTAGGCGTAAACACTGTACCGTACTTGAAACCATTCTTATCGCTTGCGCTAACCGTGAATTGAACGGTGGTGAAGAAGGATGGAATACTCTCAATCTCGTTGGTAAGTGTCTGTTTGATGCCTTCATCCAGGCTGACTGTGGCACGTTTCAGTTCGATGACCGCTAAAGCGATGCCGTTGACATAAACAACTAAATCAGGACGGCGATTGAAATCGCCTGTAAAAGGATCAACGAAACTTACTTCCTCGGCAATAGCGAAATCGTTATTCTGAAGATTGTCAAAGTCGAAAAGCTTGACATTTTCATGAAAATCTTCGGCATTCGGCTGCGCCTTCACTCCTGAAATCAGCAGTTCATAGAAACGGTTGTTTGCCTCCAATAGGTCTGATTTCTTCTTACTCGGCAGGTTTGCCGCTTCTTTCAGCTGGCGTATAGCTTCTGAAATCTGCATTTCCGTATAACCCAGCTCAAGGCGTTGAAGATATTTGCGCACACGCTCTTCAATGATGGGCGCATTCTTCTTGCCGTCAGAACGCGCATCCTTTCCTTTCGGATATTGGAGGTTGCCGATATACTCATAGTGCAACTCTTCGGTGAAAAGTTTCACTATCTCGTTTTGATATTGTCTTTCCTTTTCAATGCTGTAGTCTGCCATAATTGCCAGAAAGTTAAGTTTACATGGTTATAGGATACTCATTGAGTTCCTTTTTTAATTGTTCCCAGTTGGGAAGATATGTTTCCAGAAGGCGGAAGAACCTGTCGGTGTGGTTGCGCTCAATAAGGTGAATACACTCATGAGCCACAATATATTCCACGCATGAAACAGGTTTCTTGGCCAGTTCGAGATTGAACAACAGTTTTCTTGTATGTGCGTTGCAGCTGCCCCAACGGTTGGTCATTTCCAATACGTCATACTGTGGCATCGGAACAGAAATCCTTTCTGCCCACTTTGTGACAATGTCGGGTAGTAGTTCCTTCAAGCGTTCACGATACCATTCGTGCAGTAAGGCTGGAGCGTTTTCTTTGCGCCGACATGTGATGACGAGATAGTCGCCTTCAATAGTTACTTTTTGCGTTGCACGCGCATCCACATCCACACGCAACCGATAAAGTGTGCCACGATAATAATGGGCTTCGCCACTTACATACTCTCTAGGAGATTGAACGTTGTGACTTGTGGCTTCCTCCCTTTTTTCAGTCAGCCAAATCCATTTGCCAAGTATAAACATACGAAGTTGTGCCTCGCTCGTTTGAACAGGCGCACTCACATGCACTCTTCCGTCTGGTGGATAAACCGACAGATGGATGTGCTTGATGGGCTTATATTCAACTTCTATGTCTATACCGTTAATGGTCATATTTGTGCAAATTGGTTGGTATAAGGAGATCTTGAATATTCATGTCTAGAAGGTTGGCTATGGCCAGCAACGTTTCCAACGATGGTTGCGCAGTGTTAGTGCACCATTTAGAAACGGTGGCAACATCTTTATCAAGCTCCTCTGCGAGCCATTTTCCAGTCCTCTTTTTTTCAACGAGAACTACTTTTAATCGGTTTATTTCTGCCATATCTGTTATGATATAAATTTGCTTTGTGCGCAAATTTAGCGATTTTATTTTTAAATCCGTTGGATTTTTCAAGAAATATGAATATTTGGTATATATTTTTTTCAAATCTTCAAGCTTCGCCCGCTCCAGAACAAGGATGAACAGTTGCCAGATTAAGTTCAGTGAACACAATCTGACAAGGGCAAACGGCAATACACTCGCTGATGGTGCTGACTGATGTTCCATCGGTCTTTCCATCATCAAGCAAGTTGCCTTTAATGTTTGCCTATCTGTTCAACTCCTGTTCTTCCCCCCATCTCTTTTGCTAGGCCCATGGATTACATTTCCTTCGAGGACAAGCACAAAACATATTTATTGCGATACAGAAAAGTGGGGACAATCGCTAATAAGTGTCCCCATAAACTAAAAACGATGATTTTATAGCAACACTGAAAATTATAGCGAAAAAATGTTTGAAATCTCCTTTAATGCTCGATATTCTGGGGATTTCAAGGGGCATCAAAAAAGTGTCCCCATTCGCTAAAAATGGGGACACTTTTGGGGACACCTTTCGAAAAGCCTTTATTTATCGGTGTTTCTGCGGAGAGAGAGGGATTCGAACCCCCGGTACCTCTCGGTACGACGGTTTTCAAGACCGTTGTAATCGACCACTCTACCATCTCTCCTTTGGTTTGGCGCCGTAAAAAGGCGGCGTCGGGACCGCGTAGCTCGGTCTTTACAGGATGCAAAAGTACCCTTTTTTGCGGATATATCCAAATATTTGGTTTGTTTTTTGGTTTTATTTCGTACTTTTGCGGGGGAGGGCTGTCTGTTGCTGACAGGGTTATTAAAGCAGGACGACCGGGAAATGGAATATGGAATTAAGACAAATCGCAACGTTTCACTCGCCGCTGGAGAGTAAGTTTGGTGTACCAAAACAAAGTGGTCTGGCAAGTCATTTGGAAGGCCGGGTGGTTTTTCTGCCCGACTTTCGTAACGCTGACGCGCTCAGGGGCATTGAGGGTTTTGACTACCTGTGGCTGATTTGGGCTTTCTCGGCCAATCCGCATCAGGCGGCAAGTCCGGTGGTGCGCCCGCCAGTACTGGGCGGCAACGAAAGGGTGGGGGTGTTCGCGTCGCGTTCGCCTTTCCGTCCTAATCCGATAGGTCTGTCGTCGGTCCGCCTGGACAGGGTGGAATGGGAGACGCCGGAAGGTCCTGTACTCTATGTGAAGGGGGCTGACCTGATGGACGGAACGCCAATCTATGACATCAAACCGTATTTGCCTTATGCCGACTGTCACGCGGAGGCTAAGGCAGGTTTTACCGACGTCAGGAAATGGGAGCGCCTGAAGGTGGTCTTCTCAGAAGATGCGGCCGGGAAATTGTCGGAAAAAGAACGGACGGAGGTCGGCGAAGTGTTGTCGCTCGACCCCCGTCCGCGTTATCATACCGACGTCATGCGCGTGTATGGCATGCCTTATGCCGGCAGGGACGTGAAGTTTCACACGGACGGCGAAACGCTTTTCGTCATCGACGTGGTGTGAAGGTCTCGAAGGTGACGTCTTCCAGACGGATGTCGCAGGCCTTGTCGATGTCCTTGTCTTTCTGATTGTAGAAGAATACGGCGTTGCGGATGTCGATGTCGTGTATCATCTCACGGGTGCCGTGGGCCGAAATGGCGGTCTTGCACTCGCGGCAGACGACATGGCTGATGTGGATGTCGCTGAAGTCGGGCAGGAAGTCTTCCTTTTGCGGCGCTTGCTGCTGTTTGGCGCCGACATGGTTGTCCCAGTAGGTGGTCTCGAAGACGATGGCCTCGCCCCGGATATCGTTCATGATGATGTGGTCTATAAAGATGTTCCCGGTCTTTCCTCCCCGTTTGACGGCACTCTTGAAGCGCAGGCCGGTGTCGGTGCCGGAGAAGGTGTTGTGGCGCACCACGATGTTTTTCATGCCGCCGGAGAATTCGGAGCCGATGACGAAGCCGCCATGGGCATGATAGACGGTGTTGTCCTGGATGAGGATGTTCTCGCAGGGACCTGCCTTGAGACCGCTTTCGCCGGCTCCCGCTTTCATGCAGATGCCGTCATCGCCCGCATCCACGGTGTTGCCGACGATGAGGACGTTCTTGCAACTGCTGATGTCGATGGCGTCGCCGTTTTGGGCGTTCCACGGACAGCGCACGGTCACGCCGTCGATGATGACGTTGTCGCAACGGGTGGGGATGAGATGGAAGCGGGGAGCGTTCTGGATGGTGACGCCCTGGACAAGAACGCGCTCACAGTCGGTAAGACGGATGAGGTGGGCGCGGAGCCGTTCGGTCTTTTCAGGCGAGTCGGTCAGGTCGTCAAAATGCTTGAGTCCGGCAGGATACCAGAGTGAGCCGTCCTCGCTCACCGTTCCGCCCATCTGTAGGAAATCCTTCCATTCCACGTCGCTCACTTTGGCGCGCTTCACGGGTCGCCAGTATTTGCCGTTGCCGTCGATGGTGCCTTCGCCGGTGATGCTGATGTCGTGGCGCTTGCTGGCGCTGATGGCGTTCACGGCACGGTCTTCCCGCTTGCCCGTCTCCTTGTCGGTCCGGACGTGGGCGCTCTTGTCGGGGGTGAAGAGCAGCATGGCGTTCTTGGCCAGATGGAGGTCGATATTGTCTTTCAATACAATGGGGCCGGTGAGGAAGATGCCTTCGGGCACGTCCAGATGTCCGCCGCCCTGACGGTCAAGGGCCTTGACGGCGTCGCTGAAGGCCCGGGTGTTGAGCGTGATGCCGTCGCCTTTGCCGCCGAAGTCGGTGACACTGACGCGACGGTCGGGAATGACGGGGGCTTGCGCTTCGGGCATACTGACGGGCAACTGCCGGTAGTAATGTTCGTACGGGCCTGCCAGGACGCTCTGGGCCAGGGCGAAGAGGAGGAGGCTGAGGATTTGTCTCATAATTAGCAGATTAGTATTATCATGATGAAGTAAAAGGTGCCGCCACACGGGGCGGGCGGGTTTGTTTCTGAAAAGAGGAGGCCCTGCCTCCCGAAAGAGAACAGGGCCAATGAAAGGAGGAGTGGTACCACCAGGAATCGAACCGGGGACACACGGATTTTCAGTCCGTTGCTCTACCAACTGAGCTATGGCACCATCGAAAAACACATTGCCTTTCAGCATTGCGGTGCAAAGGTAGTGATTTTTCCTAAACCGCCAAAACTTTTCTGCGTTTTTTTCATTTCTTGAGCGGATTCCATCCTTGTGCGGCCAGTTCAAATTCCTGTCCGTCTCGGGAAACGAGCATCAGACCGAGTTCTTCGCGCGTGATGTGGCCGATGACTTTCACGTCTTCCATGTCGGCCACTTTCTCGTGGTCGCCTATAGGTACGGTGAAGAGCAGTTCGTAGTCTTCTCCGCCATTGAGCGCGCAGGTGGTGACGTTCATGTTGAGTTCTTCGGCCATGACGGCCGTCTGGTAGTCGATGGGCAGATTCTTCTCGTAGATGCGGCAACCCGTGTGGCTTTGCGAACAGATGTGATGGAGCTCGCTGCTCAGACCGTCGGAGATGTCCATCATGGCCGTGGGCCTGACACCGGCCTCCTGCAGGCGCCTGACGATGTCGCCGCGCGCTTCCGGTTCGAGCTGTCGCTGCAGCAGGTACTCGCGCCCGGCAAAGTCGGGTTGGAAGCGGTTCAGTTCTTCCAGCCGCCGCTGGTCGCCTTTCTCCTGTGCCTCCTTAATCTGTTGGTAATACACGCTTTTCTCCCGTTCCAGGAGTTGGAGCCCCATGTAGGCGGCTCCCAAATCGCCCGACACGCAGACGAGGTCGGTGTCGCGGGCACCGTCACGCCGCACGATAGCGTCGGCGTCGGCTTCCCCGATACAGGTGATGCTGATGGCAAGTCCGGTCATCGACGAGGTGGTGTCGCCGCCGACTATGTCTACATGCCACTTGTCGCAAGCCTGACGGAGTCCTCTGTAGAAGTCTTCGAGATCTTCGATTTGGAAGCGTTTGCCCAGGGCGACGCTCACCAGGAGTTGACGGGGTGTGCCGTTCATGGCGAACACGTCGCTCAGATTGACCATGGCCGACTTATAACCGAGATACGCCATGTTGGTGTAGGTCAGGTCGAAGTGGATGCCCTCCATGAGCATGTCGGTGGTGACGAGCACTTCCTTGTCGGGATAATGCAGGATGGCGCAATCGTCGCCGACGCCCTTGACGGTGGAGGCGTTGGCGGGATGCACGTCTTCGGTGAGGCGGCGGATGAGTCCGAACTCGCCCAGGGTGGAAATGGCCGTCATGGATTATGACCTCCGAATCATTTCACGCATGATTTCCGTCATGAGCGGTTGGGCCTTGTTGGCGGCCTCTTGCACTTCCTCATGGCTCACTTCCACGGCCTGTCCTTCCAGACCCAGGTCGGTGATGATGCTCATGCCGAAGGTCTTGATGCCGCAATGGTGGGCCACGATGACTTCGGGGACGGTGCTCATGCCCACGGCGTCGCCGCCCAGACGATGGTACATGCGGTATTCTGACGGGGTCTCGAAGGTGGGACCCTGTACGCCCATGTAGACACCGTGCATGACGCGGATGCCTTTCTCTGCGGCAATCTCCTCGGCCAGACGGATGAGGCCTTTGTCATACGTCTCGTGCATGTCGGGGAAACGCGGCCCCGTGGGGAAGTTGGGTCCGTGAAGCGGATGCTCCGGGAACATGTTGATGTGGTCGGTGATAATCATCAAATCGCCGATTTTGAATTCGGGATTCATACCGCCTGAGGCATTCGACACGAAAAGCGTCTTGATGCCCAGTTCGTACATCACGCGGATGGGGAAGGTCACTTCCTTCATGCTGTAGCCTTCGTAGAAATGGAAACGGCCCTGCATGGCGAAGATGTCCTTGCCTCCGAGTTTACCGAAAATCAGTTTGCCGCTGTGCCCCTCCACCGTGGAAACGGGGAAATTGGGAATGTCGGCGTAGTTGAACTCGTATGTGTCAGTTATTTCGGAAGCTAATTGTCCGAGACCCGTCCCCAGAATGATGGCCGTCTCGGGCTTTGTAGTCATCCTTTCCTTTAACCAGGATGCTGTTTCTTGAATTTTTGCGTACATAACTTATGATTTTTTCATTAAAGTCCTTGCCGCGGTCGAGCATAAAACTGATTTCCACGGGGAGGACAAAAATATTCTCCTTGACTTCGTCGCTCAGTCCTTCGGTCTGCATCAGACGCACGGCGTCCTTTTCGGTGGTGATAATCATCTTGGGCCCTTCGAGCGCGGCGAAGGCCTCGTTGATGCGCGCCACGTCCTTCTTGCCAAACTGATGATGGTCGGGGAAGGAGAGCGGAGTGATATGATTATTGTAAGGTGAGATGTCCATCACCATCTGCGCGGGCGAGGCGATGCCCGTGAGCAGCAGGATGTGGCGGTCTTGCGGAATGTCCTGCAGGGAAAACCTGTCATGACGGATGAACAGGGGATAGAGCTGTCCGTAATTGAGGGTGGTGAAATACAAGTCCTGATAGGGATACAGGCGCATGGCCTTGGTCAGTACGCGGTATTCCATCGGTTTGAGGTCTTTCGGACACTTGGTGATGATGACGATGTCGGCGCGCGACTTGCCTTCTTTGGGTTCGCGCAGGCGGCCGGCAGGCAAGAGCTTGTCGTAGATGATGAGACGGTGGTAGTCGACAAGCAGGATATTGATGCCCGGTTTGACATACCGGTGCTGGAATGCGTCGTCGAGCAGGATGACGTCGACGTCGCACGTCTCACTGTCGGCGGTCAACCGCTCTATGCCCTCGCAGCGGTTCTTGTCCACGGCCACATAGATGTCGGGGTATTTGCGGTACATCTGGAACGGTTCGTCACCGATATCGGGCATTGTCGTATCGGGGTCGGCGAGCCGGTATCCTTTGGTCTTGCGCTTGTAGCCGCGGGAGAGAACGCCCACCTTGATCTGTTGTTTCATCAGTCGGATGAGGTATTCCACATGGGGAGTCTTTCCCGAACCGCCTACCGTGATGTTGCCCACGGAGATGATGGGGATGTCGAACGAACGGCTCTTGAGGATGCCCAGGTTGAAGAGTTGGTTGCGCAACTTGACGGCAAGTCCGTACAGCCAACTCGCAGGCAACAGCCATTCGTTGATTTTGATGAAGTCTCCCTCTACGCGCATGCGCTACAGGTTAATGGATTTAACGGATACTTATATAAAACGGAACGCGCGCCTGAATGCAATTCTGGCGGTCGAGCGTCTTGAGCAGCGAGAAGCACTCGTAATAGTCGCCCGTCAGCGCTTTGAGGCGCTCATCCAGATAGTTGTTGCCGCTGACCTTACTGATGAGTTGGTCGGTCCAACTCGCGGGGGCGGGATAACTCACGGGATGGTATTTCTCCACTTTGGCCAGTCGGGCGGCCTTGGCGATGGCGTCATCGAGTGAACCGAGTTCGTCCACCAGTCGGATGCGCTTGCCGTCCTGTCCTGTCCAGACGTGGCCTTGGGCGATTTCCTCCACTTGCTCCACCGTGAGTTTACGGCCGTCGGCCACCCGTTGACGGAACAGGGAATAACCCCGTTCGATATACTTGTTGAGCAGTGCCATCTCCTCCTCGTTGAACGGACGGGAAAGGGTGCCCATGCCACTGTGCTTGTTGGTCTTCACCTCGTCAAACTTCACACCGAGCTTGTCGGTGATGAGGCCGCTGAAGTCGGGGAACATGCCGAAGATGCCGATGCTGCCGGTCAGGGTAAGCGGTTCGGCGTAGATATAATCTGCGTTGCAGGCGATGTAATATCCGCCGGAAGCGGTCATGCCGCCCATGGAGACCACCACGGGTTTTTGCTTTTTCAGTTCGGCCACCTGATGCCATATCTGTTCGGAGGCGTATGCGCTGCCTCCACCGGAGTTGATGCGGAGGACGACGGCCTTGATCTTGTCGTTCTCAGCCAGTTTCTCCAGGTCTTTGCACACCACTTGCGCGTCGATGACGTGTTCCTGACTCATCGGATTGGAGGCGGCGCCGTCCACGATACTGCCGTAGGCGTAATAGACGGCAATCTTGTCACCCTTGAGCGCGTCTTTCTTCCTGATGCTCTTCATGTCCTCCAGACGGAGACTGCAGATGTCGTCATCCTTGCCGATGCCCAGACGCTTTCTGATTTCGGGTTTGATCTGGTCGGTATAGAGCAGACCGTCCACGAGTTTGGCCTGGACATAATCCTTCGGATCGGAAAGGGCGGCGTAGCGGTCGGCCCAGGCGTTGACGGAGTCCTGACTGATTTTCCGGCTGTCGGCGATGTCCTTCACGGCTGTATTCCATATTTGTGTGATGTAGGCGGTCACCTGTTCGCGGTTGGCCTCGCTCATCCTGTCGCCGGTAAACATCTCCGTGGCACTCTTGTAGGCGCCGACTTTGGCCACTTGCATCCTGACGCCGAACTTCTGCAGCATGTCCTTGACGTAGAGCGGTTGGGCGGCAAGTCCGTGCAGGTCAATCATGCCTTGCGGATTCAGATAGACCTTGTCGGCCACGGATGCCAGATAATAGGCTGACTGGGTGTAGGCATCGCCATAGGCGATAATCCATTTGCCGCTCTTGCGGAATTGCGACAACTGGTGACGGATGGCAGAAAGACTGGCCCAACTGTCGGGCGCGAAGGCGCCGGTTTCCAGGTAGATGCCCTTGATGTCTTTCTGTTCTTCAGCTTTCTTGATGGCACTGAGGATGTCGTTGAGTCCTTTGGCCGACGTGCTTTCGCCCATCAGGGCGGCGAAAACGTTCTCTTCTGCCTGTTCGGTGGTGGTGCCGGAAAGGTTGAGCACCAGGACGGAGTTCTTCTTCACTTCCCCTTTGCTGTCGCTCATGGCGGCAAGGCTGCCGACGGTACCGATAAACATGACGGTCATCAGCAGACCGAAAAGAAGCAGACCGACAATCGTCGCTGCGACATACTTGAAAAATTGCTTCATAGTGCCCGGTTTTATGACATGTTTTATAAAATCAAGGTATTTTCCGGACAAAAATAAGCAAAATCGCGGGCATTCCCAAGAAAATCGGAAATTTATTTTATCAGACCCATGCCGGCAATACCTTTATGATTCAGAACAGACTTCCCAACTGGTAGACCGCAGCGGAAACAATCCACGCCAGGAGGGTGGTGTAACAGGCGGTGAATATGGCCCATTTCCAACTGCCGGTCTCGCCCTTGATGGCGGCGATGGTGGCGATACAGGGGAAGTAGATGAGCACGAACAACAGGTAGGCCAGGGCAATGAGCGGAGTGATGCCGTCGGCTTCCATCTTCTGGCGCAGGTTGGCGTAGCGCACGCTCTTGTCCTGTCCGTCGTCTTCGGCCACTTCCTCGTCGCCCGCATAGAGGACGCCCATCGTGGAGGCCACGATTTCCTTGGCACCTACGCCGGCAATCAGACTGACATCCAGTTTCCAGTCGAACCCTTGCGGCCGGAATACCGGTTCGACGGCCTTGCCGATGTGTCCGATATAACTCTGTTCCTGCTGGTCTTGTTTGGAAAGCGAGTCGTCGTGGGGGAAATAGCCTAAGGCCCAGACGATGATACTGGCCACGAGGATGATGCCTCCCATCTTCTTGAGATACTGCTTGCCTTTCTCCCAGGTGTGCCGCGCAATGGCTTTGGCCGTGGGAAAACGGTAGGGCGGGAGTTCCATCACAAAGGGCGTGTCCTCACCTTTGACTATCCATCTGCTGAAGATACGGCTCATGATGACGGCCAGGATGATGCCCGTGGCATACAGGCCAATCATGATGGCGCTCTGGTATTTTACGGCAAAGAAGGTACCCACTATCATAATGTAGATGGGCAGGCGGGCCGAACAACTCATCAGCGGGAGGACGAGCATGGTGATGAGGCGCGAGCGGCGGCTCTCGATGGTGCGCGTGGCCATGACGGCGGGAACATTGCAGCCGAATCCCATGATGAGCGGAATGAACGACTTGCCGTGGACGCCCATTTTGTGCATGAGTTTGTCCATGATAAAGGCGGCGCGGGCCATGTATCCGCTGTCTTCCATGAAGGAAATGAAGGTGTAGAGTATCAGAATCTGCGGCAGGAAGATGATGACCGAACCGACACCGGCTACGGCGCCTTCCACTATCATCGCCTTGACGGGACCGTCGGGCAACAGGCCGTCGAGCCAGTCGGACAACAGTCCGACGCCGGCGTCTATCCAGTCCATAGGATATTGACCGAGGGTAAAGGTCACCTCGAACATAATATAGAGGAATAGGAAGAACAGCGGGAACCCCAGCCACCTGTTGGTGATGAGCGCGTCGATGGAGTGGGTGAGCTGATACTGGTCCTTTTTCGTCCCGGTCTTGAATCCGATTTCCTCCAGCGCACCGTGGATGAAACCGTACTTGGCGTCCATGATGGCCGTTTCGGCATCTTCCTTCATCTCGTTCTTGATGAGGCGTGCATTGCGGTCGCGCGCCTCCAGGGCTTCTTTGCCGCGGGGCATGGACAGGACCACCCGTTCCGCGTTCTTGTCATTCTCCAGGAGTTTGATGGCCAGGTAGCGCGTGGAGTACCGTTGCCGGATATTGTCATCGGCCTTGAGTATCCTCTGGATGTCGCTGATGCCGTTCTCGATATAGGTGCCGTGACTGATATGGATGTGCCGGAAGGCTTTTCCTTCCTCGCTCTCGTAGGTATGGATGATGGTGCGGAAGAGTTCTGTCACGCCGCGACCGGAAGTGAACACCGTCGGCACCATGGGTACGCCGAGCAATTCCCCGAGTTTGTCGCTGTCGAGCGTGTCGCCCCGTTTTTCCACCTCGTCATACATGTTGAGCGCGCACACCATGCGCAAGTGCATGTCGATGAGCTGGGTCGTGAGATAGAGGTTGCGCTCCAGGTTGCTCGTGTCAATGACGTTGACGATGACGTCGGGCGTCTTCTCTATGAGTTGTTTGCGCACATAAAGTTCTTCGGGGGAATAGGCGGAAAGACTGTAGGTGCCGGGCAGGTCGACCAGATGGAACGTATAGCCTTCAAACTGGGCCACGCCTTCCTTGGCGTCGACGGTGACGCCGGAATAGTTGCCCACGCGTTCGTGAGCGCCCGAGGCGAAGTTGAACAGCGACGTCTTGCCGCAGTTGGGATTGCCCACCAGGGCCACGTTGATGGTGCGGCTCTTGCGCAGGGCGGCCTCTTCCAACTGCTTGTCGGTCAGGGGCAGTTCGTCGAATTCGGCGCTTTCCACCACTTCGGCACCGCTTTGCCGCTCGGCCTTCTCCGCTTGTTTGGCCTCTTCTTCCGAGACCACTTCAATCAGGTCGGCCTCACTGTGCCGAAGCGACACTTCATAACCCATCAGAGAATACTTCACGGGGTCCTGCAAGGGCGCGTTGAGCAGTACCTTGACCACTTGTCCCTTGATGAATCCCATCTCCACGATGCGTTTGCGGAAACCGCCATGTCCCATTACCTTGACGATGACGCCTTTCTCACCGGTTTTGAGTTCCGATAGTTTCATACCTCTTTAATTATTCCGCAAAAATACGAAGAAAACTTATCAATCGGTGCATAAAGATGTCATGGGGGAGTAAAATACCTAAAAATGGGGATGCCTCTCAGGCATTCCGGTTGAAATATTCCTGCATGGCCTGAACGGACGCAGCGTCGTCGGCGGGGAAATCACGGATAATCTTTCCTTTCTCCATCAGGGCCAGTCGGGTGGAGACGTCCACGGTGTGCATGAGATTGTGCGAGGAAATCATGATGGTGGCGCCCGTCTGTTCGTGATAACTCTTCAGCAACCGCTTCAATTCTATCTGTCCGGAAGGGTCGAGAAAGTTGAACGGTTCGTCGAGAATCACCAGTTCGGGCCGCGTCAGCAGCGCTGCCGCAATGCCCGTCTTCTGTTTGTTGCCTGCGGAAAGTTCACGGATGAGTTTCGTTCCGCCTGCCGTCACGCTTTCCAGGAAGGAGGAAAAGGCGGCCGTCCGTTCCGCGGTGTCTTGTTCGGACAGTCCGGAAACGGCGCCGACAAAGTTGAAATACTCCTCGGGAGAAAGGAAATCGATGAGGAACGAGTCGTCGAGAAAGGCACCGGTACGGTTTTTCCACGTTTCGGTTTCGGCCGGATTGATGCCGCAGATGCTCACTTCACCCTCATCGGCCTTGATAAGGTCGAGCAACAGGCGGAACAAAGTGGTCTTGCCCGCACCGTTGTTGCCTGCGATACCGAGGATTTCCCCGTCGGCGACGGAGAAATCCTCAATGTCCACGACCGTTTCCCGACCGTACCGTTTCTTCAGATTTTTGACGCTGACCGCCATGAGTCCCCTGTTTAGCGTTGAATGTTCCTGCCGTGACAGTGCTTGAATTTCTTTCCGCTGCCGCAAGGACACGGGTCGTTGGGACGCGGCATCTTCTCCTTGACAATCGGTTGACGGTTGACGCGCTGCGCGCCTTCACGCGTATCCTGACGTGCGGCAGCCTGCTGGGCGGGGTCGCTGAGGTCGTCTTTCTGTTCGTTGTACCGCTGCGACCGCTGTTCGGGGGCCGCCTCCTGAATCTCCTGTTGGAGTTCGGGAATCTGTCCGCGCATGAGAATGGCCGCGATACGGTTGTTCATCTCGTTGATCATGTCGTCCCATACCTTGGCGCTCTCCAGTTTGAAAATCAGGAGCGGGTCTTTCTGTTCGTAGGAAGCGTTCTGCACACTGTGCTTCAACTCATCCAGTTTGCGCAGGTTCTCCTTCCAGTTGTCATCGATGATGTGGAGCATGATGACCTTCTCAAACTGCTTCACCACTGATTTGGCCTCCGTATCGTAAGCCTCTTTCAGGTTGCAGGGGATGTTGTACACCCGTTTGCCGTCGGTAATGGGCACCATGATGCGCTCGTAGTAGTCGCCCTTTTCCTCTTCCACCTGTTTGATGACCGGCCAGGCCACGCTTTGAATCCTGTCCGTCTTGCGCTTGAAGGCGGCGATGGTCTCCTGGAAGGCGCGCTCGCACAGCGCCTCACGGTCGCCGTTGGCGAATTCTTCCTCCGTGAAAGGACACTCCATGGCAAGAATTTTCAGGAAATCCTCCTTGCATCCCTCATAATCGTTGTTCTCGATGATGTTGACGACGCGGTCCCAAATCACGTTGGTGATGTCCATGCCGATGCGCTCACCCATCAGGGCGTGACGGCGCTTGGAGTAAATCACGGTACGCTGCTTGTTCATCACGTCGTCGTACTCAATCAGGCGCTTACGGATACCGAAGTTGTTTTCCTCCACTTTCTTTTGCGCGCGCTCGATGTTCTTGGTAATCATCGAACTCTCAATCCGTTCGCCTTCCTTGAATCCGAGACGGTCCATGATGGAGGCGATACGCTCCGAACCGAACAGGCGCATCAGTTTGTCTTCCAGCGAGACGAAGAAGACGGAAGAACCCGGGTCGCCCTGACGGCCGGCACGTCCGCGCAACTGGCGGTCCACACGGCGGCTCTCGTGACGCTCCGTACCGATGATGGCCAGACCTCCTGCGGCTTTCACCTCGGGAGAAAGTTTGATGTCGGTACCGCGGCCGGCCATGTTGGTGGCAATGGTGACGGCGCCGAGCAGGCGCTCTTCCTCGTGCGTGGAACCGTCCTCATCCCGGATGATGACCTTGCCCATGTTGCTCTGACCGGCTTGCGCCACGATGTCGGCCTCCTTCTGGTGCAGTTTGGCGTTGAGTACCTGATGCGGAATCTTGCGCATGGAGAGCATTTTCGACAGCAATTCCGAAATTTCCACACTGGTGGTGCCCACCAAAGTGGGCCGTCCCGCATTGCGCATGAGTTCGATTTCCTCGATGACGGCGTTGTATTTCTCGCGCGCCGTCTTGTAGACGCGGTCGTCCATGTCCTTGCGGATGACGGGTTTGTTGGTCGGAATCTCCACCACGTCCAACTTATAAATATCCCAGAACTCGCCGGCTTCGGTGGATGCCGTACCCGTCATACCCGCCAATTTGTGGTACATACGGAAGTAGTTCTGCAGGGTAATGGTAGCGAACGTCTGCGTGGCGTCTTCCACCTTGACGTGCTCCTTGGCTTCCACGGCCTGATGCAGACCGTCGCTCCAGCGCCTTCCTTCCATGATACGGCCCGTCTGCTCATCGACGATTTTCACTTCTCCGTCGATGACCACGTATTCGTCGTCCTTATTAAACATGGTATAGGCCTTGAGCAGTTGCTGCAACGTGTGCACGCGCTCGCTCTGCACGGCGTAGTGATTGAGCAGGTCGTCTTTCTTGTCGAGGCGTTCCTGGTCGGTCAGACCCGTCTCCGCCTCCAGGGCGGACATCTCCGTGGTGATGTCGGGGAGCACGAACAGTTCCTTGTCGTTGACCTGGCGGGCCAGCCAATCGGTACCCTTGTCGGTCAGGTCGCAAGAATTCATCTTCTCGTCCACCACGAAATACAGCGGTTCCACGGCCTCCGGCATGCGCCGGTTGTTGTTCTCCATGTAATATTCCTCGGTCTTCAGCATGCCGGCCTTGATGCCTTCCTCGGAAAGATACTTGATGAGCGGTTTGTTCTTGGGCAATGCCTTGAACGAACGGTAGAGGGAAAGGAATCCCTCGTCGGTCATCTTCTGGTCTTTCTGCGCCTGACCTTGGGTGATTTTCTGTTTGGCGTCGGCCAGGTATTGCGTGGCCAACTGCCGCTGTACGCCCACAAGACGCTCCACGAGCGGCTGGTATTCCTCAAACATCTGGTCGTCGCCCTTGGGCACGGGACCGGAAATGATGAGCGGAGTACGGGCATCGTCAATCAACACGGAGTCGACCTCGTCGACGATGGCGTAGTTGTGCTCGCGCTGCACGAGGTCGGCGGGAGAGATGGCCATGTTGTCGCGCAGGTAGTCGAAACCGAACTCGTTGTTCGTTCCGAAGGTGATGTCGGCCTGATAGGCCTTGCGGCGCTCGGGAGAATTGGGCTTGTGCTTGTCAATGCAGTCTACCGAGAGTCCGTTGAACTCATACAGCGGGCCCATCCATTCGGAGTCACGCTTGGCCAGATAGTCGTTGACCGTCACCACGTGGACGCCGTTGCCCGTCAGGGCATTCAGGAACACGGGCAGCGTAGCCACGAGCGTCTTACCCTCACCGGTGGCCATCTCGGCGATTTTCCCCTGATGAAGCACCTCACCGCCGAACAACTGGACGTCGTAATGCACCATTTCCCATTTCTGGTCGTTGCCTCCGGCCGTCCAATGGTTGTGGTAAATGGCCTTGTCGCCGTCGATGGTGATGAAGTCTTTCGACGGGTCGCCGGCCAGTTCGCGGTCGAAGTCGGTGGCGGTCACCACCGTCTCCTCGTTTTCCGCAAAGCGGCGGGCCGTATCCTTGATGATGCTGAAGGCCACGGGCATCACTTCGTCGAGCGCTTTCTCATACACGTCGAGCGCCTCTTGCTCCAATTTGTCTATCTGGTTGAAAATCGTCTCGCGCTCGTCGATGGGCGTATCCTCGATGGTGGCCTTGAGCGCGGCGATTTTGTCCTTCAAATCCTTGGCGGAGTCCTGTACGTATTTCTGGATTTCCTTGGTCTTGGCGCGCAAGTCGTCGTTGCTCAGTGCCTGAATCTCCGGATAGACGGCTTTCACCTTCTCCACCAACGGTTGGATGAGTTTCATGTCACGGCTCGACTTGTTGCCGAAAAGTGATTGCAAAAACTTACTTAAGTTCATTTTATCTGATGTTTTTTATTCTCTATAAGTGAGCGATTACACTAAAAACGGTGCAAAGATAATAAAATTAATTATGAATGACGAAACACCGGAAGTGAATTCTTTCGCATGCGCACCAGCAAAATGAGTGCCAGAATCCAAATTCCCTCCGCATAGTCCTGGAAAACGGCGCCGATAAAGAACAAAATGACGCATGCCGAGAGGACATACTGCCACGGATGGCACAGGCGTTTACGGATTCTCAAGACCACGGGAACGGCGAAAATCAGCGAAAGCGGATTCAAGACCAGGATTTGCAGGTTGAGACTGACGGTGGGGTGGGAGGAGAAAATCATGGCCGTCAGTACCCATCCGGCCAGTCCTGTCGCGAGGAGCAGCAGGAGATCGAATCCCCAAAGGTAAATTTTCCGGAAATGTTCGATAATTTCAATGAATAAAGTAATGGCGAGAAGCAACAGGAAACAATGCACGGGCGTCACCGTCCGGAAGATTTTCCGACCGATGCCCGCGGGTGCTTCGGATGAAGCTTTGACCGCCTTTGCCTCTTCGGGAGAAACAAGCCAAAGCGTTTCTTTGACCAATTTCCTGCCAACCGCTGAGTCACAACTGATTACAGCATCATTGAAATCATCGCTCAACGTGACGGGAAGAAACTGCATCTCGCGTGCGGAAACGGACTTGTCGGCTCCGATTCCCAAGAGTAAGTCATTGCCGAAACGCGCCCACCGATGGTTCTCGTTCCACTCGTGCGTGCCTTTCCGGCAGGTCATGGTTCCGATATCTGATTTGTCAGGATATTTTATCTTGCCATCAGCACACTTTTCTATCATGTCGCGCGCCCTGGTGGTGCAGTTGTCATAAAAGAAATTATACCGGTAAGTGCGGTTTTCCGGCAGGTAATTCTCTTCCAGCGCCCGATGAAGCCGCTCCTTTTCCTCCGCCGTGAGCGCCAGTTCCTGCTGTTTTATCCACCGGCCTTCCTGCAAGTATTCTCCGATAAAGTAGGCCGTGGGCGCGATACCCATCTCATAATCGGTCTTGCCGAAGACGAAGCGCCGGACAAAATGGGGCTGATGGAAGGAGAAAATACCGTAATTGACCATCAGGTCATGACCGTGTGCCGCATCTTCCACCCTGATGGCCGTGTGCCCGTAGAGCGACCAGACCTCGTCGCCAGGTCCGCAAGTGATGAGCGAGACCCTCAGTGAGTCGTGCGTATCCTCATCCTGTGCCGCCGCCGACAGGGGATACAGGGCGCAGCAAAGGACACCGCAAAGGATTCCTATAAAACGTTTCATGATGCAAAAATAAATTATATTTGCCACTTAACGTGCGTGTATATCGAAAAATTTCAATAATTTTGCACGCTGATAAGACTTCCGCTCCGGGGAACGGAAGGTTTTTCTTTTGAAACACAATGCATTTTATGAAAAGATATCTTTTGGGATTGTTGCTGTTTTCGGCCTTCGCGACGGGTGCGGATGCCCAAAGCGGCACGAATTCCCCCTACAGCCAGTACGGTCTTGGCGTGTTGTCCGACCAGACCAGCGGATTCAACCGCGGCATGAACGGACTCGGACTGGCCTTGCGTGAGCACAATCAGGTGAATTACGTCAACCCGGCCTCTTATTCGGCCATGGACTCGCTGACCTTTATCTTCGACGTCGGATTCACGGGACAGTTGACCAACTTCTCCGAAAACGGCGTCAGGAAGAATGCGAAGAACGCCGACTTCGAGTATGCCGTGGCCGGTTTCCGTGCCTTCCGTCATGTGGGCGTGGGCTTCGGTATCATTCCTTTTACCAATATCGGTTACAACTATTCGTCGAGCGCCAATATCGGCAGCAGCAGTACGACCTACACCAACACTTATTCCGGTGAGGGCGGTATTCACCAGGTGTTCCTCGGCGTGGGCTGGGAACCGTTGCGCGGTCTGTCCGTCGGCGCCAACGTCTCTTATCTGTGGGGCGATTACAGCCGTTCGGTGGTCAACAGCTACAGCGACGCTTACATCAACACCTTGACCAAATCGTATTCCGCCAACGTCAAGAGCTACAAACTCGACTTCGGCGCGCAGTATGCCGCCAAGGTGGGCAAGAAGGACGTCGTGACCGTGGGTGTGACCTTCAGTCCAGGACACAGCATCGACGGTGAACCGCAATGCGTGGTGCAGTCGGCCAACTCGCAGACGGGTGTCACGCTGTCCGACACGCTTCCCCACAGCGGTGACGCCAAGGTGTATCTGAAAATCCCGACGATGTACGGCGCGGGTATTTCCTGGAATCACGCCAACGTGTGGAAACTGGGTTTCGACTACAGCGTGCAGAAGTGGGGCTCCGTGGACTATCCTTATTACCAGGTCAACGGCAACACGCCGGAGTACGTGATGAAGTCGGGCATCTACCAGGACAGAAGCAAGTTTACCCTGGGCGGCGAATATTGTCCGCAGGAGTTCGGCCGCAATTTCTTCAAGCGCATTCACTACCGCGCCGGCGCCTCTTACGCCACGCCTTACTATAAGGTCAACGGCGTGGACGGGCCCAAGGAGATTTCCGTGAGCGCCGGTTTCGGCATTCCCATCATCAACGGCTACAATAACCGTTCCATCCTCAACATCAGCGGACAGTGGACGCGCACCGGCGTGAGCGGTCTGATACAGGAGAATACCTTCCGCATCAACATCGGTCTGACGTTCAACGAGCGTTGGTTCATGAAGTGGAAAGTGGAATAAATCCTTTTCTCAAGCGCAGTGTACCGTCAAGTTTGTCTTTCCGCAGTCATCGGTTTGTTGCTCCTCGTCTCGTGCAACGAACAGAAAGAGCATACGGCCGCAGCCATTCGCGACCGCGACTCGGTGGCGCTGATGACCACTTACGGTGTCAATACCCTGATATCCGACTCGGGCGTCATCAAATACCGCATCGTGTCGGAGCAATGGGAAATCAACCAGAACAGGAATCCGTCGCTGTGGCTGTTCGAGAAGGGCGTTTTCCTGGAACAGTTTGACGAGAAATTCCATGTCCAGTCGTACATCCAGTGCGACACGGCCTATTATTATGACAAGAAACGACTGTGGGAATTGCGCGGGCGCGTGCGTATCCTGACCAAGGACGGACTCCGTTTCGCCAGCGAACAACTCTATTGGGACGAGAGCCAGCATGAGATCTGGTCCAATGTCTTCTCCCGTCTCACCACCCCCGAACGGCAGTTGCAGGGCGCTTATTTCCGCAGTGACGAGAAGATGACCAAATATTTTGTATCCAATACCAAAGGCTCCTTTGAGAAAGGCGACATGATGAAAGAGGAGGACGACGCCGAACGGGCCAAGAAAGACTCCGTCCTGATGATTCGCCGGCCCCAGGCCGTACCGCGGGAGCGTACCAACACCACAATACCTTCAGTAAGAAAATGACATCATCACTGATTATCGGAATACTCATTACCCTGGTGCTTTCGGCGTTTTTCTCCGGAATGGAAATCGCTTTCGTCTCCAGCAACCGCATGCTGGCCGAGATGGACAAGGACAAGAACGGCCTGACGCAGAAGATCCTGTCCCTCTTTTACGCCCATCCCAACAATTTCGTCAGTACGATGCTCGTGGGCAACAACATCGTACTGGTCATCTACGGTATCCTTTTCGCCGCCATCTTCGACAATACGCTCTTCGCCGGTCTCGACGACGGATGGAAAGTGGCCGCCGACACCATCCTCTCTACGCTCATCGTCCTGTTTACCGGTGAGTTCTTGCCCAAGACCCTCTTCAAGAGCAACCCCAACGGACTGCTGTCGGCCTTTGCCGTTCCGGCCTGGTTGTTCTACGTCGTGCTGTGGCCCGTGAGCCGTTTTGCCACGTTCTTGTCCAAAGGCATTCTCCGGCTTGTCGGTATTCACATGGAGAATGACACCGAGGAAGGCGCGTTCACCAAGGTGGACCTCGACTATCTGGTGCAGTCGAGCATCGACAATGCCCGTGACGACAGCGACATCGAGGCCGAAGTCAAGATATTCCAGAACGCGCTCGACTTTTCCGAGACGAAGGTTCGCGACTGCATGATACCCCGTACCGAGATAGACGCGGTGGAAGACACGTGCAGCGTGGAAGAACTGAAGAACATGTTTGTGGAGAGCGGCCATTCCAAAATCGTCGTCTATCATGAGGACATCGACCACATCGTGGGTTATATCCACTCGTCAGAACTGTTCCGCCGTCCGGCCGACTGGCGGGATTGCGTGCGCACGATGCCGTTCGTGCCCGAGACGCTGTCGGCTCAAAAACTGATGACCACGTTCCTTCAACAGAAAAAGAGTCTGGGCATCGTCGTGGATGAGTTCGGCGGCACCAGCGGACTGGTGTCGCTCGAGGACATCGTGGAGGAGATTTTCGGTGAGATAGAGGACGAGCACGACAACAGCAAGTACGTTGCCAAGAAGACGCAGGAGGGCGAATACATCCTTTCCGGCCGTCTGGAGATTGACAAAGTGAACGAGATGTTCTCGCTCGACTTGCCCGAATCGGAGGAATACATGACGGTCGGCGGTCTGATACTCCACGAATACCAGAGTTTCCCCAAACTCAACGAGGTGGTGAAAATCGGGAAATTCGAGTTTAAGATACTGAAAAACACGATGAACAAAATCGAACTCGTCTCGCTGAAAGTTCAGGACACGGAGAATTGAGGGTGTATTTAACGTGTAACGTGTAGCGGGATATCCGATAAATGTAAATATTTTTCAATTCCGATAAAAGCGGGTTTTCACATGAAACCCCGCTTAGTCTTTCTTGTCCCTTATTAAAGGTAACTCGCTGTCATACAGTATTATCTTCAAAACTTACCGCCGCCAAAAAACTTTTTCATTGAAATCGCGATGTAATTTAACTTAAATTACTCAGTAAAACAACTTAAATTACTCAGTAAATTAACTTAAATTACTGACAAAAACAAGTTAAATTACTTTGCGAAAAAATTGTGTAAAGATTTTTCGCACATATTATTTGAAATGCTGCGCCGTCCTGTAAAGTCCTCTCCTTGGTTAAGGATGGGTGGCGTAGCCGGTTGGCAGTATTCTCCTTCTACGTTACACAAAAAAAGCCCGGGGGGGGGGGGGCGCCCGCCCTCTTTTGTTTTATGTAGTGATAGTTTTTTTTTTTATAAGAAAAAAAGAGGGGGGGGCCCGCCGCCCCCCGGCTTTTTTTGTGTAACGTAGAAGGAGAATACTGCCAACC
>Ga0181612_144525_pt1 | contig 25767 bp, 35 predicted proteins | sample HoacroProtozoa21_FD_119630 | JGI IMG/M metagenome (GOLD analysis project Ga0181612, IMG submission 119630) | Hoatzin crop microbial communities from Cojedes, Venezuel. Combined Assembly of Gp0051906, Gp0051904, Gp0051908
AAGAGCGACATGTTTTTTGTTTCTCTTATTTTCAACTAAATCTTTAATTAATTCATATTTTTGTTGTTCTTTCATATTTAATAATACCTTTCTCATTATCCCATCACCACGGAATATTATAAATCATTGGGACATTTTCGTGGAATAACTATTAAGACATTATCACGGAATAATCATACTTTTTTTATGAAAAAGTTAAGTTTTTCTTGATTTTAAAAGGGTTTCTTGCTATAATTTTAATCGTATGACTGCTTAGATGTGGGAGGTTGCCGATACACTAGGAGAAGTTGTTAAAGCTATTTCTAAAATAATCGGGTAATTCACACGGAGCGAGCCTATACTAGATATAGACGAAGGGAGGACATTAAATGTCAACTAACAAAGTACGTATTAATCTAAAAGCTTATGATCATCGTGTTTTAGATCAAGCTTGTGGAAAAATCGTAGAAACAGTTAAAAGAACTGGGGGAGAAGTTGTTGGACCTGTACCTCTACCTACTGAAGTAGAGAAGGTTACTATCTTGAGAGCTGTTCATAAATATAAAGACTCAAGAGAACAATTTGAAAGTCGTACTCATAAGAGATTAATCGATATTAAAAACCCAACAAAGGAAACTGTTGAAGCACTTGCTCACTTAGATATTCCAAGTGGCGTTGCTATCAATATAAAATAAGATAAAAAATAATGGAGGAAAAGAAATGAAAGGAATCTTAGGACGTAAAGTCGGAATGACACAAGTCTTTACTAAAGATGGAAAACTTATTCCTGTTACAGTTGTTTCTGTTGAACCAAATGTAGTTATGCAAGTTAAAACTGTAGAAACAGATGGTTATAATGCAATTCAACTTGCTACTGTGGATAAGAAAGAAAAGAATGCTAGTAAAGCAAGTATTGGTCATGCTAAAAAAGCTAATACAACTCCTAAGCGCTACTTAAAAGAAATTCGTGATTACGAAGGAACTTATAACTTAGGAGATAAAATTAGTGCTGATGTATTCGAAGCTGGAGAAATTGTCGATGTAACAGGCACTAGTAAAGGAAAAGGTACTCAAGGTGTAATTAAACGTTGGAATCAATCTAGAGGTCCAATGGCTCATGGTTCACATTATCATAGAAGACCAGGTTCTATGGGAACTATGTTACCAATGCATGTTCTTAAAGGTAAAAAATTACCAGGACATATGGGTGCTGAAACAAAAACTATTCAAAATCTAGAAATTATTGAAGTAAATGTAGAAGAGAATTATATCTTAGTTAGTGGAAATATTCCAGGAGCTAAAAAATCTTTAGTTTTAATTAAATCAGCTGTTAAGAAAAACGGCGCAAAAAATGAACCTCAAGAAATATTAAGTAATGTAGAAGAAACTGTTGTAGATGAAGTTGTGGAAGAAACTACTCCAGTAGAAGAAGTTACAGAAGTAACAGAAGAAACTAAAGTAGAAGATGCAACTCCTGCAGAAGAAGCTACAGAAGATAACCAAGAGGAAAGTAAGTAATTACTTAGAAAGGTGATCTAATATGGCAAAAATACAATTAATTAATATAAAAGGTGAAAAACTAAAAGATTTAACATTAGATGATAATGTTTGGAATATTGAAGTAAATGATATTGTTCTAAAAAAAGCTATTGATTTACAATTAGCTGCTACAAGACAAGGAACTGCTAAAACTAAAACTCGTTCAGAAGTTTCAGGTGGCGGTAGAAAACCTTGGAGACAAAAAGGAACTGGTCGTGCAAGACAAGGTTCTATAAGAGCTACACAATGGCGTGGTGGTGGAATCAGTGGTGGCGTAACACCAAGAGATTACACATTTAATATAAATAAGAAAGAAAGAGCTTTAGCATTAAAGAGTGCTTTAACTCATAAGTTCTTAGATAAAGAATTAGTAGTTGTTGATTCTATTGAACTTAAAAGTTTAAAAACAAAAGAAATCAAAGATATCATGGCTACATTAAAATTAACTGGTAAAGTTTTATTTGTTACTGGAGAAGATAATGAAAACTTATTTATGGCAACTAGAAATTTAGGATATGCATATAATGTTAATGCTGATGAAATTAATTGCTATGATTTAGTAAATGCTGATCTTCTAGTAGTAGATGAAAAAGCAGTAGAAGTAATTGAAGGGGGTCTTAAATAATGAAAGATTACACTGATATTATTATTGCACCTGTAATTACAGAAAAATCTGCTTCTAACGCAGAAAATAATGTATATACTTTCAAAGTAGCTAAAAGTGCTAATAAAACAGAAATTAAAAAAGCATTTGAAGAAGCTTATGGGGTTAAAGTAGTTAAAGTTAATACTTTAAATACTAAATCTAAAAGAAGAAGAGTTGGAAGATATGCAGGTAAAACTAAAACTTATAAGAAAGCTTTCATCACTTTAGCTGATGGAGATTCAATAGAAATATAGGAGGTAAGAAGAAATGGCAGTTAAAAATTATAAACCAACTACTAATGGACGTCGTGGAATGTCTACATTAATTAATAGTGATATTACTTCTTCTACTCCTACTAAATCTCTTTTAGTTAAGAATAGTAAAACTGGTGGAAGAAATAATCAAGGTAAAATGACAGTTCGTCATATTGGTGGCGGAGCTAAAAGAAAATACAGATTAATTGATTATAAAAGAAATAAAATTGGTGTTACTGGACGTGTTGCTAGTATAGAATATGATCCAAATCGTAATGCTAATATCGCTTTAATTAATTATCGTGATGGTGAAAAGAAATATATTATTGCTCCTAAAGATTTAGAAGTTGGAGCTATAATTGAAAATGGACCAGATGCTGATATTAAAGTTGGTAATGCTTTACCACTTGCATCTATTCCTGTTGGTACTGTTATTCATTGTATTGAATTACAACCTGGTAAAGGTGCTGCACTTTGTAGAGCAGCTGGTACTAGTGCACAAATACTTGGAAGAGAAGATAAATATGTTTTAATTAGATTACAATCTGGTGAAACTAGAAAAGTTCTTGGTACTTGTATGGCAACTATTGGTACTGTTGGTAATGAAGATTATGGATTAGTACATGTAGGAAAAGCTGGTCGTACTCGTCATATGGGTGTTAGACCTACTGTACGTGGTTCTGTTATGAACCCTAATGACCACCCACATGGTGGTGGTGAAGGACGTGCTCCAATAGGACGTAAATCACCAATGACACCTTGGGGTAAAAAAGCTATGGGTGTTAAAACTCGTAATAGTAAGAAAAAATCTAGCAAGCTAATTGTTAGTCGTAAGAAGAAATAGGAGGAAATAAAAAATGGCAAGAAGTTTAAAAAAAGGACCTTATGTATTCGATAGATTACTTAAAAGGGTTCAAGAGTTAAATAAAAATAATAAAAAAGAAGTTATTAAAACTTGGTCTCGTCGTTCAACAATTTACCCTGACTTCGTAGGACATACAATAGCTGTTCATAATGGTAAAGATTTTATTCCAGTATATGTTACTGAGGATATGGTTGGACACAAATTAGGAGAGTTTGCATTAACTCGTAAATTTGGTGGACACGGCGGAAAATAGGAAGGAGATATAAAGAATGGAAACATATGCAATACATAAAGGTGCTATGATTGCTCCTCGTAAAGCAAGAATGACTCTTGATTTAGTTAGAGGAAAAGATGTACAAACAGCACAAGGTATTTTAGAAAATACAAATACTAAAGCTAGTAGATTAATTCTTAAAGTATTAAATTCTGCTATAGCAAATGCTGTTAATAATAACGGCGCAAATGAATCTGATCTTGTTATCTCTGAATGCTATATTAATCCTGGCCAAACACTAAAGAGAATTAAATTTGGTTCAAGAACAAAAGTTGATAGAAGAGATAAGAGAACAAGTCATATCACTATCAAAGTATCTGATAATAAGGAGGCAGAATAATATGGGACAAAAAGTTAATCCAATTGGTTTTAGAACTGGTGTAAATAAAGATTGGTCTGCTAATTGGTTTGCTAATAAAAAAGATTTTGGTGTTCTATTAAACAAGGATAGTAAAATTCGTAAATATATTGAAAAAAATATGAAGGATGCTGCTATTAGTGAAGTATTAATTGAAAGAACAGACAAAAGAACTGATATTAAAATCTATACTGCTAAACCTGGTGTTATTATCGGACATGGTGGTGAAGATATTGAAAAATTAAGAAAAGAATTAAAGAAATTAGTAGATGAAGATGTATACGTATCTATTATGGAAGTTAAAAATCCTAATCTTAATGCTAAATTAGTTGCAGAACAAATTGCTCAACAAATCGAAGCAAGAGCACCATTTAGAAGTGCTCAAAAGAGAGCTATTAGAAATACAATGAAAGCTGGAGCTAAAGGTATTAAAACTGCTGTATCAGGAAGACTTGGTGGGGCAGAAATGGCTCGTACAGAAGGTTATGTTGAAGGAACTGTTCCTCTACATACTATTAGAGCAGATATTGATTATGCAATTGCTGAAGCAAATACTACTTATGGAAAAATAGGAGTTAAAGTTTGGATTTACAAAGGTGAAATTCTTCCTACTAGAAAAAATAAGAAGGGAGATGCTGCAGATGTTAATGCCAAAAAGAACTAAGTATCGTAAACTACACCGTTTATCATATGAAGGCAAAGCAAAAGGTAATACTGAATTACATTTTGGTGAATATGGTTTAATGGCTACTGAAGGTACTTATATTACAGCTCAACAAATTGAAGCTGCACGTATTGCTATGACACGTTATATGAAGCGTGGAGGTAGAGTTTGGATAAACATCTTCCCTCATACACCATTAACTGCAAAACCTCTAGGTGTTAGACAAGGTAAAGGTAAAGGTAATGTAGAAAAATGGGTAGCTGTTGTAAAAAAAGGAAAAATTATGTTTGAGGTTGGCGAAGTTAGCGAAGATATCGCAAGAGAAGCTTTAAGACTAGCATCACATAAACTTCCAATAAAATGTAAAATAGTTAAAAAAGAAGAAGGTGAATCTAATGAAAGTTAATGATACTTTAAAAGAACTTAGAACTTTATCTAGTGAAGATTTAGTTAAGAAAATTAAAGAATCTAAAAAAGAATTGTTTGATTTAAGATTAAAACAATCAACTGGTTCATTAGATAAACCATCTAGAATTAAAGAATTAAGAAAAAATATTGCAAGAATGAATACAATATTAACTGAAAAAGAAAATGGAGGCGAAAAATAATGGCAGAGACTAAAGAAGTTAAAAGTACAACATTAGTTGGTAGAGTAGTAAGCGCAAAAAACGATAAAACTATTACTGTTTTAGTTGAAACATATAGAAAGCATCCACTTTATGGAAAAAGAGTTAAATATTCTAAAAAATATACAGTACATGACGAAAATAATAAAGCTAAAGAAGGAGATACAGTAAGAATTAGAAGTACAAGACCATTATCTAAAACTAAAAGATATGAACTTGATGAAATTCTAATTGAAGCTGTTATCCTATAGGGGGTGTTGCTATGGTAATGCAAGAATCAAGACTTAAAGTTGCTGATAATTCTGGGGCAAGAGAAATCTTAGTTATTAGAATTACTGGTGGCAGTAGAGTTAAAACTGGTAATATTGGTGACATCGTTGTTGGAACAGTTAAAAAAGCTATTCCAAATAGTAATGTTCCTGAAGGTAAAGTTGTTAAGGCTGTAATTGTTAGAACTGTTCAAGGCGTTAGAAGAGCTGATGGCTCATATATTAAATTCGATGATAATGCATGCGTATTAATTAAGGACGATAAGAGTCCAATTGGAACAAGAGTTCTAGGACCAGTTGCTCGTGAACTTCGTGAAAAAGAATTTATGAAGATTGTTTCACTAGCACCTGAGGTTATATAGGAGGTACTAGATATGAAAGTTAAAGTTGGAGATAATGTTAAAGTTCTAGCTGGTAAATGTAAAGGACAAACAGGTAGAGTAATAAAAACTCTTAAAAAAGACAACAAAGTTGTTGTTGAAGGAATAAATATGGTTAAGAAGCATGTTAAACCAAATCGTATGAATGAAGTTGGTTCTATAATAGATATGGAAATGCCAATTCATGTATCTAACGTTAAAGTATTGACTGAAGATAAGAAAAAAGAAACTAAAAAAGAAGCTAAAGAGGTAGTAAAAGAAGAAAAGAAAACAACTAAGAAAACAACAACTAAGAAAACTACTACAAAAAAAGCTGAAAAGAAAGCTAGCAAGTAGGTGATTAGATGAGTACATTTAAAGATTTATATAAAAGTGAAATTACTGATTCACTTATGAAAAAATTTAACTATTCATCAGTTATGGAAGTTCCTAAACTAGAAAAAATAGTTATTAACATGGGTGTTGGCGAAGCTTCACATGATTCTAAATTTATTGAAGCTGCTGTTAAAGACTTAGAAGTAATTGCTGGTCAAAAACCTGTTGTTACTAAAGCTCGTAAATCAATAGCTGGTTTTAAAATAAGAGAAGGCCAAACAATTGGTGCTAAAGTTACATTACGTGGCGAAAATATGTATAATTTTTTAGAAAAATTAATAAAAATAGCTTTACCTCGTGTTAGAGATTTTAGAGGAGTATCTAAAAATTCATTCGATGGTAAAGGTAACTATACTTTAGGTGTTAAAGAACAAATTATATTCCCAGAAGTAGATTATGATCAAATTCTTAAACTTAGAGGTATGGATATTGTATTTGTTACAACTGCAAAAACAAATGAAGAAGCATACGAATTATTAAGTGGATTCGGAATGCCATTTAGAAAGTAGAAGAGGAGGAAAGAAACAATGGCAAAAACAAGTTTAAAAGTAAAACAACAAAGACCTGCAAAATTTAAATCAAGAGCTTATACTCGTTGCGAAAGATGTGGACGTCCTCACGGAGTTCTACGTAAATACAAATTATGTCGTATTTGCTTTAGAGAAATGGCAAATAATGGACAAATTCCAGGTGTAAGAAAATCAAGTTGGTAGAAAGGAGGAATTTTGAATGGTACAAGATATTATAGCTGATATGCTTACAAGAATACGTAATGCTAATCAAATGAGATATGAAAATGTAGAAGTTTTAGGTTCTAAGATGACTTTAGGAATTGCAGAAATACTAAAACGTGAAGGTTATATCGAAGATTTTAAATATGAAAAGAATGTTAAAGGTGATAAGTTAACTATTACTTTGAAATATGGAGATAAGAAAGAAAGAGTAATTACAGGTTTAAAAAGAATTTCTAAATCTGGATTACGTGTCTATGCCAAAAGTAACGAAATTCCTCGTGTTCTAAACGGCCTTGGAATTGCAATAATTTCAACTTCTAAAGGACTAATGACTGATAAAGAAGCTCGTGAAGCTAATCTAGGAGGAGAAGTACTTGCCTTTATTTGGTAGGGAAAATTGAATTATGAGTAGAATAGGTAATAGAGAGTTAGTAATTCCAGAAGGAGTTACAGTTGAAGTTGAAGGTAATAAAGTTACTGTAAAAGGTCCTAAAGGTGAACTTAGTTATAATAAACCTAGTTCAATTACAGTAGAAGAAGTTGAAGGTAAAATAGTTACTAAAAGACCAAATGACACTAAAGTTAATAAACAATTACATGGAACAACAAATTCATTAATTAATAATATGCTTAATGGTGTTAAAGATGGTTATAAAAAAGAATTAGAAATTAATGGTGTAGGTTATAGATTCCAAGTTTCAGGAAATAAAATCACTGTTAATGCTGGATATTCAAATCCAGTTGTTGTAGAGGTTCCAGAAGGATTAAAAGCTGAATCTCAAGTTAATACTGAATTAACAATTTCAGGTATAGATAAACAGAAAGTTGCTGAATTTGCGGCTAATATACGTTCAATTAGAGGACCAGAACCTTATAAAGGTAAAGGTATTCGCTATAAAGGTGAACATATTCGTCGTAAAGAAGGTAAGAAAGCTGCTAAATAGGAGTAAAGGAGTCGGAATATTATGATAGTTAAAGAATCAAAAAATGATATGCGTAAGAAAAGACATAATCGTATTCGTAAAAATGTAAGCGGTACAGCAGAATGTCCAAGACTTAACGTATTTAGATCAAATACACACATATTTGCTCAACTTATCGATGATGTTAAGGGCGTTACTCTAGCAAGCTCTTCATCTGTTGAGTTAAAATTAAAAAATGGTGGTAATGTTGAAGGTGCTAAAGAAGTAGGAAAAGACATTGCTGCTAAAGCTAAAAAATTAAAAATTACAAAAGTTGTTTTCGATAGAGGTGGTTACCTTTACCATGGACGTGTTGCTGCTCTTGCAGATGCTGCTCGCGAAAATGGATTAGAATTCTAAGAAGGAGGTACAGAATATGCCAAAGAAAATGGAAAAGAAAAATTTGCTTGAAGAAAAAGTTGTTTCTATTGGAAGAGTAACAAAAGTTACTAAAGGTGGTCGTCATTTTAGATTTTCAGCTACTGTAGTTGTTGGAAATAGAAAAGGACTAGTTGGTATTGGAACAGGTAAAGCTAACGAAGTACCAGAAGCAATTAAAAAAGCTATTCAAGCTGCAAATAAAAATGTTATTAAAGTTGCTTTAATTGATAATAGAACAGTTCCACATGAAGCTATTGGTAAAGTTGGACGTGCTCAAGTTTTAATTAAACCTGCTTCAGAAGGTACTGGAGTAATTGCTGGTGGTTCTGCCCGTGATGTATTAGAACTTGCTGGTGTTAAAGATATAGTTTCTAAATCACTTGGATCTAATACTAAAATTAATGTTGCTAAAGCTACTTTAGAAGCTCTTAAAACTCAAAGAACTCCTGAACAAGTTGCTGCATTAAGAGGAAAGAAAGTAGAGGAACTATAAGATGAAATTAAACGAATTAACTGCTTCTCCTGAAGCAAAGAATAAAAAAAGAGTTGGTCGTGGACCTGGTAGTGGAATGGGTAAAACTTCTACTAGAGGTGAAAACGGACAAAAATCTCGTTCTGGAGCAAGTATTTCTGCTTGGTTCCAAGGTGGACAAACTCCTTTATATAGAAGAGTTCCAAAAAGAGGTTTCAATAATGCAAGATTTAGAGATGAATATGCAACAATTAATTTAAGTGATTTAAATAAATTTTTCGAAGATGGAGATACTGTTACTCCTGAAATACTAAAAGAAAAGGGAATTATCAAAAAACAACTTTGTGGAATTAAGGTATTAGGAAATGGCGAACTTGAAAAGAAACTTACTATTCAAGCACATAGATTTTCAAGTAGCGCTGTTACTAAGATTGAAAGTGCTGGCGGAAAAGCTGAGGTGATTTAGATGTTTAAAACCCTTAAACAACTATTTAATCATTCAAATAAAGATTTAAGAAAAAGAATTTATTTTACACTATTTTGTTTAGCTATATTTAGCTTTGGTAGTACAATTACAGTACCATGGGCTAGTACAGTATATGAAGAATTAGGTTTCTTAGAAATCTTTAACTTAATGACTGGTGGAGGTCTTAAAAGTTTCTCTATCTTTGCATTAGGTGTTACGCCATATATTACAGCACAGATTATTACTCAGTTATTACAAATGGATATTGTTCCATACTTTAAAGAATTAAAAGATGAAGGATATACTGGTAAACAAAAGATAAATAAAATAACTAGATATCTTGGTGTAGCATTTGCTTTCATTCAAGGTTATATATTTACTATAGTTTATTCAGGTTCTTCTGATGTATGGACAATACTTAAAACAACTGTAGTACTTACTGCTGGTACATGTTTACTATTATGGTTAGGTGATCAAATTACTAAGAAAGGTATTGGTAATGGTATTTCATTATTTATCATGGCTGGTATCTTACAATCAATGCCTAGTGTATTTACAACTGCATTTAGTGAACTTGTATTATCTGATACATTTAGTAAAACTTTAGGTGGTGTATTATTCGGAGCATTTGTTATTATATATTTAATAATAATTGTAGGAATGGTTTGGATTCAACTTGCTGAAAGAAGAATACCAATTCAATATGCTAATAGAACAAATAGTGCTTATGGAGGATATCAAAATTTCCTTCCAATAAAAATAAATTCAGCTGGAGTTATACCAGTAATATTTGCATCAACATTAATTACAATACCAGTTACAATAGTTAATTTAATTAATAATGAAAAAGCAATTAATTTTGTTAATAATTATATAGTTAATACATCTGCTACTGGATTTGTATTATATGTTTTACTAATATTCTTTTTTGGATATTTCTATACGTTCTTACAAATGAATCCTGAAGAAATGTCAAAGAATTTAAGTAAGAGTGGTGCATATATACCAGGTGTTAGACCTGGAAATGATACAATCGACTATGTCAGTAATATTTTAGGAAAAATGACAGTAGTTGGTTCTGTATTCTTAATAATTGTAGCTTGTCTACCAATATTATTTTCTAAGTTTTCTGGATTATCCGATACTGTTACTATCGGTGGTACTGGACTTTTAATTGTTGTTGGTGTTGCTATTGAAACATATAAACAACTTGAAAGTAGCTTAGTAAGTCGTAGTCATAGAAGAGGAATAAAAAGATATGAATAATATTATTTTTATAGCACCTCCTGCTGCTGGTAAAGGTACGCAGAGTGCATTATTAGAAGAAAAATATAATTATATTCATTTATCTACTGGAGATTTACTTAGAAATGAGATTAAAAAGGGTAATGAATTAGGTAAAGAGATAAGCAATTTAATAGAAAAAGGCGAATTAGTTGGTGATGATATTATCACTGAACTATTAAAAAATGAATTAGCGAATATTAAGCATCAAAAATTCATTTTAGATGGATATCCAAGAAATATTAATCAAGCTAAGATATTAACTGATATATTTAATGAATTAGGTATTGATAATTATACAGTAATTTATTTAGATTTAGATAAAGAATTAGCTATGAAGAGAGCTCTTGGTAGAGTAATTTGTTCTAATTGTGGAGCAAGTTATAACACATATTTTCAAGATTTGATGCCTAAAGAGAACGGAATATGCGATAAATGTCACAGTAAACTAGAAACTAGAACTGATGATAATGAAGAGACATTTAAAAAGCGTTTCGACACTTATATAAATGCGACTAATCCATTATTAGATTATTATAAAAAAGAAAATAAATTAAAGGTTGTAGACGCAAGTCAACAGTCTGTTGATATTTTCCAAAATATCGTAAAAGTTCTTGAGAGTGAGGATGTTGATAACTAAAATGTTATCAACATCTGATAATACTCAAACAGGTTAAAATGAATTAGGAGAAGATGTAGAAAATGGCTAAAGAAGAAAAAATTGAAGTAGAAGGTAAAGTAGTAGAGATCCTAAAGGGAGGAACTCCTATTGTAGAATTACCTAATGGACATACTGTAGAAGCCTACGTTTCTGGTAAAATGCGCGTTAATATGATTCGTATCTTACCAGGTGATACAGTTACTATAGAATTATCGCCTTATGATTTAACACGTGGGCGTATAACATGGAATAAAAGATAATGGAGGTACAAAATTATGAAAGTAAGACCATCAGTTAAAAAAATTTGTGCTAAATGCAAAATTATAAGAAGAAAAGGGAAAGTAATGGTTATTTGTGAAAATCCAAAACACAAACAAAAACAAGGTTAATTAGGAGGTAAAAAATGGCACGTATTAAAAATATCGAACTACCTAGAGATAAACATGTATGTATTGGGTTAACTGCTATTTATGGTATAGGTAGAAGTTTAGCTAATACTATTTGTGATAATGCAGGAGTAGCTAGAGATACTAAAATTAAAGATTTAACTGAAGATGAAATAGTTAAATTGCGTTCAGAAGTTGATAAATATACTGTAGAAGGTGATTTACGTCGTGATGTTCAATTAAATATTAAGAACAAGATGGAAATTAATAGTTATCAAGGAACTAGACATAAAAAAGGTCTTCCAGTACATGGACAAAGAACTTCTAGAAATGCTCGTACAAGAAAAGGCAAAGGTAAAGTTATTGCTAATAAGAAGAAATAGGAGGTTATAGAAATGGCTTATAATAGAAGAAAAAGAAAAGTTAAAAAGAATATTCCTGAAGGCCAAGCTCATATTCATTCTACTTATAATAATACAGTAGTTACTATTACTGATAAGGATGGAAATGTAATTAGTTGGGCTTCAGCAGGAACAATTGGTTATAAAGGTTCTAAAAAGAAAACTCCATTTGCTGCTGGTATGAGTGCAGAAGCTGCTGCTAAAGCTGCTATGGATAACGGAGTTAAAAAAGTAGAAGTATTTGTTAAAGGATTAGGTGCAGGACGTGAGAATGCTATTCGTTCATTACAAACTGCAGGATTAGAAATTACAACTATTAACGATGTAACACCAGTTCCTCATAATGGATGTCGTCCACCAAAACGTCCAAGAAATTAAAAGAAGAGAAAGGAACATTGTATGGAAAGTTTAAGATTTGAAAAACCAGAATATAAAATAACTGAATATATTGAAAGTAATAATTATGGTAAATTTGAAATAGAGCCTTTAGAAAGAGGATTTGGTACAACTATTGGTAATGCATTAAGAAGAGTAATGTTATCATCATTGCCAGGAAGTGCTATTACATCAGTAAAAATTGAAGGTGTAATGCATGAATTCCAAAAAATAGATGGTGTAGTAGAAGATGTTACAGCTATCGTACTAGCTCTTAAAAGTGTAGTTATTAAAAATCATTCTGAAGAAGATAAAGTTATGAGACTTTATGCAGATAAAGAAGGTGTAGTAACTGCAGGAGATTTTGAAAGAGATGCTGATATTGAAATAGTTAATCCTGATTTAGTAATTGCTAATATAGTTAAAGGTGGAAAATTAGATATGGAAATGACTGTATCTAATGGACGTGGTTATGTTGATTCTAAAGCTAACCAAAAATTACTAGGTGAAACTAAAGCTGGTGTAATTGCAATAGATAGTCTTTATTCACCTATTGAAAGAGTTAGTTATGAAGTAGAAAATGCTCGTGTTGGTCAAAATGAAAATTTTGATAAATTAACAATGAATGTTTATACTAATGGATCAATTACTCCAGAAGAAGCTATGGCATTATCTGCTAGAATTTTAATAGAACATTTTAATTTAATTACAGATTTAAATACAATAAGTGATGTTTCAGGTTTAATGGCTGAAAAGAAAGTTGATACTATTACTAAGACTTTAGAAACTCCTATTGAAGAAATAGAATTCTCAGTACGTGCATATAATTGCTTAAAGAGAGCAAATATTAATACAGTACAAGATTTAATTTCTAAGAAAGAATCTGAAGTTACTAAAATACGTAATTTAGGTAAAAAATCACTTAAAGAAGTTATAGATAAAGTAAAAGAAATGGGACTTAAGTTCCGCGATTAATAGAACGAGGAGGTTAATTTATGGCAAAATATAGAAGACTTAATAGAGAAAAAAGTATCCGTAGAAGTATTATAGCTGGTTTAGTAAAGGATGCTATCTTAAATGAATCTATCGTTACTACAGAAGCAAGAGCTAAAGAAGTAAGAAAATTTGTTGATAAAATGATTACTTATGGCAAAAGAGGAACTTTAGTTTGCAGAAGAAAAGCTCTAGCTTTCGTTAATAATGATAAACAAGTAGTTGATAAAGTATTTAATGATTTAGCTAAAAGATATGAAACTAGAAATGGTGGATATACTAGAATTATTAAATTAAAAGAAAGAATTGGAGACGATGCTCTTCAAGTTAAATTAGAACTAGTTTAATAGTTCTTTTTTTTGTTTTAGTAATTGAAAATAAGTAATCTTTATGATATGATTAGCTTAGACTAGAATAAAAGGGTGTGTAGAAATGGACGATAAGTTAAAGATATTTTGGAATCTTGATGTTTTAGTAAAAATGTGCCGTGCAAAGAATGATGGTCCATCTTTACGCATTGAAGAAGAAGAACTGTTAGAACAAATTAAAGGATATAATCAAGAGATAGATGAAATTAATTCTATTTCTGAAGATGAAAATTATGATACAAGTGCTGAAATGGCTGATCGTAATATTGAGATTATTACAAAAAAACAATTACAAAATTTAAAAAGTAATTTAAAAGATAAAAATAAAGAATTAACTGAATTAAAGAATAAAGAAAAAGAATTATATGATTCTACTTCTTTATTAAGAGAAAATAAAGCTAGTAATGAAAAATATATAAGTAGTATGCAAGAAAGACTTGTTGAAAGTACAGATGGGGAAATCCTTGATAGATATAATGCTTTAATAGCAGAGACTGCTCAAAAAGTAGAAGATTTAAATAGCGAACTTAAATCAAGCAATGATGAATATGATAATATTCAAAATGAAATACTTAAAGTTACTGATGAAATTACTGCTTTAGAAGAAGAAATGGCTAAGAAAAAAAGTTTACTTGCTGAAACACAAGCTAATTTAGAAAATAAAGAAAATTATATAGATACAACTAAGAAAGAAAAAAATGAAAAAAGATTAAATGAATTAAAAAGTAAAATAGAAAAAATAGAAAATAGAATAGAAGAAATCAGAAAAGAACCTAAATATATAGAAACTAAAATTAAAGATATTATTAATAGTAAAGAAGATAATTCTAATGCTAGAGAATATATAATTAATTTAGTTAATATTGCTATTAAGCAACCATATATTAATGTTCCTACTGATAATGCATTAGAAGAAGAATTACTTAGAGCTACACAAGCGAGAGATTCTTTTGCTAATGAAATTGATCAAAAATCATATAATATCTTGGAAGCGGATACTCCTGAAAAAATAAGAACAGATTTTTTAAATAAAAGAATTGATGAATGGAATAAAGAATTAATAGATTTACATGCAAAGATTGCTAAGATAGATGAAGATTCACAATTTAATTATGAAGAAAAAGAGAGAACTGTTAATAAAATGATTCAAAATATGAATCGAGATTTAGAAGAGTATGTTAAAGCATATGAGGATACTCCTGAAAATGATACTGCTCTTAGAACTAGTTTAGAAGTTGCATTAGAGGAAAGAAAAAAAGATATTGTTGAAGCAGAAAAAATAGCAAATCTATTTAAAGAAGATGAAGCTGAGGATATTACAAAAGCAACTAGAATGTTAAAATTTCAATGTGAAGAAATAAATGATAAGATAAATATGGCTGAGGAAGAAATAAAAGATATTAAAAATAGATTAATGTCTAAGAAAATGGGCTTAATAGATATTACTGCTAGAAATAAAGATAAAGAAAATCTTAAAGTATTAGCACAAACTGTAATAGATATTAAACATCGTCGTCAATTTCCTGAAACACCTATTGATATAGTAGATAGATTAGAAGAAGAATTAGGTATATCTATTAAAGATTCTATAGATATGCAATATATTCAAGATACTAGTCAATTATTAGAAAAAAATTATGATGAATATGTTGATACTGATAAAGAATACAATTTAGTTGAAAGTGTTGAAGATGATAAACCTGTTAAAATAGCTAAAAGTACTAGAAGCCCTATAGATGTTAATGAGGTTTTAATTAGTAGACCAGAAGAAATGATGGAAATAGAAGATACTGAACCGGCAACTGAAATGGTTACAGAACCTGTGGTAATTGAGACTGAACCTAGAACTGAAATAGTTACAGAGCCGGAAATAGAGATTGAAACTGAGCCAGTTACTGAGATAGTTACAGAACCAGAAATCGAAGTTGAAACTGAGCCGGAAACAGAGATGGTTACGGAACCTATTACTGAGATGCCTACTGTACCTGAGGTTGAGACAGAACCAGTAACAGAAGCGGAAACTATACCTGAAACTGAACCTGTTACAGAAGCAAATATTGAGGCAACTGTAGAAGAAAATACAGAACCAACTATAGAGTTATCTTCTTCTGAAGATTTTATACCTAATATAGAATCCCAACCTATAGATAATTCAATTAATGATTCTGACTTATCTTTGGAAAATATGTTTAGTAATAATAATACTAATGTTACTAGTGAAGAATTATCTAATGATTTAGATAAATATATTTCTAATTTAGATAATTAAAGAATGGAGAGATTTTATGAGTCTTAGAACAAATACTATTATTAGTTTAGAAAATAATGAAAAATATGTTGTTTTGAATGAAACAATGTATGGCGGAATAAAATACTTTCTTGTTATGGGTGTTGATGATAATAAGGATGTTATTCCTACTAATGTAGCTATTGTTGAAGAAATAATAGATGGAAATGATACATATGTAGATAGAGTAAGAGATCCTGAATTAATCATTATTTTAACTAGAATATTAAAATCACAAATATAGCAGTTTATCTGCTTTTTTGTTTGATTGACTTTTTTATTTAATTATAGTAGTATAGTTAATCATTAAGGAGAATATTTATGAGTTTAGCTACTTTATTAATTCAAATTATATTAACAGTTCCACTTACAATTATTCTTAATTATTTTAAGAATAAAGATAATAGATGTCTTAATCAAATATTAATTCCCACTATTTATATTATTTTAATATCTGCTTTAATACCTAGTATTAAACAAAATATATTTTTAATAGTGGTATTTGAGATATTTATTAGAAATTTTTATATTACTAATGTTACTAATCAAAGTAAAAATATTAGTAATATGAGATTTATTATAGAAAGTATTATTAGTATAGTATTAAGTATTTTTACTTATAATTATTTTATTTCTAAAGTTGATAGTGTTATACCAGAACCAGAAAGTATAAAAGCATTTTTATGGTTTTTAATAGTTTTATTTCTTATTTCTTTATATAAAATATCTAATAAAAACAATATTAATAAAGAAGAAATTAAAAGTAATGAGATAAAGAAAGAACAAGTTGTTATTAAGTATGCTGAATTTAAAACTAAGTATTCTAGCTTAGTTAAGAGTAGAAATAGTATTGTTAATAATATGGCATATGCTTTAATGATTTATAATGATAGAATGAATCCTAAGATAGGTAGAAAAATAAAAGAATTTATTTATTCGTTTTCTAAAAATGAAAATAAATATGGTATTATGCAAGTTCCTTCTTATGTAAAGATATCAGATGAAGAATCTATTAGAATGACTGTTAAAGAATTAGAAAGAAAAGTTAAGAATAGTAAGTTAAAAAGTAATGAACAAGTAGATTTATTACTTAAAGATATTAATGGTAAAGAAGAGATACTTAAAATTTATAATATAATATTAGAGTTTCAAAGGTAATTTATTTACCTTTTTTAATTGAATTAGTTTATTTATTGTGCTAAAATACTTGCTAGAAACGTTGATTATGAATTTAGTAGTTACATTAAATTCTTTTAGAGATTAAATGTCATTGGCTGAAAGCATTTATAGATAAGTAATGTAATGAATTTCATCATAGGAGTTTTACCGTATTAGATGCGTTAAATCTATTTAGAGTGCTAGATTTCTAGAATTAGGGTGGTACCGCGGATTTTATTCGTCCCTTGTTTTAGATTTTTTTTATTGGAGGTATTTTATGAAGGAACAAGTAGAGAAAATTAAGAAGGAAGTTAGTGATAAATTATCTAAGTTAGATGATTTAAAGTCTTTAAATGATTTAAAAACGGAGTATTTAGGCAAAAAAGGTCCTATAGCAGAACTTTCTTCTCATATTAAGGAATTAAGTAATGAAGAGAAAAAGTCTTTTGGAATGCTTTTAAATGAGCTTAAGAATGATGTTAGTAATGTTATTGATAGTAAGATTAATGAATTAAAGGAAAAAGAACTTAATGAAAGGTTATCTAAAGAAAAAATAGATGTAACTTTACCTGCTACACATATTACAGTTGGTTCACCTAATATTTTAGAAAAAACTATAGAAGAATTTGAAGAAGTATTTATGTCTATGGGATATGATGTAGTAGAAGGTCCTGAAGTAGAAGAAGATAAATATAATTTTGAACTTTTAAATATACCTAAAGGTCATCCTGCTCGTGATGCTCAAGATACATTTTATATAGAAGATGAAAATATATTACTTAGAAGTCAAACTAGTGGAATGCAAGCTAGGACAATGATTGAAAAAGGTGGTAATGAACCTGTTAGAATGATATGTCCTGGTAAAACATATCGTAGAGATGCGGATGATGCTACTCATAGCCATCAATTTATGCAAGTAGAAGGTTTATTAGTTGATCATAATATATCTTTATCTGATTTAAAGGGTTCAATGGATATTATTGCTAAGAAGTTGTTTGGTGAAGATACTGAAACAAGATTTAGACCAAGTTATTATCAATTTACAGAACCATCAGTAGAATTGGATATTTCTTGTTTTTCTTGTAAAGGTAAAGGGTGTTCTTTATGTAAAAATACAGGATGGATTACAATAGCAGGTGCTGGTATGGTACATCCTAATGTACTTAGAATGTGTAATTATGATCCTAAAAAATGGAATGGTTTTGCTTTTGGATTTGGTGCTGAAAGATGTGCAATGCTTAAATATGGAATTAATGATATTAGAACATTTTATAATACAGACCTTAGAGAAACAGAAATATTTGATAGAAGGGATGTGTAATTATGATAAGTTTAAATTGGTGTAAAGATTATGTTGATATTAGTAATGAAGATCCACATGAATTAGCTGTTAAAATAACTGAAGCTGGTGTTAATGTAGAAGCAGTTATTGATAAACATATAAATAATTTGGTAATTGGTGAAATAAAAGAAGTAAAAGATCATCCAAATAGTGATCACTTACATATATGTAAAGTTGATATAGGTAGTGAAGTTACCCAAATAGTATGTGGGGCATCTAATGTAAGAGAAGGACTTAAAGTATTAGTTGCTTTACCAGGATGTGTATTACCAGGTGATTTTAAGATAGAAAAAGGTTCTATTAGAGGAGAAGAATCTAATGGAATGATATGTGCTTTATTTGAACTTGGTCTTGAAGAAAAGAATGATGAAACATATGCTAAAGGAATAGCAGAAATTGATACTGATTTAGCTCCTGGTACTGATGCTAATATTTATTTAGGTACTAATGATGTTATATATGAACTTGATGTACATAAACATCGTAATAATGATTGTTATTATCATATAGGTTTTGCTTATGAAATAGCTAGTATATTATCTAAGAAAGTTACATTACCAGATAATAAACATAAAGAAATTAAAGATAATATAAAAGATTATGTAAGTTTAGAAGTAAAGACTGATAAATGTCCATATTATACAGCTAAGATGGTAAGAGGAGTTGAGATAAAGGAGGCTCCTAAATTTATTCAAGAAAGACTTATATCAGCAGGTATGAGACCTATAAATAATGTTGTCGATATATCTAATTATGTAATGATGGAATATGGTCAACCATTACATTTCTTTGATAAAGATAAACTAGGAGATAAGATAGTAGTTAGACAAGCTAAAGAAAATGAGGAAATAACTACTTTAGATAATCAAGAAAGAAAGTTAGAAACTAGTGATATATTAATTACTGATTCTAAGAAACCAGTATGTATAGCTGGTGTTATGGGTGGACTTAATACTGATGTCGATGAAAATACTAAAGATATTGTAATTGAATCAGCTATCTTTGATGCTGTAAGTATTCGTAATACAGCAGCTAGACTTGATTTAAAAAGTGAAGCTTCTATTAGATATGGTAAAGGATTAAATTATGAATATACTGATGAAGCTATGGAAAGAGCTTGCTATTTATTAGAAAAATATGCTAATGCTGCTATTTTATCTGGGAAATTAGTTCATGATGTAATAGATAAGAGTGAAAAAGTAGTTGAATTTAAAACAGAGGAAGTATCAACATTACTTGGTCTTAAATTAACAGATAAAGATGTTGAAACAGAACTTAAAAGATTAATGTTTCCATATAAATTAGAAAAGAAAACATTTATAGTTAATATTCCTAAAAGGAGATTAGATGTTGATCCTAATGTTAATGATATAGCAGAAGAAATAGCTAGACTTTATGGATATCAAAAATTAGTATCAACTCTTCCTACAGTACCTAATAGAAGAGGAATTTATGTAGGAGATGTTAAATTAAGAAAAGAAGTATCTAAAAGACTTAGAATGTTAGGTCTTAATGAAACTAAGAATTATACTTTAACTAGTCCGGAAATGCATGAATTATTTAGATATGAAGATAAGGAAGCTATTAAGTTACCTAATCCTATGAATAACGATAAGTCTGTTATTAGAACTAGTTTACTTCCATCTTTAATGAATGTTTATGAATATAATAAAGCTCGTAAAGTAGAAAATATTAATATATATGAAATTGCTAAAACATATGATAAAGATTATAATGAGGATTCTAAAATAGCTATCTTAATTTATGGTAATTATATTTATAATAATTGGAGTCATAATAATATAAAATGTGATTTTTATACATTAAAAGGTATTATAGAAAATGTTCTTAATTATTTAGGATTTAAAAATAGATATAAATTTGTATCTAGTGAAATACCTGATTTACATCCTGGTATTAGTGCTAAAATATTGCTTGATAGAGAAGAAATAGGTATTATAGGTAGAGTTCATCCTTTATATAAGAAAGATGAAATTTATGTAGCTGAAATGTCTCTTACTAAGTTATATGAAAAATCTATTAAACCACTTAAGTTTAAAGAAGCATCTAAGTATCCAGAAATAGTTAAAGATTTAGCTTTTGTAGTTAGTAACGATACAGAATCAGAAGTTATTAAAGAACAAATAAAGAAATCTGGTGGAAGACTTCTTGATAGTATAGATATCTTTGATATATATAATGATATTGAACCAGGTAAGAAATCAATTGCTTATAAATTAGTATTTAAAGATAATAATAGAACACTAGAAGATAGTGAAGTTATGGAAGTATTTAATAAGATTATTAAAGAAGTAGAAGAAAAAACTGAAGCTAAATTAAGGAGTTAATACTCCTTTTTTTATGCGATGATTTGTCAAAATATTGCAAAAAAAAAGAAGATTTTGCAATCTTCTTTAGTTTATTATTGTTGACCAGCTGAGTATACTTGAGATTCAGTTTTTGTTTTTCCAGTAAATTCCCAACCATCTAAGCTTGAACTCTTACTCCAAGTATATTTATAAGAAGTTGAACTTGAAGTTGATTTAGTAGCGTCGATAGTAACTGTTGATGATTTAGTACATTTAGTACCGTTTAAAGTATAACCTGAAGGACAAGTATATTTTTGAATTGAACCTTTAACAGTTTTAACACATTTGTTATCAGAAGTTAATGTTGCACTAGAGTCTTCACAATAGTAACCAGTAACTTTTTCTTCTTTATAACATTTCATGCTTTCTCCAGAACCACTTGCTGTATATCCAGTAGGACAAGAGTAAGTATATTTAGGAGTTGCAGTAGCACTTATTTTCATTTCACATTTTTTAGTTGAACTGTTATATGTATATCCAGTAGGACAACTATATGTTGATTCACTAGTTTTAGCAGTAGCATCAGTTGTTATAGTACATTTAGTACCACTTAATGTACCACCGTTTGGACAACTATAAGAACCATTTCCTGTATTTACAGTAGCATTATATGTATAAGCACATGTTTTACCACTTAAGCTATAACCTGTTGGACAAGAGTAAGTTGATTTACTACTTGTTTGAACTGTTATAGTACATTTAGTACCACTTAGTGTTCCACCATTAGGACAACTATAAGTTGTTTTTGATGTAGCATTTTTAGTGTCTGTATTAGTTTTCTTACAAGTTGTTCCGCTTAATGTATAACCAGAAGCACAAGTGTATTTAGTTGATGCATTAACTGAACTAGAAACAGTTTTCTTACATGTTGTACCACTTAAAGTATAACCAGAAGAACAATAGTAAGATTTATTTGCACTTACTGTACTAGTAGTTGTTTTATAACAGTTAGAACCACTTCTAGTATATCCAGAAGGACAACTATATGATGTAGATGTACTTCTTGTATAATATGTATATTTATACCAAATACCACTATTACCACAAGGAGATCCACAAGATGCTCCACTAATAGCACCATTATATACTAATTTAGAAGTAGTACCAGTATAAGCTTGGTTTGCTGATTTATAATATTTAGTACCATGACTTATCCAACCACTATATGAAGTACTAGATGAAGCAGAAGTTGAGCTTGTTGAAGATTTTTTACAAGTTGTACCACTTAAAGTATAACCAGATGAACAACTATATTTAACAGAAGCTTTATCTGTAATTGTATAAGATTTAGTACATTTAGAACCACTTAATGTATATCCTGAGAAACAGTAATATGATTTAGTAGCACTTACTGAACTTGTAGTAGTTTTAGTACATTTAGAACCACTTAGAGTATATCCAGAAGGACAACTATAAGAGTTTTTCCCAGTTGCAGTATATACTTTATAACAACTTGTTCCATTTTTAGTATATCCAGAAGGACAACTATATGCTGTTGTTAAAGTAGCTGCTTTAGTATCACTACATTTAGTACCACTTAAAGTTCCACCATTTGGACAAGTATATTTTGTAGTACCTTTTGTATATGTAGCATCATAAGTTTTAACACATTTAGTACCACTTAAAGTGTAACCAGAAGCACAACTATAAGAAGTAGTACCTTTTGTTTCAGTAGCATCTGTATATTTAATACAATATGAACCATTTAATGTATAACCATCTGGACAAGTATAATCTGTACCAGTTTGAGTTTTTATAGCGTCAGCATAGATAGTTTTAGTACCACCATCACTAACTTTGGCATCAGTTGTAACAACTTTATCACTATTGTATATAGCTGTAGCGTCTATAGTAGCACCAGTTGTTGATTTATAACATTTAGTACCACTTTTAGTGTATCCACTTGGACAAGTATAAGTTGTTTTTGTAGATACAACTGCTTTTCTATGTTGATAATAAGTTATTTGTGTTGTATAAACACCATCTTTAACACTGTATCCACTGTAATCAGTATTATCTTTTTCAGTAGAACTATTTGAAGATGAACCTGTTGTTGATGTAGAACCTGTAGTATCTACAGCAATCTCGTTAGCATCTGAGTCATCATCACTAGCTTCTTCGCCATCTTCAGATGAATTTTCGCTTGATTCTGAATCACTAGCACTTGATGTATCAGAGCTTTTTGAACTACTTGAGCTAGATAATGAACCAGCACTAATAGTTTCAATAATATAATCTTGTTGATCACCACAATTTAATGTAGTTTTTAATGCATATTCAGTGTTGTTTGTTTTAGTAATTTCTACTTTTGATGAACTTTCATCACAAGCATTACCATTTTTATCAGTAAATCTGATAATATAATGATTATCTATCATTTCTTTTAATGTCATAGAAGATTGTTCACCAACACTAGATGGTAATTTGCTTGAGCTATAATAACTCTTAGCAGCATCTCTCATAGCATTGATATTATCTCTATAAACATTGTCTGTTAAGACACTTACTTTACTATTACTTGGGAATAACCATAATAATAATAGAATAAATAAAATTAATAAGATAATTTTTACTAAGATGTCTACCCAATTAATACTTACTTTATAAGTAGTATCGTTATTTTCTTCGTACATAATCAAAACCCTCCTATATATATCTATTTAGTCAATGAATGACCATTTTGTTTAGCTAATAAGTTTTCTGCCATTTTATCAACAGTATTAACTTGGATGATATAAGCAATGTTATAACCGTCTTGAGGGTCATCGTATCCACCGTTCGGATCATTTGTACCTTGTTGATCGATTAAACCTAATCCTTCATCATCATCTGCTATTACATAACCATTGTTACCAACATTGTATTTATATTGTTCGCCATTTCCTTCTCCGAAGTGATAATCTTCTTCAGAACAAATAGCGTTCCACCATTCAGTAATTTGTAGATAAGGAATAACATTATCTTCTTTTTCGCTAGCTTCACCAGCTTCGTAACTTGTTACTAGATATTCATTTGAAGCTTTAGCTGTTCTAAATGGTTCAATAACTAATACCCAGAATTGAGCAATGTTACCACTGTTTATATTATTTTGACTAACTATTTCAGTTTCTTCTTTATAAACTTTACCATCTATTTCACAACCATCACCGAATGAGAATTCAGCAAGTTTTTGCATTACATTATTATATATTTCATTACATTTATCTCTATCTGTTTCACAAAGCATGTTGTAATATTGATCTTGTAACCAATCTAAGAATGGTTTAGTAGAACTATCGCCTAATAGTAAGTAACTATTGAAATCAACTCTGTTTTCTTTGTTAGCATATACTGTAGCATATTGTTCTATATCTGCTTTAAATGTATCATCGCCACCTTGGTAATTTACCATTGCAATGAATTCTCTTGTATTTAATGGAGCACATACAAATGAGTAGAATTTATTTACCATTTCATATGCATCTGCTTCATTTTCAGGAACATATCCACCATTAATATATCTTATAATGTCTGCTAATTCTTCAGTAGTGTATGGAAGACCAGTATCTAAATTGTAAATTCCCCATACCATACCATCATTATCAACAGTAATAGTAGACTCTAGTTTTTGTTGTAATTCTTTTGCTCTTTCATAAACAAGTTCATCGTCCTTAACATCGCCATAATTTTGTGTTTGTGGAACATTTGAATTTGCTGCCATTTCGGCTGCTATATCAGAAGCTTCTTCTTTTTCTTCAGCAGATTCTTCTTTACTTTCAGTTTCTTTAGTTTCTTCTTTTTCAGATTCAGTTTTAGTTTCTTCAGTAGTTTCTGCAGGAACAATAACTAAATCAGCAGTTTTATCTTCTTTAGCAGTTTCTTCTATTTGACTTTCAGTTACTACTGTATTAGCACCTGTTCTAGTTAAATCAGTACTGCAACTATGAAGACCAAATGCTAATCCAACGACAAGACCACCACATATAGCACCAGTAGCTAGACCTTTCCAAAATTTTCCTCTGTTTTTGGATTTAGCTTCATCAAGTTCATCTTGAGTTTCTTCAAGTTCAACATTTTTAATATCTAAATCTTCTTGAGCTTTAGCAGCTGCTTTTTTAGCTTTAGTAGCTTGACCTTTGGCTGTTGCTGCTTCTTTTTTAGCTTTTTTTAATTGTTCTTCAAGTGTCAATTCAGTTTCAGCATTTTTGCATTTTTCGTCTTTTTTCATAACAAATCCCCCTTCAAAATACTCTCCTTCGTTAGACAAGTTCATACCCTAACATAATAATCAATAAAAGTCAACTTTATCTTATTATATATAAGAGTTTTATTTCTAACGTTTTTTGTTACCTTTCTCGTTGTTCAATAGGATTATAGCATTGCCTATTTTTAGCGTCAAATTTTGCTCAATATTTTGAAAAAAAACTTAATTTTTGAAAAAAATATGTAATTTATGCTATAATTCTATTGCCTGGGGTAGATATGGTTTCGACAGGGTATATTTGCATATGACTGCAAGCAGTAGAGATACTTTAAATCGAAAATTAAAATTAAATGACGAAACTTCTTATAGTTTCGCTCCTGTATACGCTTAGTTAGCGGGGAGCACTCTTTCTTAGTTTTACCTATAGATTAAGTTTAGGGTTTATATATATAGGTTATATTATTATATTTTCTAGGTTATAATAATGAATCTTTACTAGAATAGTTAAGATAGTAGGTGTGTTATAGCCGGCTACTTAATGAATTAATAATTATAACTAAGCTTGTAGATGTTATATAGTAAGATATCTTGGACACGGGTTCAAATCCCGTCTACTCCACCATTGTGGAATACCTTTAGGAAAATCCTAAAGTTAACATATAAAAATCATAGTTTTGTAACTATGGTTTTTTGTTTTGCAAAAAGATTAAGTACTT
>Ga0181612_129247_pt1 | contig 25759 bp, 15 predicted proteins | sample HoacroProtozoa21_FD_119630 | JGI IMG/M metagenome (GOLD analysis project Ga0181612, IMG submission 119630) | Hoatzin crop microbial communities from Cojedes, Venezuel. Combined Assembly of Gp0051906, Gp0051904, Gp0051908
ACAGGTTGCCCAGAGAGGTGATGGAGGCTCCATCCCTTGAAACATTCAAGGTCATGTTGGACTGGGCTCTGAGCAATCCGATCTAGTTAAAGATGTGCCTGTGCTCAGTGCAGGGGCGTTAGGCTAGATGACCCCAAAACGTCCCTTCTAGCCCAAAGCATTCTATGATTCTAGTTCTTTGTGTGGGTATCTGTTCTGGACATAGTTCCATTCAGTGTTTCATTCATGATTTGGATAATGGAATTTCTTGATACCAGAAATACTGGAAAAAAGAATTGGCATCAAAATTCTCCAGATAAACTGGGAAAATATCCAATATTAAGACCAGAACATAAAAACTATTTGAGCAGTTAATTTTGGGTTGGCAAAATTAATTTAGGAATTGCAGAGAGAATTAGGTGCCAAAAGCCAGCCAGGAAAGTGACATACAGTTTGCTATAATTTTCAGTTAGTCTGTTAGTAAAATAGCATCATATTACTTCCATTCAGTTATTCTCTGTTTATCACTGAGTAATTTTGAAACTCTTATGCTTTCAGAGCACTGCTGTACAATCTTATGTATGCAAGCTCCCAGCAGTTTATATGGCAGCTTCATCCTTAGTAGAGAAAATCTTAAATCAGACTTCAGTCTGTAACTACCAGTGGTTCTTACAATGACTACATATCCTGCTGGCAATAGTAGAATGTCATGAATCACCATCAGACTTAAAGCTATTCTCAAATAAATCAGTCAACCATATATTAATGAGACCCAAAGTGTTGAGGATATGAGGAGCAATTGCCAGCAAGCTGGATAACTACATAACTCTCTAAATACATTATTCATTATAGGGGTAAATGTTCCCTTCAAGCTTGAAGATGTTACTTGCAGGTTATGGTAGTGACACATAAAGGAAGAAGTCTGTTCACAACACCTTCAGTTCAGCTCAGTCCCTTTCAACTGCACTTCGAGAAGGTGCTCTTCTAGCTTACCTTAACCAGTGTTGCAATACCTTCAAGAAACGGTGCTCTGTAAGCAAATCTCTTTTGTGATTGTGGCCAGAGCTTAAGACGCAACATTACCATTCTAAAAGACACTACTAACAACTGTCATTCCTTTACTTTTCCTCCTTTATCTCCCAAAATTCCCACAAGAGGGACACAAGAAAACTCTCTGCACGCCTGCTGGGGCACATTCTGTGGCAGCACTTCCATCAAAGGTAGTTTTATTCTTTGTGGTTCTTTGAATGAAGAGAAAAAGCAATGCAGAGGAGATCTTTATCTGGAGCTGTTTCTCCAGTACTGCATACCACACCATTTCTTCCCTGGTTTTAATAGGTGCATGTCAAGAAGGCTGCCAACAAAAGCATTGTTTCAGACTTCCAGTATTTCAACAAACACTGTTTTCACACTATGAAATGTGGCTCTGAGTTTTAAGTGCCTTGTTTTCAGGGAATGGCCAAGGGAAGAGTGATCGAACTCGTGTTTCTAGAGTGTGGGCATTTAAAGCCATCATCAATGTCATAGCTCTGTCGTCCACCCTTTCTTAGCACTTTGCCTGCCTCCTGTGTTATTAAATACTGAGCTTTGTTGTACACCACTCTAGACAGTGGCTAGGCTTGTTGTGTGTTAAAGATTTTAATGGGATTTGTCCTGGCTAATCTTATACGTTGGAACTGTACAGTGTAAAAGAGTCATTGCTCTTTACACAGGTAAAGTGTCCTTAGACCGATTTATTTACCTATTCATTTACAATTCTGGCTCTGACCAGGTTTCTCAGTCGTTTCTACCCTATTCTTTTATTTACCAAGGTGGGAACCAGCACAAATCACCATCACTTCAATGCCTCTGATTTTTAAACTTCTAAGCTAGAAGCCAACTGCACATATCTATTTTTACTTACCACACAAATACCCCCACCTTTCACAGTTTAGAAGTTAGAAGGACTCATATTCCAAGCCCGTGGAATTTTCCCCTAGCTTCTCTTGTGGAAAAGCAGATTGTCAATGTAGATTGCTTATCAAGGTGGATCATCTCGCAGGACCACTGAATTTAATGGAATGCATAACACAGACGTGATCGTTAGTACCTGTAGACTCGAAGGCAAGATGAGCAAAGGCTTTGCCTCTGGCTTTAAGAACAACCTAGTAAGTTTTGTGAATATCTGCAAAGGAATCCTTCAGTGGACAAAGTTTAATTGAATATCAGAAGATTTTACAGGTCAGACACACTGAAAACTGTTTCTACTACCTAAGAATCTTGGCTATTAGAATGTTGCATGAGAGAAAATGTACAAAAATTACATTATGAACTCTTAGTAATACTTAGAAGTTCAGCTTGGAACCACTAGAGGGGAAAGTGATTGCAATAAGAAAACATTTTGCATTTCCTCAGCTAGTTTAATCAGTGTGAATACAATTAATTCATATGAGCCATGACAAGCTGGTTCAAATGGGTGTCTAGCCTGATGGAACTTCAAGCTATAACGTGCACAAATAGCTCAGTAATCACTAAGCATTATACAAATTGTCAGACCAAACACAAGATCATTTAAGCCATGTGTTACACAGCAGTTGAAGCAAAATTGAAATACACCACAAAGCCTGAAAGAGTATACTGAAGTGACCATTCAACAGCTCCAGTGTGGTCAAAACACCTCTGGTTACACGCGGCCCAAACATTTCCTAATACACTGAATGGCTTCTCTCACTTTTTTCACCTACAGGCAGTATTTCATCTTGATCTGATCCACCGTTACTGGGTGTGGGATAAAACTGGACTGAATTCCTAGGAGCTGAAACTCTCCTTGAAAAACAAGGCAGTCAAAACTATTTTAGCCAAATTACAACATCAATCTTTCAGCAAACTGGCTTAGTGCTCAGCTAGGCAATGTTTCAGCTGCTGGTGTATGTATGCTTCTTTCCCTTGACTCTTCCCTTATAAAAATAAGACTCTCTCATCTCACAATGTTGAGTATGTAACAACAAGAACAGCTTATCAACAGATGCAGACAATTCTATATCACTGGGAGTCTCTGAGCCAAGAGGAGAGGTTTGCCGAAATGATTTGCCCTAGATCAAATGTAAATTGGAAAGTTACACAAAAAAAATACAGGATAAAATTTGTGTGAGAGTGTAGTCCGGGTTATACAGGAGATCTGGTTCAACAAAAATTATGACAATGATCCCTGATGGCTTTAAATCTTTGAATCTTGAAATGTACTAGAAGTTGTTAGGTTTATCATTGAAAGAGCATGGAACTCACATGCAGATTTACTTCTGCGCAGCTCAACTGAGTTCTGCTGAACTGCTTTGAAAGTACACCAGCATAAGAGACTTCAGTTTCCTGGAGTCTTGAATTCAATCCAAAACCTGTAAGAAAAGAAAGCGTTCCCCACCTGTTTGCAAGAATGATTCAGAGAGAACAAATGAGCATACAAAGGAGTTCCAAAACTGCAGGATCCACACCATAAAAGCAAACTTACTTTTCCTGTTTCTTTTCTTGTTGGACAGAAACAGAAAATGGAGGTGGACAGCCTTCTCGATTGTGCTTGTTTCAGAAAGCTTAAGATCTCACTATCTGCTATTTCTTTCTAAGAATAGTACTAGACTAATTTATTTGTTCCTTCTTGTAAGGACAGGAAAATTGTCTCCTTATTTCATGACAACATTTTCTCTATCAAGAGATAAGGCTAACAACAGAAGACAACCCTTTGTGTCAATATTATCTGAGATAAACTTCAGCAAGAAACCCTACTTCGCTTTCAATTTCCAGAAAATTCAGCCTTTTACAGAAATATGTTTTGCAGCCATTTCCATGGTGAAGTAATTAATTCTACAATGGACAAGCTTTCCTCAAGTCTCTTCAGCATCCACTGTGTAGAGATTGCAAGATTGTCAGTTCAGATCTGCATGTGATGCATTCATTATTGTGTATCTTATTTGTTCTAATGCAACATTTTCTATCTATAGTGTCCAAAACACTTTCCAGAAACAACAGTAATAACATTCCTATTTTAATAAGAGGGGAATGGATAACAGTGTTGAGTTTACTTTGATTCAACAGTCAAAAGCTTGCTCTCCTCAAAATTACTTGAATTTTTTCAACAACAGGGCTTAGAGCTTTCACCAATAAGTGGGATTACTATTAGTTCAGTCACAACACTGAAACATACACATACAATATATTGCAGCCAAGAAGTTCAATAAGTTCTAGCACAAATTACTCTCGTTCTGTCACATACCATATTCTCAAAGGAAGGGAAACAAGTACAGAAGACACATGCAGAACTGACAAAGGGGTGTTTCCCTAAAGCTGGTTGTAGGGCAATATAGACAGAGATAAATATGCTTTGTTGTGTCATACAAAAGGAATCATAGATCTTCTACTCTGTACCTGTATAATGACTTCAGCCCACAAGCATGTATCAGAACTAACCACACAGAGAAGAAGTTTAAAGATAACATAATGTAGGACAAAAGTATCAGCAAGATAGAATTTGACAACAAAAAATCCACATATTCCACTTTACCACAATGACCACTATATCAAGAGACAGACAAGATACAGAAGAAGATCAAGTGTTCAAAAATCTAGAGAGGCAAATGAAAAGGCAAATCTATCCACTAAAAATCAAGTACCGCTTTTATTATGAAAGCTAGGTCAATATGACACTGTCCAGGGAATCTAGAAATATCATTATTTTGATTTCTAGCATGGCTATAAACAGTTTATAATTTAGTCTTATTTTTCTAATCAGCAGCTCACCAAAATCTGCTTCAGATCTGAAATCTATGTGAGATTCTCTCTATTTGCTTTATTATTAATAATGCATATTCGACCTTCATTCAGTCACAAATATTGTTAACACACGAAGGAGCTGCAGATTAGACAATGGCTACAGCAGTCATTACCAGCTTACAGCATCATACTTCTACTGAATACTGCTTCACAATCAAATTGCCTTCCATAAAGTTTGAATGATTATCACAATAGAAAGGAGCAGAATCATCTTCTACTCATCCATAACTCTGGCAGTCATTTCAGGTCAAGGGAAGAAATTTCAGCCAATACAGTTCTTACGTGCAAAACATGAAGATGCAACACCAGTTTTCAGTCATTTGCATCAACAGATCAAAGGAGATAAGGATTTTCATAGTTTTCAGATCTATAAAGCTGAAAACTGTCTATGAAAGAGGTTAACAGACAATCCATCCACTGACGTATAGAATGTTCAATACAGTACAAGTCTAGCTGCTCAAGTTTGACAGCATTCTTGTTTTATATCATACTTTGGCATTCCAAAATGATAAGGAGGCTAACAGCTCAGCTTAGCAAACCATGCAGACCGATTAGTCACCTCCATGATGCATATTTAGAGAATATATCTAAAAACCACGGTCTATGATAAGTACAACACAGAGCCCAGAGAAATGACAGTTTCTCGTGAGAAGTTCTCCTCTACTTAATCAGACTCAATGAGGAAGGATTACTTACATGAGTAATGAGTGCAGGCTATCTGAAGTCATGCAGTATTGCACAATCTCTAAGTATATGATTAAATCCTCCTGTTCTCCACTGGGTTTCTGTTTCACTGGGTGCACATCAAGCACCTGCTGTAGGGAGGGTGAAACCGGATTTGAGGCTGAAGGAGAGTATGTTGTGAGTGTGATAGTTGTCCACAGTCCTCTCTCTCATTGCCTGGAGAATTTGGCTGTTGCAGAGTGAATGTAGAACACAGATGTCACCATGTTGAAATGGATTCAATTTCTCCCTTGGTTTGAATAGTTCTTTTTTGATGCTGCACATGTCTGTCTAAACTGCAGTTTTCACAGTGAGGGATTTGTTTACTTCTAGACGCTGTGCTGGAGACTTCAGCATCTCAGCTGCAGAGCTGTGGGACCTTCACAGTTTTACCTGAAGTCTACACTCTAAACATGCGCACTACCAAAATAAAGCTCCGTACTTTGAAAAATCAGTTCTAAGGGTGTCAGGCAGTTCACTCAAAATTCCTGGATACCCAGAAATTTTCTATGCCTCATCTAGCAATATGTAAAACAAAGACAATAAATCCCAAGCATTTCCAAACATATTTTCAAAAGCAATACATTACTATTGATGAACTTCTCAGGTATTCCAGTCTTGGGCACCACAGAAAAGTAACTGGGGAAATTGATGAGTCTATATTCAGAGTGAGGTTTGAATAACACTCAATAGCAAAATGTTAGGACACATAGTTAGACATAATTGAACACATGACTGAAGAGAGAGTCATTATCTAAGCTCTGTCTAAAACAAAATCAAGAACCCTCTAAGAAACAGATTTCACTCATGTAATTTAAAACGATCTCATGAAACTGCACTGAAGGTCCAAACAGCAATACCTCCCAGATTTTGACCTCGCAAACTTAATGATAACTTATAAAAATAAATAGAAGCTCTGCATAAAATTTGCTAAACTAAAAACAAAACAATGAATGAAGTCCATGTTAATATAAAGCATCATACCAATAACCACATGAGTGAACACCAGATTGTGTTTAAAGTACTTATGGTCCTGATCCCTGCTACAGCAATAAGGTCTTTCAGAACTGATGGCAATCTTTTGACACTTACAAACCTTATCCAAACTTCCAAGTGAAATTAATTTGTGACCAGTTTGTACCTCCTTGTATTTTGTCCAACATTTTCCATCAGTTCAAGTCTTTCTGCTGTACCATTACCTAAGTTTGTAAACTGATATGCTAAATATAAAGCAAGAATATATACATAAAGGAACTTTTAAAAGTTATTTTACAATAGAAATTCAACACACACACATCCCCTATGCAATACGTTCTCCCCTCAAGGATGATGACGTAACAGAAACTTCAATTATTGAAATGAATGGCAATATTTGAACTGAAATGCTAAAGAGGTCTCTGCTAACTTTTATACCACAACTACAAAATTAATTAATTTCTCAAAGTCTTGAATTGTAGATGGACTGAAGGATTTTGTTTCCTTCTACATGTTTGTCTTCATTCGCATGCATTTGATTATATCTTCCATTCACTTTTTGAATAAAGAAAGTCTGCTACAGATTTTAACTAAGGCTATATTTGCAAGGGTCCAGCAGAAGACGAACCATACCACTTCCACTAATAACAGGACTTCTGACAAAACTTACTAGTGGTAATAATATATATATACCCACTTCTTACACAGTCTGTTGCTTATATTATTAGAGATGTATCTGTGTGTCATTCAGCAGAATGATGCCCACCAGAGCATTCTAACCTGTAAACTTCTTTGAGGGTCTGCATCACTAATAGGTACCTTTGAGGGTTTAGATGTACTGCTCAGGTCAGCACGCTGTTTCACCCACTTTTTTACTAGTTGTACCATTTATTTCTCTGAGCCTGCAAACACTTACCAATTGCTTCTAAAGACTTTTTTATTATTATTATTTTGGGGCACTGTGGCACTGCATAGTAGAGCACAGCTTTCAGATGGCTTTAGGCAGTGCTGCCATGACAACTGTATAGCCCTGGGTAGAGATATCAGCTCAGATCCCAAACATAATCAGTGTCAGTACCTCAGAGAAAGGCCAGTTCTCCTAGCTGCAACTTCATATCAGTGTAGTAAAACTATTTCCTATCATAAATTGACCTTGGCTGTTGTCAGCAGAGGGATCTCCGCAACATGCAGCATGGCACAATGTAAATATGTCCTCAGGTATGTGTGTGTACATCGTTTTTTTAGTCTATAATATCAATTGCAAATATTAGTATGCACGGTTGTGGTGTCTGTGTTTACAAGCTATAAAGACGCTTAAGTGTTTATCCCCTTTATACACAGAGATATCCTGGACCTGTTCAGACAACATGGAAACCTTACTCTGACCCATGTGTTCATACTCCTCATGGTACAGGATGCACATCATTTTTTCTGCAGAACCTTCTCTTACTCAGAGTGTTGCAGGGATCTTTCTGGTAAAATTGTCTTTAAGATTTCCTGCTTTGCTTGTTTATTTGTTTGTTTGTTGCAGAACATTTATAATTCATAATTTGAAGTGACTGAATGAGGAAAATGCTGAAAAGAACAAGGACAGTATCATCAAGATGCTTGAGTGCCACTAAGTTTGTTTGTGAAGCCAGTTAGAAGATTTATATCAAATTAGAACTGTGGTTTTTAACTGTGCATTCTTTATTTTCTGGACAATGAGCTTGAAACACTAAGACTGAACATGCAGAAGTGCTGAAATTTTGGTTACTACTGAAACCAATGGGAACCATACTCTGAACATATAGCATTGCATGTACCGCCAAGTACTCTGAAAAAAAAACAGATCCCAAGTTGTGTTCAACTAGGTATGTCAAGAAGAAGATAAAGGACACTGGAGGTAGAAGAGGAAGAGAAGAATGCAGAGCATTCTGCATTGATTGCAGGTAGAACTGAAGCAAAGAAACAGTAACAATACACATGGCAGAAGCAGCCAGTCATGAGAAGGGTTATTCTGTATGCAAAAATCCTGGGAATGACAATCTGAAATCTGGGACTGGAGTTGCGGAAAAGGTGTGAAGGAAGGCATGAGTTAAACAATTCTGTTCAACCTCTGAATGTTTTATTGCAGGGAAAACACCTCTTACCAGCACAGGGTTACTCTGGGAACTTGTGGTAATCTTGGGTTATTGTGGTAATACTAATACTATTGTCCCTTGACCCAGTCCACACCAGTCATGACACTTCAGATCTTTCCCAGGAAAAGGAACTCATTTAATATAAAAGCATGGGTAGATTTGACATGCAATACTTACAGAGTGAGGTTTCTTTACTAACTTTGCACAGGTGGAGAGTCTTACAGGACTCTCGGATGTTCTGTGACTGAATTTCTTCCCAAAGGAAATCTGTTAAATAAAATGAGAGGTACCATACTCTATACATTTTATGACCTAGTCATATTGGTGTAAACTAGCCTCTCATTTTGCAGCTAGACAGTTTCCAATGCCTGATTTAACTGGTTATGCTTTGCTTGGGTTCTTCTAAATGACACTGCAACCTTTGAAATGAATAGATAATAGAAATAAACCCAGAAATAGATTCTAATCTTATTATGCATTACCTGTTTTACAGTAAAGCGTAGAGGCTGCGATGGAGATAAAATGATTATGTACTTGGTACTTTACAATGCACACACTAAAAGACAGCAGGACAATGACTCATGTTAACAAAACAGGGATTCAAATCTCCAGTAGTAATGGGATTTGATTTTCAATGGGTTTTATCTAAGCATTTGGAAGTAAAGGAATGGATCAATGGCACCATATTTGACGAAGATCTAGTAAAGGACACAAGTGGAGTTGTATCCCTATTTTAGCCTTTAACTATAGCTTTACTTTATGTAGACTGTATTGTATCATACTATAAAATACCTGCTGCAACTATTAGGTAGTTCATCTTCACATAGTTAAGAGAACACTTATAATGTTAATGATCAGCTTTTGAGTAGAAATTGATCAGTTGCCTCACTTCTCTGTAGAAACTTTCAGACAAAAAATGTGGGTTTGGATTTGCATAGGTCAAAAACTAGGGACAATCAGAATGGTGTTTCAGCTGAATGCAAAGCCTAATGTCCCAGCATCAAATCTGGAGCTTAAACTTGGCCTCAGAAGCAAGAAAATGACAAGTAAGAGAAAAGTCCAGCAGATAGACCTTTGTTAACTTGCATTTTAATGCTGGTACAGAGGAAGTGCGGTAGTTTCTGTCAATGAAAATATTTCTAATTGATAGAATTGATTTTCCCTCAAAAAGAAGCAATTCCAATATAGCACTAGGTGAACTAGAGACCTTCTGCATGCCTCTGAGTCCATCATTCTCTCTCTTAGAAATATAAATGGAGACGCTGATTTAAATCATTATTGCACCTGAAAGTTAACCTAATATGCTATGATATTTTATTTGCGTTCTATGGAGAGGAGGTATGAAAATAAGGTATGACAGTCTCATTTTTTATTATGAAGGATCAGATCCAGAAATCATAAGTAAGATAAGTGAACCACATCATTATCATAGAGCATTTGATCATGTAAGATTAAAAAGAACGGATCTGAAAATGCCAACAACAGCTTTACTGAAATGTTTCATTCAATTTAATATTGCAGATGCAGAGAGTAGGAATACAGTCCCGTGAAAAAGAAAGAGAAGCTATAGAAAGAAGTGTAAGGGCTTTCAGATCAAATGCAATGTCAGCATCTTTTAACATTTCTGCTACCCTCCCCATACATTAATATTTTTTTTAATATGTTAATACTTCTGCTTATGCAGCCAACTGTAGATTGGTATGATCACAAACAGTTACACAAATCTGGACATGTTACTCCAAACCAATCTTAAAAAATACTCTCCCATGTTACCTGTATAGGTCTATTGAGTGAATGGAGATGAAATACAATTTGAAGAGGCAATATTTATTTGAATAATTAGTAATACTATTAATTATTAATAAAATATTTTAGAATAAGAAGTCATAAAAATATAAATAATACCATAATTAACAATAAAATTATATTATCATAAATATTTGGAAATTATTTTTCCAAGTCTCATGTATTTTGAAACATTTCATAATAATTTCTGAAAAGAATCAGCACAAGACAATGGAAGTTAACATGACAAGAGGATTAATTGATGTGGTAACCACTTAGGAGTGTAAGGATAATGTGATCCATGGTGTATAACAGATCTGAGACTTTCAGCCAAAAATGCAGATATAGGGAACCACTTTTGATGGTGCCTTAAAGGGGTTAAATTTAATGGTAGATCACTTTCAGCCTAATTTTTGATGGTCACACAAAGGAAATCATCAGTAGTGACAAAAATGGGATCTCTGAGAGGTCATAGTACTTTCCTGAACATGCAGGAAATGTTAACCTGGGTATATGAAACCACAGCATATTGACTGTTCATATGCATTGATTTTTCAGTTGTAAGCAATGTAATGATTCATAAAGCATATTTTACTTCTCACCAATAGAATTACTTAATAGGTTTTTGTGTGTTACCCAGCTGAGTTTACCATAAATTTACCATACTATTTGATAATTTCTTTAATTACTCACCAGATATATCTGTTAAAATTTTTCTTTTTCAGATCTTCATCCTGGAACTTTGATAGTAACTGTTAGAGGCAATAACAGTCCCTTAAATTTTCATTGCATGTATTTATTTATACATGTAAATTCTAGACACTTCTACACCAATGAAGTTGCCAGAGGTATAACTCATTACTGAAATCAACCAATTTTTTTTCTCGACACATCCAATTTTATTTGGTTATGTAATTTTTATTTAAATAATAATACCCAGTTGTACTTTTAAAATGTTCAGGAAAGACAGCATCTTTTCTTGCTTCTGTTTACTGCTTAGGGAGAAAAGTCCGCCTTTTATTTCTCTCTGAATGTTGAAGTTACTTCCTCAAATATAACTGCTCCAACAGAGAGAATACGTATTCTTTTTCAGAAAAAAAAATCACAGAAAATCATGTTTGAAGGAATCTCAAACAGCCATTTAGTCTATTCCCCTGCCCCAGGGCACTGTCAACAGCACTTACACCATTCTCAGATAGGTGTTTTTCTAAACTGTTCTTAAAAACCACCAGTGATGGAATTTGGTAGTCTTCTTGGGCAACCTATAGGGGTAGTTCATTATCCTTGCAAAGAGAAATTTTCATTCAGTCTCTAACCTAATCTTCATTTGCAGTTTTAAACCTAATTATGTCTTGTCCTCTTGCTAGAGAACACGAAGACCGTCACAGTACCTTCTTCTTTGCAGGATCTGTTTGATTACATGTGGAATTATGGGACCTATCCACCCACCAAACTGTGTTTCTCTGCACCCCAGGTTAAAACAAGATAAAAGATTAATTCACCAAAGTAATATAGTTGTAAATAAATATATTAACATATGCACAGAACATTGTTCACTCTCTCATTGCTCCTAAGATAAGGAACATTCCAAAGAACGTTCTTTCAGTTCTGTAATTTTATGTCTCCTGGAATAACAAGCACCTAGAAAATCTATGGTTTTTTATTGTTGGTAAAATCAGTCTAATTTGTTATGGTGAAATTGTGTTCTCTGGGAAAGGAAACAGCTGAAGTAGCACTAAAACTGCTCATGTGAAAAGAAGAATCCCTCAAGGAAAGGTCTGTATTACTGTCTCTCCAATGCTGAAGGATTTTCGCTGCAAAGTCCTGTGTTGTGCCTGGCCTGTGGATAAATGCTGACCTTGGATGGTGTTTGATTTCTCCATTTTCAGAAGCAAAGTAGCTACATGGACAGGTGCAAACTCATTAAAAAAACCTGTGTCTGATAAAACTTTATTGTGTTTTTTGAGAAGTTAAGTTGCTATCATTTACCATAAGGATGAAAATTTTTTAAAAAGTGAAGTAATTCGTTCCAAGTTCCTACTCAAAAGTCACTCGGAAGTCCCTTAAATTGTATTTATCCCATAATATATAATGATTTGGGAAGACTAAGCCTGAGCTAAAATTCTTCCTGCTCACTTCTTGACATCTCATCAAAAAGACCTGTAGAAAGAAGACTCCTCCTAGAGTGCAAATATCTGAGGGAAAGTCAGAGCATCCTCTATTTACCTGTGCACCTACAAGGGAAAACTAAAATGTCTGAAGCCCCACCTTTTAAGAACCTTGTGAAACAATCTGGGAACTGAGCCAAAACCTCCTCTCTCACTATATAAGACTCAGGAGCAGACAGGTGTTTCCTCAGAGGCAAGTTCGGTAGTTTCTACCGGACTTCCAGAAGATGGGCACAGGTGGTGGGACGCGAATACCACTATGGATATCAATACTAGCACTTGCCTTCATAGAGATCAAAGGTAGGAAGATTCACTTGCTTGGTGTTTTTACTGCTTTAAAGAATTTATAACTGGCTTTGGAGTTTGAAAGGTTTTTTTTTCCTCTGCTTTGTGAAGCTAATGAACCTGTTACATTTATGCAAGATTCGCTTTTCTGTTACAAATAATTTCCTTCCTAAGAAGAGGAAATCGACTGTCTTGAAAATTTATATTGTAGTCCATGTTCTAATGCTATTTTCTCCAGCTCAGATCTGGAATAGCTTCCCCAAATTCAGTGGAACTCACTCAGAACATGCATTTCTACCAAAATGCCTCACGATTCGCATTTAGCTTTTGATGTCCACTTCAAGGTGGTACAGCATTTCTAATTGCACAAACCAAAATGTGCAGAAGTGGCTTTAGGAAGGAACAAATCAGTGGTGTCTATCTGCATGCATTATTAAAAGTTTTGTCTGTTTTATCAGCTGATGATACAGTATTGAAAAAAGAAGGGATTTTGCTTCAAAAACATCAGACTACAGATTTTAAAAGCTCATCTATTCTTGCATACAGAGCACAGGGTTGTTTTCTGATAGAGTGAAAACGAATGGAGTTTCCTTAAATATTCTAAGAGGGCACTTAATACTCACAGATGAGTGGAAATCTTTTATATGTATACTTCACCTGTTAATTTCCCTTAAAGTTTAAGGTAACAACAACATTTTAGTGCATTTTGATCTCAGATGTAGATTGTATTATTTTACTTTTTCCTACTTCCAGGTAGTTCCACACTAACTTATGTTAATAAGTGGTAGTGTCAAAGGATAGCCCATTAAAAGTCTTGTTGTAGCATTACCACATTGTGCAACAGAAACAGGAATCTGCAAGACACATGGTGTGAGGCAGAGCATTGGAGCCATACAGTGCATGGAGAGAGAAGCAAAAAGCTCTCTGAGGCTAGGCAGTGGAGAAGGGGAGCCGAAATGATTCATAGTTTAAAAACAGGCAAAATGTGTCCCTCCAACACCAGCCGCAGACCCCCAGCTGGTGCAAAAAGGAAGGGACTTGGGGAGGTCTTGCAGCTCTGATTCCAGCATTAGCCCCTCTAGCGGTGCTACCCACGGGCTGCCCTTGTCATGGGGTGCGGCAAAGGGCGAGCCTGTCTTTTCAGTTTTCTCCGGCCAGCATAGCCTCCCCTGCAATCTGCCCTCTGATGAACTCTCACTAAGTGGTGCATTAAAAGCCCCTCTGGCCCCTGCAGGTTTTGTGCGTATTCCTATTCTAAAGCTGCAGTGGAACGCAATGAAAAATTATTTCTTCGCTGGAAACAAAAAGTTTTGCTTTGGGGCAAAATCCACAGTCACAAATGTATCTATTGAAAAGACCTATTTCTTTCTGACTTTTGCATTTGTTTTCCTTCAGCTGCTTATTACAAAAAGTGCTTGAAACTTTAAAGCCCTCTGGCTAGACAAGCAGTTTTAGTGATGCTTAAAGCACACAGTGATCACAAAAACTAAGAAAATGCAGTTCTTTATCTGAAAAGCTTATAAGGGCATCCAGGAGTACTGTGACAATAATAGAATAAGGATCTGCTCAAATTATCACAGGCACCTTTTTGAAGGCTTCCCTGCAGTAATTTATTAGAAAAAAAGAAAAAAAAAAAGCTGAAGGAGTGGTATATGACCATCATGGCTGCATGTAGCACAGGTCCTGATGCAAATCTGACCTCATGTGCATGAACATAGCTTTGCTGATTTTTGGTATACTGACTGTTGCTAGTTTAAATAGACAGAATTGAGAAATTTTGAGGGAGCTAAGAAAATTAGACATTAACATTTTCCTCCTTACTCTTCTTGATGCAGTTCAAGCCCAGGATAATGACCAACAAACAAAATCAAACTCTGTTTCTCCATCCATCCTGCAGCGACAAAAATGTAAGACTTTTATTTCTAAGATCCTGTTCCGAATTAAATTGATAAATAATAAGATTACTAGAATCTTCTCATTCCTAGCTAGAACATATTTTCCCTTCCACTGCCCCCCCAAACAAAACAAAGAAAAATTTAAAAAAAAAAGAGAGAGAAATCCTCTGTACAATATATCCAATTCCCAGCCAATCTCTGACTTCTCTAAACTGGAGAACTTCCTCTGAGGTCTGGCCCAGTCATCTGGTCTACGGATATGACAGAGTTATCTAATCTTTAACTTCACGAAAGGTATGTACCTTCTATCTAAAAGTGTATTTTCAGAAGAGGTGTGTGTATACATACCTATCACCCAGGTACCTGATAGTAGGTAATAAATGGTACATATTTCATGCTGCATCAAGATAGCTGCATCACTCACAGGAGAATAAGAAAAGGGTAACTACCTTAAACATTAGAATAATTAAGCACTACAAGATCATACATGACACATAACTGTACAGAGCAAAATCAGAGTGGAAGGATACAATGTTGACTGGTATATTAGTGATGACAGGCTGAAATAATTAATCATTAAGCCTGCCCTGCAATCTGCAGTTTGTTAGGTCACCAGCTGGAAATTAAAACAGGTACCACAATTTATTTAATTATTTAATATTTAATTAAATATTTAATTATTTAATAATAGTGTATTTAGTTATTGGAACAGATTGTCAAGGAAGGTAATATGTGTGCTTTCTCTTAAAATCCTTACATCAAGAATGAATGAGATTGTCTTTCTGAAACATCTATTTGTCTTAGATTTTTTTTGGTCTAAATGCAGAAGTCAATGACTGATATTTCACAGTCTACAGTTTGTAAGTCACAAAATTCTATGATTTTGATAATTTTGAGGAGGAAACTACATCAATTCTTCAGACTCTCGTGTTAAGAAAATCTCATTGTAGGTTCTCTAAGTATTCTATCCTTTTCATTGCTGGATCCAAAGAGGAAATATTGTATTTGGACATGGAAAATTTAAGGCGGCGTCCTACCAGTAGAAGTCTTTGCATGAAAAGCACATGATCAAAGTTCACAGAATTTAAACTGCTTTTTAAAAAAATCTGCTTAGAGTTGGTTATGCAAAAGTGTATGTCTCAGCACAAAGAAAGATATGAGCTTCAGAAAAAAAACAGCTCCTCTTTCTCATCCTCAGGTTCTAATATACTTCAGTAACTTTCTGCTTCTAAGTGTACTGAGAGGCAAAGGTTCGGACATAGACATTAGCACTGCTTTTTCTGCATCGCTATTACAACACTGTGCTCTAAGGATCAGACTCCCGCTTCTGAGTTCAGAACATCAGGGCCAGCATCAAATGAGTGTCTTGAACAAATAATGGAAGAAAGTATTACAGCTAAAGAACATGGTCTATGGGATTTGGCTGTTAATGAAATATATAGGAAGACAGAACGCAAAGCACTGTGTAAAAACAACCAATAAAACCCCTTGCGGATACTTCCCCCTAGAGTGTAACTAATAGTAGGAAAAGTTAACACTAAAGAGACTAGGCAATCTCTATCCATACTTTAGGACTTCTAATAAGATTAAACTTGATTATTTTTCCCTCAGATTTTCCACCAGTTTCGAAATCCCAAGAAGTGGCAATCATACCACCTTTTAAAAACACACTGAAATTAAAGGGTAAGTTAAACAAATGTCATGGCTCAGAGATCTGTGTTCTTGTTGATCACACACGTAGAGCATGGAGTGACTGAAGAAATTAATAAATTGTGTAAGATCCTTTAACATCATAAATAAGAAATGAACAAGAAAAGTAGTCAGATCACCAGGTAACAGGGATAATCTAAATGTGACCCCAGTACTCAGTCTGCATTTTGTTAATATGATGCAGCTGTAAAAAAGAAATTTATATTTTTATGTATCTATAATAATACTAGGATAAATCACACATTATATTTCCAGTAAAGACAGTGAAATATTAATGTGTTCAAAGCACTGGTGAGATATCTTACCTAGGGTATAAAGTACAATTCTGACTAGCTGTGTTCAAGCAGGATGAGTGTAAATCTGGAAGAGGCACAGAGAGGGACTGTGAGGAATATCAGGGAGAGAGGAGACCCTGCTTCTAAGGAAATGAAGACTGAAATGAGCTAAGTTATTTCTGTAATGGGTTGGGGGAAGAGCAGGGAGGTGGAACTGCTTCAAAGTGGGGTGTAATACTGTACAAGAACAACCAGAAATACATGAGACAGGAATACATTTTGGAAGATGATGGCAAAAGTCTTCCAACCATTCAAAGCATGCAGCTTTGAGTGGTCTTCTCTAGTAGGACTAACAGCTAGTTTTAAACTAACTTTAAATGGGTTTTATGGTGAAACTTTAGAACTTCATATATTTAGGAAATGATTTATAGAATATGGCTGTCAGCAGTACCAGAGCATTGGACATCGCGACCCGGAAGGTCTCTTTCGATCTTAGGCCTTACATCCCTATGCAAAACAGATTAAACGCAAAAGATAAGTGAACTAAACAAATAACAGATTGATAAACAAATAGCTTGACAAGAAGGAAAATGGATGGCTTTCTGGACAGAGGCTAGTGAAAGAAATCAAAGGGGAAAAGCATTTAAAGGGAGGGTATCTACAGCAAATTACAGAAAATTCTTACTGCTTATTTCAAATCCACAGCTGGCAACCCCTCTCACAATGGCCGTGTGTGCAGCACATGGGGTAACTTCCACTTCAAGACTTTTGACGGAGACATCTTTTACTTCCCTGGAGTCTGCAATTACATCTTTGCATCCAACTGCAAATCTCCTTATGAGGACTTCAACATCCAGATTAGGCGTTCAACGGTGCAAAATGCTACCACGATCACTCATGTCCTCATGAAGCTGGAAGGAACAGTGATTGAACTGACCCGTGGCTCTGTCCTGCTTGATGGCAAACCGTATGTTCATAACTTGAAGCTGCCATCACTGCTCTTGCTCCTAGTGGGCTCTTTGAGCGAGCTTCCCTTTCCCTCACCCAACCTCACACCGCTCCCAGGCAGCTGGAAGGCTCAGGCCCTTCCTGAAGTATCAACAAAAATAAGAGGGCCTGACAGTGAGCTAAGTGCCACTTCTGTAGATTATCCCAGTATCTATTTTGTTCAGATGAGCTATATCCCAGATGCTGTCTCACTGCTACAATTGTGTATGTATGTATACAGTTGAGTCTATAAACTGGATTCAGTCAAAAGTGTTAGGGTTTTACACCCTTTCAGTTTCCACTTTCAATTAATTTTACCAGAACAGGATCTTTGGGAGGAATTTTTGACAGTTTTTGTCCTTGTGTTGAACAGTATGCAGTAAGCAGTGACTGCAGCTTGTATCTGCACTCAGTTAAAATGAGCTAGTCTGGAAACTTGCTACCTGTGTAGCAGCGGTAGCACTGACTTTGGCATAGGGTGTGAAACTGTCCAAAAGGCTGGGTAAATATTTGGGCAGCTATCCCACAGTGAGTTGTGTGTTATAGCAGGTATGTACAGCAAGCTAGTCTAAAGGTTGTCTTTGCTACACCTTCGTAAAAGGCACTCATGTCACAGAAAGCCTGAAGAGTCTATCCCTGCATTATCAAGGGCTTTAATGGATAAATAGCAATATCTTGAAGCATGTTGCCTGCAAAACAGAACCTCCCAGCACTTGCTTGAGCAACACAGCTGAAGACACATGACAACATTTTACCTAGCAAAACAACTTTAAAAAAGAGAGCCAAAAGGAGCAGCAGGCAAAGCAAGGCTAATCCATTTGTACAATGAGAAGCAACTGCATAGGAAACAGACAAAGTGTTACAATTTTGTGTTGTCTGTATTTAGTTACTGCTCTGACTAATTTCCTCACTTCTGTGTGTTGAAGTTTCTCAAACAGAATGAGGAAGTATATCAGTGTGGATATTCAACGGATATTTTGTATCTACCCCCCACTGAATTACAGTGATCTTTCTCCAGGGTTCAGATGCCTTACAGCCATATGGGAGTCTTGATAGAGAGAAGTAATAGCTATTTGAAAGTTTCTGCCAAGTTAGGACTGACCTGCCTTTGGAATGAAGAGGATGCCCTCCTGGTAAGAAAACATCCAAAACATAGCAGAAAGACTGTATTTTGAAAGTAGTCTGTTTACATCTTCACAGTCTTAATCAGCTGGGCAGACATTAGTTACCTTTGGATTTGTGTCCATTTTTAGTGTATTTTTCTGTCTTCCATTCTAGTCCCAATTTCCCTTCTTTTTCCATCAAGCTCAGCTCAGGATCAATAGACGTCCAATTATAACATCCCCACCTCACAGTGAAGTACTCCTCAGATTCCAGACCTGACAATGTGCTGATGTTCACAGCCGCAGCCCTAGAACAACATCAAGTTTTTCTTGGTGACCACTGACCTTCCCAATGGTGCCTACCTTGTTACCACATGACACAGTCTGCACAGCATATATATGTCAAATTTTGAGTACATAAGCAATATTGACGTAGGCTGTGTTCCTAACCACCAGGACTAACATTACTATGAACCTAAGCTCTCTTTCCTCATTTCTTTTAGGTGGAACTAGACAAGAAATATGCCAATCAAACTTGTGGGCTTTGTGGGGACTTCAATGGAATTCCAATCAACAATGAATTTATTTCAGAGAGTAAGTAATAAAAAGCATTATGAAATATCGGCACTTTGTCTTTCTTTCTTTTAGCAGTTTACTGTAACATATGTTGTAGGTCATAACTGCCAAACTAGTGATACTTGTTTATGTATTTCTATGATGTCAGTTACGTATAATGTTTTTGATATGTATTAGGCTGCTTCCATCACTGTTAGATCTTTTAAGACCTGCCACATCAAGTTTCCACTTGTTTTCAATAGTTAGGATCCAGTTCCTTGTATACCTTCTTCATCTCCTTTTGCCTTTCATATTATAGTGATATTATTTGGTAATTGCTGTTCATGTCACAGCAGGTAGTGTCAGAAAAGAAAACATCTCCATGCAAAAGCCAATAAAACAGTAAATATCATTCTAACATTTGGACTGCTTTCTACAGAGACAAAACTGACTCCCATACAGTTTGGGAATAGGCAGAAGATGGACGGACCCACAGAGCAGTGTGCTGATCCTATTCCTCCTGCTGTTCTGGTGAACTGCTCAGCTGAATTTGTAAGGACCTCTCTCTCAAAATTTGTTTTGTCAGTGTAAAACACATTCTCCCTGTCTTTGGTGAAAATTTGGTAGAATTGGAAAAATACAGCATGAATATGACTCAACTGTAGGTCTCAAAAGAAAATTTTTCTAAATTTAATTTTTTATTCTTTACTAAAGCGAATGCTAAAAAGATGCATTCCCCTTCTGAGAGAAGACTGGATATTTTTATGAAAGAGGAATTCACTGAGGATGTCTTACTACAATGAAACAATATAATGCTTGGGAAGTCACCTGAGCTGAAAGTAACTCAAGATATGGGAAGATATGGGAATTAATCAAAGGAGTTCCATGTGTACTTGCTCTGTTGTTCGACTTTTCCCTAAACATCAGCTTATGGCTATTGTTGGACAGGTCTCTGGACCAGATGGACCTTTGGTTTGTTCTGCTACATGCCTTAAATAACTAATTTCATATTTTCTAAACTCTTGCTCTACTTTCTCTGTTTTCCCTCCTAGGCTTCTATCTGTGAGACAGTACTAACCAGTAATGCATTTACAAGCTGTAATGCACTTGTGAATGTTCAGGACTACATCGAAACTTGTGTACAAGACCTATGCCACTGTGATAGCTCTATGGCTGACTTCTGCATGTGCAACACCTTTGCTGAATACTCGCGGCAGTGCGCTCATGCAGGTGGACAGCCTCAGAATTGGAGAACGTCAAAACTGTGTTGTAAGTGTCTCAGGAAGGGACTTTCACCTGTGCTTACTACCCACATCTAGTAAACTTTAAATATATGAATTTTTTTCCTGAAGAAGACAGCCATTTAAAGGTGCATGTAATTTTCATAAGATCAGTTTTAACCTGAGCATACTCAAGACTTTGGGAATGCAGAAGCTTAGAGGATTTTGCATTACTAAGGGTTTTCAGTGTATACCAGAAAGTCTAAAATGTTACAGCCTCCACTTGGATTGGGATTCTCCGTTATATCTTGACAGAAATCATCTTAAATTGCAAATACTGTTTTCTCAGCATTTCAAAGGAAAAATCAGCGTTATGATACTCCTTCTACTTTCAGCCAAAGTGTGTCCTTTCAACATGCAATACCAGGAATGTGGGTCCCCCTGCTCTGACACATGCAGCAACCCGGAACGATCCGCACTTTGTGAAGATCATTGTACAGATGGCTGCGTCTGTCCTCCAGGCAAGCTTCTTTCCTGCCCTTTTCTCATAGGCAAAATTGCTAGAACACTTACCTGTACACATTTAACGGCTTTCCTACTTTATCATTCTCACCACATTACTGCTGTTCTTATCATCAAAGTAATAACTACATTTCTTCCTTGCTGCACATTTCTATTCAGTTTATTAAAAATGCCCTTTTAAACAACAAACGTGTCCAAGACATGTACATAATGACTGACCTGAGAAGAAGATATTTCACTCCTAACAATAAGGGGAAGTCTTCTATTCTCAGCATCTATATTCAGTTCACAGCAAGCATGTATGTTCAGTCAAATTTTGCCCACAATGATAACTCCTGGTGTTAGCAAAGTTGTGTCTGGTTCCCCAGATTACCAAACGCTTCCTGTCCAGCACTGCGTGTCTAAACAAGGAGCTGAGAGAGCATTAAACAGTGTGTAAAATTTGGTGCTTCAGAGAATTATGCAGGAGAACTGAATATCAGTACAAGACAAACAACAGAAGTGTGTTCTCTGTGCACGCTTGCTTCTGGGGCTGAGAACTGTTGTTGTTGTGAGTGACTGCATGGTAGGATCTTCATCCTTTGTGGGTCTTCTGCCCATCCTTCATGAAGGCTCACAGAATTCACCATCACTTTTTTGTATAATAGCACTGACTTCTCTTAGATAATGCTCTGCCTTTGGGTATAAAAATATTTACTGTACAAATATGTCCCTGGGCAGTCTTACAAATGGTTCATCTATTTCACCTTATTATCTAGTAATTTTAACCCTAATTCCAGTCTAATGACGTCCATAACAGAAAGGTGTTTCCCTAGACATCTTTTTTCATCACCCCAAGATTTTAGATAGGCTTATAAGGAATATAGCCCTTCAATTCTACGTAGCTGGCATCCTATTATTTTAAAGTACTTTCTATTCATTTTCTGTGTAATACAGAAGACATGGAACTTGCTTTCAGGCATCTGCCAGATACGTGTACAAAAGCAGGTTCTATAGTGCACAGAATGACTAACAGACCATTTCTTTCCCTAGGAATGGTATTTGATGACATTAATGGTGCTGGCTGTGTTCCCCGTAAAGAATGCCACTGTACCTATGAAGGTGAAACTTACGCTCCTGGTGCCTCTTTCTCATCTAAATGCAGATCATGGTAACATACTCTCTTTCTCATAACTTTTTATTAGGGTGCGTTACCTGAACATTTTGAAGACAGGGGAAAATCACTTATTTCCCCTTAAAAAGAAATGAGGAGCTACTTGTCAACTGAAGTTCTTTGATTTCACATTTTTAGAGGATACTTACATCTCTGTTTTCTCCTTATACTTGGAAGCAAAAAATTTGAGTTTAGATATAGGTACTCCAATTTCAAGACCAAGCAATTAAAGGAGGCAATCAAAGTCAAATATCAGAGGTGTTTAAAAATGTGCATCACTGTGTTACATACAAGGGACAATGGGCACAAACTGAAGCAGAGGAAGTTCCGTCTGAACATGAGGAAGAATTTCTTCCCTCTGAGGTTGACGGAGCCCTGGAACAGGCTGCCCAAGGAAGTTGTGGAGTCTCCTTCTCTGGAGATATTCAAGACCCGCCTGGACAAGGTCCTCTGCAGCCTGCTGTAGGTGACCCTGCTTCAGCAGGGGGGTTGGACTAGATGACCCACAGAGGTCCCTTCCAACCCCTACCATTCTGTGATTCTGTGATTCTGTGAAATGAAATCCGGCTGCAAAATTTCAGGCTTGGTCCCAACAAAAAGGGCCGAAGGGTGCAGGTCAGTCAGAGGGGCAAAATTCAGGTTTTGTCACTGCCAGTGACTCTGAGAAGCCAATATTTGCATCAGCCTGACATGGGGTTGTGCCTCCTACTCTCAGGTATGTTTAGTTACATCCAAGGACCACATCCCCGTTTGCCCTGTGATTTCAGGCCGCGAAAATCCCCGCTGAAAGTCCTGGGATTTGATTTAGGGTGCAAATCTGCGAGATGTTCAACACACCTTTAGGTTACCTCGTCCCTAATCAAGACGCCACAACTGCCTGCGCCAAGGCCCCAATCCAGCACAAAAACCCTGTTGGTTTGCAAGAAAACTGTGTTTACAGGGTTACCCCGTCCCAGCTACCAGATCAGATGCCACCCGTCCTGCTGCTGCCAGCCTAAACCCGGCATGTGTTACCACAGTACTTTCTCCAGGTAAACCAGCAGAGACACAGCCATGTGCTCACACCTGATCCAGACCTAATTTGTGCTGCAAAGCGATGCAGCAAGTTGGAGATCCAGCGGGAAGGAGGTCAAATTCCAGCCCTCCTCTAAGCACAGATTGTTATAGGAGCCATCTCCACGGAGGTGGCCAGTGATTGAAGCTGGCTGTGTTCATGAAGAGCTTAATTGCCAGCCCAGTGGTGCACTGGGGATGCAGGACCCCAGTGATGGACCCCCTGTGGATGAGTCTATCCAACCCGTTCAAGGTCACCCTCCGGAAATCACAGCCTGTCATTATCCCATGGACTTTGCTATTGAACTATTTCCTAACGTCCTATTAACATCCACCTTTCATTAAGAGCCTGGATCGTTATCTCATCATTGCAGGTTATTAAATCAAACAATGGCAAAGGCTGTGGCCTTTCATTCTGGCACTGACTCACCTGATGATGTAAGGAGCCCAGGCCAGTGACAACCTCAACATTGCCATGGTGACCAAGAGGCTTCTAAAGAGTTGTAGGCAATGATGTCCTGAAGCCAGGTACCCGGGAGATGCTGGGGAATCTCTTCCAAGTGATGCAAAGAAGCTACAACACAAAGCTCTCGGGAAGAGAACATGGTGGTTCGTATTCCTGCTGATCAAGGAGGAGGATCTCGTGGGCAGCAGCATGCACCAGATTAATCACAGCCTAGGAAAAAGGCTGGTTTTTTATCCCTGCTGTCAACCCTGGCTAATATCACTTTGGCTCCTGATACAGGGGCTTTTGATCGAGGGGTGATAAAACGCCATCCTGCGAAGCAGCATCCCAGGAGGAGCTGCACCATCTGGGAGGCTTGGATGGAAACGTTCCCATGGGGATGCTGAGCAAGGAGGGGGCATTGCAGCCCCACAGGGCTCCTGCTGTGTCTGCCTCCATCCGCAGCAAAGCTGTGGGTAGTGTTTGGGAAGGATTTGTGTCACTTTGGGTGTCTACAAAGAGCTGGTCAACTTTGACTGCTTCTACCATCTGTGGAGAGAAAAGGGCACTCCCAGAGGGATTCACTTGCCCTGCTGTGGATATTGCTTGTAAACCAGGACAAGATGTGTCCTGGAGGTGTTTGTAGCCTGTGAGTACATTGGGAGACCTAAAGGCTGTCTACCTCCAAAGCCATCCGACACACACCTGGGTGCGCTCCAGCACGAGGTGACCCACAACACAATTCCTTGTTCAATCCAGAGTCCCACATAGGGAAGAAGAGTAAAGCTTTGATGAGGAGGTACATTTCAAAACCGCCTACGTGCTGAGGATCTCTCCACCCACACCCTTGTGAGCACGTCTGCCATCTCGACAACCTGCTTGTTCCTGCTTCCTCGCAGGGCTGGGATGATACAGGCAACAGCAGGTGATGGTTGCCCAACAGTGTCCTACGCACCTCAACCCCATCCGAGCAGAACCACTTGTGGGACCCACACCACTCCTCGGGTTGAGCTGTTCCCTGGATCAGCCTCCCCAAGGGTTCACCTCTCCGTTCAACTGATGGAAACCACAAGGCATCAAGAGGTGAGGTCTAAGAGTCCCACTTCTCCAGACTGTTGCCATGGTGCTTTTAAACCTGAGACCTCTAGTGACTGCTTTTAGGTGGTCTGTCAAAGACAACTAGAAGAGAAAGCGTATGGTCAAATAAGCTGAAATTCAGAATAGAAATGTCCACAACTACACTGAAAAATGCCCAAGGACCAACCAACTGAAAAGCCATCATGAGACCATGAAGATTTCTGAATCCTCTGTGCCAGGAGCAAAAATGATCAAGAGATGACAGACCGATCAAGGCTCTGCCTTTCGCACAGCAGACATCTCAAGGAGGTTTCTTTCTCAGCTGCAGGAGTCAGTCTGAGTTTCCGTAACGTTTGCTGGAGCTCTCTACAGTCAAAGCCTCCCCAGGTAACCTTTCAGATCTCTGATTTCCTAAAAACTCTCCTAACCAATTTTTGGAGCCAAATCACTGGAATCAGATCACACAGATTGCTGGAATGCAGAAGTTAAATAACCAGATTTTCTTATCAGGGTTTTCTTAAATTTTTTTCTGCTTATAGGGCAAATATTTCCATTTACCTAATTCCTAGCAGATGGTTTTAGTTTGTGCATTTCATTTAAACTTTTCCATGCCATGGAGACCTTGCTGGGGAAAGAAAAGGGCTAAAATTGTCCAAAAATATCTACAGAATTTGTTTCTTCCTTCCCCGATATTTTCCAATCAGACATGAAAAATATTAATGGGTAATTTCTCTGGAATTTTGGGACAAGCTGAAACAATATGAGGAGCTTGCCGCCAACATATTTTCTCAAATGCATTTACATTTTCCAACCCACAATGACAAGCTGTTTGAAGATCCATGGAAAAAAGCAAATTCAGCTGAATGTTTAGACTTCTGCCCTGGAGTTTAACGTATAGCAGCAAACCAGCATTTGGGTACCTGGCA
>Ga0181612_157972_pt1 | contig 25758 bp, 10 predicted proteins | sample HoacroProtozoa21_FD_119630 | JGI IMG/M metagenome (GOLD analysis project Ga0181612, IMG submission 119630) | Hoatzin crop microbial communities from Cojedes, Venezuel. Combined Assembly of Gp0051906, Gp0051904, Gp0051908
ACAACTTCAACTTCTTGAAAGATGTCTTCTTATTTCTAACATTCTCTTTCACCTCCCAGTTCAAGTATGGCAGCTTTTTTCTTTGTACAAGTCTAATATCCTGTTTGCTCTAAGCTTCGTAGTTGCCTCCCTAGTTGTTTCCCTTCCTGCAGGAGATAGACATTTTACACTGTCAGCTGCCCAGTTTCTTTTCAGCAAGCTCCTAAACTTGGCAGTTTTCCCCCTTTTATGAAATAAGCCACCCCAGTACCAAGCTCTTGCCTCCTGACTGCCGTAGAGGATGCTAAATCTATGCATATCATCCGTATTACCTCACATTTCTTTGACAGTAAGATTTTGACAGGCCAAACACTTTTGCAAAACCCTGGGGTGACAAGCAGCAGCCCTGGGAAGACAGCGTCTGGAGGAGGCAGCAGTACCTTAGATGAGGCTGACAGACACAATGGATTACTTCAGCACAAGGGCTGAAGTCACAACTTTCCTCTCTGCTGCCCTCCAAGACTCAAGGACTGAGAGTTTTGAATGTTTTTAAACCTCTTTTACCACTACTGGGTCACTGCTGCTCAGCCACCCTCCCACCTGTAGCAAACTCCTGCCCCAGAATCCTTTCTCCCTCACGGTCCAGAGCTCTTTCAAACTGCAGGCTCCCCCATGCTTGGCACAGAGGCACCTGGATTTCAGAAAGGAATAAGGGAAGCGGAGGGAGCTCCTCAAAACAATGAACGATCAAATGGACTAGAACCCCTCAGCATGGTATGATGGGCAGCGTGGACAGTTTGACCCAAGAGGAGGCTTCCATGTTCTGTGTTCCTCACAGCATAAAACCATCGGAGATCAGTGCTTATCAGCACCCAGCTACACGCCTGCTGCAAGTCATCGACTGAGCACAGAACAGGAAGAAAATCTATACAGCTCAAGTACAGCTTAGGGAACAAACGTTGTTCTCCTCTCTTCAAGCCTTTACAATTGCATATCTGGGTTTCCATCCCCATTCTGTATTTTCAAATGAAGCCAGGTGCCACATCAAAACGGTTCACAAAATGATAAAAGCAGGTGAAGTCGGCAGAGATTTGCACCCTTGCCCGATCTGGCTGGCGGCAGAAGAAAGCGCACTGACAAAGGAAGCAAGGTGAACTTTTTCAGAAGTCTGTAACAGGTGCTGAGAAAGCAAACAGACGCGCATCAGTACATGAGATGGGCGGGGACAGACCTAGCTAGCACAGTAAAAGCTGGGCAGAGGATTCGATGCGATCTAATGAAGAGGACTACGAAAGCTACTGCCCACCAGGCGATCTGCTGTAATGGTCCACATGCACGTTCTTAGCTCACCTCAACAACAGGTGGGACAATACTTTAAAGGTTCATTCTCAATGTAAAGGTTGGGCTAAGAGTGACCGCCGACCAGACGTGGGCCAATAATTAGCGGAGCTGTTGTGCAGGGTACATGCCCATATCTCACTCACGGCAGCACGTGACACTGGAAGCACAACAGAGACAGCAGAGAGACAGTGCTCAGCGTGAGACAAGTTGTAAACTCTTACTGCCAGGGTGGATCCCTCACCTTAGCCCTCAGCAGTATCTAGGCACGCTTATCCTTGAGCCTCACAAACTAGGAAAACACAACCATGACAAAGCAACCCCTTCAGGGTTACAATTGTCAGCGTTATTCTTCTCACTATATTAATCGCAAAGACCAGGATCCCAAGATCGCTAATTACTAACGCTCTAGAAATGCCATGCAAGACATGGCTCAGGCAAATCAACCCACTATTAAACCACTTGTGTTGAACCACATCAGATGAATCTCCTGCTCGTATGCCTGAGCAGAGCTTCAGCGCAGCTCACACATTCCTGTTTGGATGCAGCACTCACTTGGTCAGGCCTGCCTCCTTCACGGCTTTCTGCCAGATCTGTACCTTCTGCTCTCGCTGCCTCAGCGCCTTCTGATACGCGTGGGGAAGCCCCCCCGGCGTCTCCATGGTGTCTCCTTCCATCTCAAAAGGAATCACGAAGGTGTAGAAGTCCGAGGGCGGCAGGAGGCGGAAGACACTCGTCTCGCCGCTCTCCTTGCACACCAGCATGGGGCTGTCCCAGTAGTTTGGCAGAGTGGCCAAGCCCACTTGAGCCATGTGGTCTTCAAGCATCGGATAATGGGTGTGGAAAGGGGCAAAGCTGACAGCTTGGTTCCCCGAGAGGATGAGAGGCTGGGTAGGCGTGAGGATGTAAAAAGTACAGCCAGCAGTGGAAGAAAGGCACAGACGATGGCAAACCACAATGACCTTGACGTTGTCACAGCTGTGGACGTGAACAGATGCCTGCACAGGGCCAAGGACAACAGTGCTATTCCGACACTTCTCAATGGTCACAGATCTGCGAAAGAACATGAGAGCAAGAACACAATGAGCATGAAAAAGCAAAACCAGGACTTTTTCCACTGCTTAGTCCAGCTAACAAGAACTTAGCGCTCGAACAAACTTGCTGAAAAGACATCTAGCTGTGTCCCTGGAGAACCAAAACTCACCGGAGAGGAGAGAGCAGATAAATGAAGGACTCGTTGCAGCGATGAATTCTTACGTGAGCCCCCACCAGGGTGTCCGAGCTCTTGGCCAGCGTCTGCTTGTACACCTGGCTCATTATCACCATGGGGAACACCTCAGGCACCACTCGCGTACTGCAGGCAATCTTCGCTCTCCTGGTTGTTCCTTCAACTGCAAAACAAAGTTCACCAATGCGTTTAAAATTTTTTAAAAAGCACAAAGAGGCTATACAGACAAAGACACAGGCATGATGGTTCACTGTCTACATCACTCAGCAATCCCTCGAGAAAATAATCAGCCCAAAATTTTAAGGTTGGTACCATCCAACTGTATCACTTCACGCACCAGTCAGTGGTAGTATCCTCTAGTCCCCCAGACTCGCCTCCAAGTTGCTACTTTCCCCACCTCCACCGACAGCAGGAGGAAAAGGAGGCAAGCCTCCGTGCCACTGCCAGATCCCTGGTCAGCAAGTGGAGCCGAGACTGGAAAGTTATTTCTAAAAACAAAGGCAAGGCCTGTAGCTACCTTGCTGTGCCCACGCGAGTTTCTTCCCGGATGTGAGGCAGGCAGTCATTCCAAAAGGGTTTGTCGTCAGGCAAGACCGCAGCCAGCTCTCCAGCTTGAGGAAAGAGAAGGCTCTGGAGACCTTTGAGTAGCCGTTCTGCCCGTGACAGGGCTGCCAGAGGGCAAGCTCGTGCAGAGGATGGACCGTCCTGGATTGGTTCACGGTCCCTTCAATAAGAAAGCTGAGGGCACAAACAGCTTCGTAGGACACCAGGCTCCTGTGGGCGGAATGGGAGGAGGCAGTGAGCTGCTCCGGCTCCAGCAGCAGTTCCAGCATGTCCAAGAGGTGGCTCTGCACAAAGGCGCAGTGATCCTGGTCGTTCCAGTTCTTGGCAGGCAGAAAAACACACAAGAAGGAGGTGAGTTTGAGTTCTCACAGAGCTGACAAGCTCCACCAACCTTTTGCAGTGCATCCTTGCTTACACTCGTTCTAAAAGAGGGAAAGCACGTCAAAGGTGGTGCTCTCTCCTGCCCCCTGCCTCTGCTGCTCTGCTCTTCCAAAACACAGAAAGCAACCTCCCCCAAAAAAGAAAAAAACATTTTATTCTAACTCCAAGTACCAAATATTTCATTCTAGAAAGCAGAAACAGACTCTCTTACAATCCTTCCTACACAAATTCAGCCAGTTGCTGCTGGCAATTGAAGGCAGGAAACAAATCAATAACTGACAGCCAAGGTCTTGCAGCTGCTCTATTGGAAAATTGCTACATCTGCTCCAGACCTTCAGATACAACTCAGTGCTGCCTTCCGAGGCGCCGCGGGGAAAAAAGCAGAGGGTCACTTCTTCACAAGTGAGCAGACCCATAAACCAAACAACCTCTGAAAGAATCATTTGCTCCAATTCTAAAGGCCTCCAGACCAAAATCAAAGCAGAAGACTGGCTTTATGGCAGAGCTTAATAAAGACAAACTTTGCTGGCCCACAATCCGCGGAACAAGCAACGCACGGCTGCGATCACGCGTTGGCCTCGCCACCCGTGAGGGCTGTAGCCAAAAGGGTGTTACAGGCAGCTGTGAGCACCTTGTCCAGCAGCTGGAGATCCCTGCCCTGCAACAGAGACCCTCTCGCACCAGACAAGCCTCGCTACACCATTTCAGCAGGGGGCACAGCTCACATCAGCACCGCAGAAGCTGGGGTAATCTCGCCAGATCGCACAGGGAAAAGTAACACCAGTGGAGACAGCCGCAGTCCTGTCGGGACACAAACCCCCAGCAGCCAAGACACATCTCCTTCCAGTCCAGAGTTGGACTTAATGGCTACAGTTAAGGGTAAATACCAGCATTTAAATAACACTGGGTGCTCCACAGCCACCCAACTCACAGCCCTGTAGCAGTTCCTCTCATTTCTTTTTTTATTTGTTCAGCCTTTCAGTATAAAGTTATCCAGTTCCTATTTTCAATTATTTCAGCTTGTCCCAAGCTACATTTCAGTAGCTCACACAGCTCACAGCGTCACAGCCGTAGACAAGAATCTACTGAGGTTTGCAGCTGGCCTTTATAATGATGTTGCCAATCTGTAATTCACTCTCAAATACAGAGCTGCCCACAAGCTGCACCCAATACACCCAGCTCACTTCTCTTCTTTCAAAATACTTGTTAGTGTTTTAAAAGGAAACATTAGCATTTCCACGTTGCTGATCCACAGCTGACCAACCAACCTCCCTCTCTGAAATATAACTTCATGCTAAGGACCATCCTGGGATCCTAAAAACGCCTCCAAAGCAGCCTCCATAAGAACAGCAAGAAAAGCTTCCCACTTGGCTAACAGAAAACACAAAGAATCATGGAATCATTAAGGCTGGAAAAGACCTCTAAGATCATCAAGCTCAACCATCAACCCAACACCACCATGCCTGCTAAACCATGTCCCGAAGTGCCACATCTACACGTTTTTAAACACCTCCAGGTATGGTGACTCCACCACCTCCCTGGGCAGCCTGTTCCAAAGCCTGACTACTCTTTCTGTGAAGAAATTTTTCCTAATTTCTAATCTAATAGGAATAGGAGACCTGGGTTGAGTTTACGAAATACTTACAAACCTAAAACGTGAACTTATCAGCTGAAAGAAACAGTGGAAATTTCTCTATATATTAATTGATAACAGGATGACTGTGCCATGAACGGAATAAATTGTCAAAGGGGCATATGTGAGTTTGGGATTTATCAGCTGAGGGACTTCAGGTAGAAAGCGTGCAAGGTGCTGAGCAGGTCACATGAGGAATATTGTTTATAATATTTACAGTCAAGAAAAAAGAGGTTTAAAGCCAAAAGACTAGCAGACAGAGTTACTATAAGTATCACAGAAACAGAAGAAGTGTTTATGTCTCCTCACACAACAGATTTTGACTTGCTCACTTGAGCACAGCCAAGATTAAGAGAAGATACTTTTCTCTCAAGAAGTGCTTCAGGAGTGAAAACATATCCTATTGAGCTCAGATACTTTAGTTAAAGGCCAATCGTGGCACAAGAACAAACTGGTATAGTCTAATTTTCTATAAATCTGATTTTTGGTTGAGTTGGTACAAGGTTTAAGGTTTTACAACTTTCTTGTGGCAAAGAGAATGAGAATAAGATATCGTTTTAAGGACAGATGTTGGTTAATTCATGAAAGTTATATGCCTATATGTGAAAAATTATATGATGTGGCTGCCTGTGATGTGAAAGAACAGGGATAGATGATCCAGGAAACTCACTTTAATATTAAGCTGAACATTTACAAAGATGTATTGTGCACAGTACGTAGAATAGACTACACTCAGTTGCTCTTCTCTGCTGAAGACAGTGGAATCTGGTAATGGAGTAATCTGGGACTCTGAATTCTACTTTCAAGTCTCTTCCTGGGAAAGTATCCTACTGCTAAGCTGTCAAAAAGGAGGTGAACATGATTTCAAGCTCAAAATCCCTATTTTGAAGAGGTGCCTAGACCCAGTTTTGAAGCTGTGTGTCTATCTGATGGGTTTGTGTTTCTCTGATGTTTCTTCTTGAGTGTGAGGGCATTCCGGTATTGGAGGGTGGGATGTCGGAGCCTCTCCTTCCTATGCACAATGTGAAGTGTGTCTTACTTGGCTGTACAGCCTCCAGCCCTTGAACTGGACACTGGACTTGTGACTTCAACACTTGACTTCTAAGTACTGCATTGTGCAATATAACAACACTTGACTTCTAACTATTGCATTGTGCAATATCACATCACTTGTGGGGCCTTATTTCACATCTACTTTTTTGCAGAAGTCCATCCACTGTGCCGTTTGGGGATTAAAATGTTGCTCTGTGTGAATAAGAATCCTGCCTAGATAGGTAGATTCATGTTTCAGTAACGTGAAATCTAATTATGGCCTCTGAAGTACAGTTCACTTCGACAGGAATGCAGATTTATATGTGTGATTATTTAAAAATGTTGTCAGAAAGTCGGTGAATGGCTGAGAGTGATCTCCACATTTGATGGACATGTTACTAGTTGCTAGGATAAATGCCTCTAATGGACCATTGTCCCTATAGCAGTGGGAAGTTTTTGTACCCATTTTTCAACATACGAATCTCTAATCATAGCTGGTATAAGGTGATGCTGAGCCACGGGCTTCATAAGTGGCTAATTTATATCCATTGAGAAGATGGCCCCTAGCAACTTCTTTTCTCAGTTTAACTTCCAAACTGCTTACAGGATTTTTCTTGTAACCGCTTCCCCCTCTAAATTATGGATTCTATGACAGAGATTGATTGTCCTGGCAGAGTTACGTTCATTGATTCTTAGGAAATGGCTTCCCCACTCAGTTACTGCTTAAACAACAGACTAGTAGCTGTAGCCACAGTGTTTCACAGCTGTGTTTTGCAAATGATTTACTTACATCGGATTATTTACCTATTCCCATATATCTACTCCATCCTCTCTGCTGAATTTGCTAGTGGGTTGATAACCACAACGGGAAGGTTGGTTTGAGCAGAGAGGATGATAACTCTTTTTTAAAGTATTGCTTGTTCTACCTGTTTTTTCTCCTGTTGTGCTAGTTAATAACATTTGTGTCAGCGTATTTAGTGAGTACTAGAAAGAAGATAGAACTCTATTAGTATTGACCATCAGTCCAGCAAAGCCGAAGTGGTTGTAGGAAAATGCAATAAAAAATAGGGTGCTTTTTTCTTATTTTTCCATGTTTTAGTATTTCTCTCAACAGGTGTATGCTTTAAGACAACCACAATATTAATCTAGCAGACATTTTCAGGTGAAATTTTTAATATGGCATCTGTGATATTTAGGAGGTTGAACAGCAACATCAGAGCATGATTTGCTGTAACCTTTTTTACATCACCTGAGGCAGTCTGGCATTCATATAAAAGTTAGAGACTACGGCTTTGGGAAAGACTGCCCTGAAGTTCTTGAAAGAAAGTTATGTCAAGAACTGCTTTTGAACAGACCTTCAGAAGACAGAGGGTAGGAAAGCCAAGAGGGACTCTCATGGAACATGTTACTCATCATGCCCTGAGGACAGTGACCTAGCAATACCTTGCTCTTGAATACTCAACAGCATCATGATGGCAGTTTCAATAAAGCAGTGGCATAACTGTGACATGGCTGTCATGACAGGTATGACATAACCTCTAATTATAGGTTTTTCATGCCGATAATTGTTCATCAAATGTCATTGGAACAGGGATACCCAGGAGAACAATTACGGATGTCCTGCATACATCTAGAGACTTTCTAAGAGAAGGGTATGGTCGCCGTGATCAGGGTCTGAAAGCCCCTTTGCACAGCACAGACCCACTTGACATTCATGGCGTAGGATTCAGGGACTGTCTTGGACTGTCAAGCTTTCCTTGGCAAAAAAAATGATGGACAGAAACAACATCCCTTTAGCAGCTGGGGGTTCTGGAGAACAGCAGAAACTCTTGCAAGAAAGAACTGCCCACGTGCTATTTGCTCTCTTGCATGAGGTTGTGAAACTTATAAACACTGGCAATGGGACAAAGGGTTTACTCACATACCTTTTCTCCACTTTGTCTTTTTTTCAGTGGTCCATAAAAAGTGAACTCTGGACAGCAGGAACTATTGCTTTTGTTACACATCTGCACTATTCCAGGAAAAATGGAGCTTAAATGTGAGTGGGGATTCCAGGCACCATTTTAAGAATTCTGCAAATGATAAGAATAGCACCAGATAATGATTACTTTTAAGTGGGGTCCTGATTAAATATCAGTGTTAGAACCTGGGTGCTGGACAAGGGAGGGTAGTTATTGACAAGGAAAACAGTCCTGCTTGAGGGGTTATGGACTTGTCTGTAATTTTAACCACTTTTTTTCCCAGAGATTAGGACACTGAATATTGATTGGGTTGTTTTGTTGCTGGATAACTTAGGTGTTTGATTAACTTGTACTTCAGGTGCTGAAAGATAAACTATTCCCACCATTTTCTTGACATTAGTGAAGTATTAACCTTGTAGCTGAGTTTTGTATAACACCTCTCTGGTCTCTGTTTGGCCTGCACTCTGGATGCTTAGGAGAGGCTTTGCCACAGCTGAGTGGACACAATACTCCCTGTATTTCCCTGGTTTCATTGCATCCTCGAGTGACAGCTATGTCATGTCTCAAGAAGGTGGCTGAGGAGAGGAGTGAGGATAAAGGACTACGAGGTCAGAGGATGCTGAAGATACGAGAATTGGGAAAAAAAGAGGTGACCTTGTCAAAGCAGGGGGGTTGGACTAGATGACCCACAGAGGTCCCTTCCAAGCCCGACCGTTCTGTGATTCTGTAATATCCCAGACTGCCATCAAAGATTATTCTTTGGGGATTGTCACTGAGATATGGATGGGAAGGAGTCAGAACTCTGGAGGAGACCTGGAAATGGTTGAAGGAGGTTCAGAGCTTAAATGGAAAGTGAAACACATATGGGAGAAAGTTGCAGTTTGCTCACTCCCAGTGGCAAAAAGTTTTGAGGACACTTTTCTGGGTTACATTAGAAGTTAAAAAACAAATGAAGTGTCTGGTCTTAATTACACAGGTGGGTTAGCTGTCCCATTACTAAACATAGTTTAATTGGCTCACATTTTCTTTATCTGGTCAAGATGTGCTTCACAATGAGTTTGAAATAATGAGATAGATAAGGAAAGACTGTGTTTAATAGCAGCTTCCCTTTGAAACTACAAAAATGTAGCATGGGGTAGTAAGGCAAGTCTGTCCTTCTCCAAAATTAGCAATATGTTTCCTTTAGGCTTTTCTCATGCAAGCAAAGATCAGTCAATAAAAAAGTAGTAGATAATAATATTTGCCACTGCTCAGTTTAATACCATGTCTACTATGTCTGTATGGTGGTAGAATAACAAGAGAGGGCTAATTAGCAGTACAGAACTGTTTCCAAGTTCTTAATGATCAGAAAGGAGTAATGCTCTGAGATAATAATAGATGGTGTTTAATATTTGGCTTGCCAATACCTGAGCACAGCAAAATAAGTCTTCAGAAATTTTGTTACAGAAATAACAACTAATATTTATCTCCATATAAGACAAATTGCAAAGGATAACAAAACAAAAAAAAAATTAACTTTCGTGTAGAGGTACCAAGTGTAAAATGTTGGGGTTACACTGGAGTTGGGACGTGACTGCTGCTCCTAGAAGATGCTGTTGTTCTGCAGAAGTAGGTGCCAGACTGGTCTTCCAAGCCATGGTAGTCTCCATGTAGGTAGTGAGGCTGCTTTGCTGTCTTTGACTGTCTAGCTCCGCCAGAACAAGTAACTTTTGCTTATTCCTTGACATTGCCTGGCTATCTAAGAATATATTGAAAGAGGTGAAAATGTGAAAAAGAGTGTGGATTTTATACCTTCCCTTAAGCCTGGGATGGGATTGATGTGTTTGTAATTTTGGAAGTTAAAAAAGGCGTCATTTTGTGAAGTGAGAATAGGTGACTGTCGTCACTTAGTTTGGCTTGCCATGCACAGCCAATACAGCCATCCTAAGTTCTCTCCTTTTAAATATTTTAAAAGATTATACGCAAAAAAAAAGACAAATAATTGACAATAACATGGTATCTATAACAGTTCAGGGTAAGCTGTTCTAATAATTCTCATGTTAAGAAAATTTACCTTAATTCTAACCTGATGTAGTTTACCTTCCCTTTTAGCCTCTGAAACCAATAATTTTTCTTTTATATTGAAGGGTTAACTACTTATTGCTATACGTAAGCAAGAAAAAGAAAGTATGGGATGGGAAATGATTCCTGCATCAGCAAATCTAGAGCTCCATGATCCTTGGATGCTGTATAATAGATGGAGAATCCACAGAGCACATGGAACATGCCTCAATTTACTGTAAATCAGAACCTATGACCAGAGGAAGCCAGCAAGAAAGATCAAGATCTTTGATCCTCCTGCAGTAACAAAAGATTTATGTAAAACCAATAAATAGAGCCTTGGAAATGGGCTAGATCCCTTGCTTTAAAGGAAATCCTAGAAAAGCGACCTGCCAGACTCATTCAAATAAAAATTCAGTCCTGACAGATCTGAGAGGGGGTTTAACCTTGGATCAAGGCTTTCTAATGAGACACGATCCCTTTTCCCTAGCTGTGATCCATCTCCGTGTAACTAATTATGCTCCTTCTTCTGTTGCCTCGGAGGAAGGCAACACCTCTCTTCCATTCCTAAAAATAAGATGTGCATTGAGACAAAAATGAATCCATCATGTAAATATGGTAAAAACAAATGCCATCAGCAGACAATAACAAATCTTTTCAATCAGCTTCAGAAATTCCAGTAATTAAAAAAAAATCCAAACTTTCACAGACTGTGCTTAAGGAAGTCATCTCTCTGCTTTTTTATTGCTAAGCTAACTAGAGTAAGCTCCTGGGTCGGTCTTTGTAAGGTCTGTCCTCAAACTCTGTCATCTCTCCTGTGATTGTTCTTTAAGACCTTTCTGGTGTATCAAAATCCAGGGTGGATCCAGATGTGGGCAATGTATTGCTATAGTGGTCAGAGCTGCTTCAAACACATATAGAATAGCAGATACCCCAAATCAGCATGTTCAGACAGCTGAAGATCTCATCAGCCCTTTGGTGACAATGTCATCTGGGAGTCTGCACTTAGTCCAACAACTGCCATGCTGTCAGCTCTATTTCAGATGTTTCCCAAGACTGAGTCTCAAAGCAAGCACCTGTGGACAACGCTCTTTGTTCCTAGATGTCCTTTTACATAATTCTGAAGCACACATTTCTTCCTTGCTTCCCAGCTTTCCAAGTAATCCATGTATCTCTCTCACTGTCTTCCTTTGTGATTTATCATTTGCCAATTTTTCACCTCAGTTTCAAGCTATGGATTTTTTTGTCTTTGGACCAAACAAAAAAATATCTGTGCAGGACCTTGTAAAAAGATCTTTCATAAAAGCTGAAGGTCATTCTTTCCATGCAGATACTGCTTTAAAAGGAATGTTAATTTAAATGTAGATTTTTTGTTTAAAACTCTTGCTCTGTTGTTGCAGGTAAGCCTTTCCAGGGAAAATAGAAAAAAAAATCTCTAGGGTTTTCCAGTTTTATTATTCTTCATGTTTTGCAAGCACTCTGGATACAGTTGATTTCCCCATATTCCTATGTAGTCCATTAAGTACTTCTATAAATGCTTTAGCACATGCCTAACATCACTCGTGGGAAGTAGCCACATGGCAGTAAAGGGAACAATTCACATAAACAAAATTCTGCACAGGATTTTAGCAGGTTGTTTTCCATGGCATATATATCAATGGACTAGTGAGTATTTAAAATACAGAGATGCAATTACACATCATAAAGCTGGTCAGATCTAAGATGGTATTTGCAAAAAAGAGATGGTTTGGAGGAAAAATTCCAAAGGTGTTAAAGTGCCGCTTCTTCCAACAGTGATTTTTTAAAATCATTGTTTATTCCTTGATTTTTCAGACTTCTACGGCTATACCTCTAGCTGCAAATAAAGCAGGTCAGGGACTGTTGCTAGCCCTGAAGCCAACCAGCATGACAAAGTTTGTGTCTTGCATGTCCTACAGGAGGGTGGCTGCATCTGAATTATCTAGTGGAAAGGCTGCCTGGTCCTGATACCCGCTGAACCACACCTGGCCTTTCCCTGGGAGGTTGTCCATTGTCCTCAATGAAAACTGTGCTAAAGACCCTGCTAATTCAACTTGCTCAGACCTGCATGTCCTGTTTAGTTTCTATGATTCTATGAAATGCAGAAGCAAGAGTGAGAACAGGCTTCTTCAAATCCTCCAAGCTTACAGAAGTGTAATGACATTTCATCAGCATTACTAAACCGATGTTCTTATATATAGAGAGAGAGCACCTCAGAAAAAGTTATGGAAATAGACAGTAGATGCCTCAGATATGAACTCTAGCTTCAGTAAGAAACCCAAGGACATGATATTATCACCACAAAATTTGGGATTATATATGATCGCAGACCTATCTATATAGATATGGCTGCAGGACTGGGGTCTGATTAGTGTTGTGACACATTTCTACCGTTATCTATCATACTATACCTTCTCTAAGGTAACAGCAGATGGTGCAGTAGATATTTCCAGGTCCTGCTCCCTTGCTAACATGTAAAAGTCCAGTCTGGGGAGGAGAAGAGGGTGTACACATACCTTGGGTAGATGTCGAGTGCTCAAGAAGAGTGGGTTCTTTCCTGACATCATCTTGGATTGGGTGAGGTGCTGTTCAGACATTAGATGAGTATTGTATTAGACTGCAGCACTGGACTGCAGCACTCCAGAGGAGAAAAAAACATAGTTCTTCTTTCATCCAACAAAGAGACCACAGTTCTGAGCTCCTTCTGTCTTAGGACTGTTGCACAGGTGTTAGGATGAAGTTGCAGATAGGATAAACACAGAAGGGAGACTAAAGCATATTTGGTGTTTGCAACCTGATCTGAAGTGTCTCCACTCCCACTATATTATATGGTGAGAATCGATTATCTAAGAGGAGGAAAGCACTTTCTTCCTGCTGCTTTCAGTCAGAGGTAGATCCTGAACTGTCTGAAAAATCTCATTTCCCTGCAGGAAATTACTGTTGTCTGAGCTACAACAGTGAGAGGCCAGCAGCAGCACCTGATGTAGTTTTGTGGTAGTTCTTCCATCCAACTCAATCAGATAAGAGCATGTTTTCCACTCCTGGGAGTGAGGATAAGAACACAAAGCCCCTACATATAGCATTCACTCTAGCTTGCAGTAGGCGTTGGTTTGAGGGTGTCTCTTGCAGGTCAGAGCTACAAATTGCAGAGTAGTTGAGGTGGGAAGGTTCTTCTGCAGATTGTCTAGTCCAAACCCTCCACTCAAAGTAAGGTGACCCAGACCTGTGTTCAGACAGGTTCTGAGTATCTCCAAGGACAGAGACTCCACAACCTCTCTGGGCAACCTGAGCCAGGGCTTGCCCACTCTCACAGGAAAAAAGTTTCCTTTTTCAGTGGTACCTCCAGTGTTTCAGCGTACGTCCATTGTCTCTTGTCCTGGCACTGGGCACCACTGGGAAGTTCCTGTCTGCATCTTCTTTACTCTTCCCCCTACTCATGTATTTGCACATTGCTAAGATCACTCCTGAGCCTTCTCTTCCCTAGACTGAACAGTCCCCAGATCTCTCAGTCTTGCTTTATACGAGAGATGTGCAAGTCCCTTAATCATCTTTGTGGCCCTTCTTAGGACTCTCTCCAGTATGTCCATGCCTCTCATACTGAGAAGTCCGGAGCTACTCCAGATGTGACCTCATCAATACTGAGTAGAAAGGAAGGATCACCTCATTCAAACTGCTGGCAATGCCTTGTTTAATGCAGCCCAGGAGGCTGGTGGCCTTCTTTGCCAAAGGGGCCCATTGCTAGATCATATTCAACTTTGTGTCCACCAGGGTCCTCAGGTATTTTTTTGCAAATCTGTTTTCCAGCTTCCTTGCCCCCAGCATGTACCAGTACGTGGGATTATTCCTCTCCTGGGGCAGGAATTGGCATTTCCCTTTGTTGAACTTCTTGAGGTTCCTGTTCGCTCATTTCTCCACCCTGTCAAGGTCCCTCTGAATGGCAGCATAACTATCTGATGCATCATCTACTCCTCCCAATTTTGTTATAACCTGAAAACTTGTTGAGGGTGCACCATCGTGTACAATTATCCAGCTCTTTAATGAAAGTATCAAACAATATTGGCCCCAGTATCTGTCCCTGGATTACACCGCTGGTAACTGGCCTTCACTAATCACAAGCCTTTAAGCCCAGAAGTTTCAACAGTTTTCAGTCCACTTCACTGTCTGCTTATCCAGCCCGTACTTCATCTGTTTGTGGATGAGGATGCCATGGGAGACGGTGTTAAAAGCACTACCAAAATCAAGATAAACAACATCCAGTGGTCTCCCCTCCTCTGCCAAGCCAGTTACCTCATCTTAGAAAGCTAGGGTGTGGTGAGGCTCACTGAATGTGATCTTTGGATTTGCTGCCCCAATCTCTGCACATTCAGACTGTATCTTCAAGTTGCTCTCAGGTCACCTGTCCCTACTTCCACCTCTTATATGCTTCCTTAAGTCTGAGTTTTGTTAGGAGTTCCTTCTTCACCCTTGCAGACCTACCGCTATCTTTACTTTATGTGGTTTCCTTCAGATTTGGATAAGCCATTCCTGAGCTTGGGGTAAATTATTCCTGAAAGTCAGACAACTCTCCTGGACCCCTATTCTCTCTAGGACGGTCTCCCATGGGATTCTTTCAAGCAGTTGTCTGAGCAAGACAAAGTCGGCTCTCCTGAAGTCCAGCGTTCTGATCTGGCTTTCAGCTTCGCTCCCTCATCTCAGAATCTTGAACTTCACCATCTTATGGTCCCAAAGCTGCCCCCAGCTTTCACATTGTGACCAGTTTTTTCTTGTTTGTGAACATCTCCCCTAAATGGCTTCTCAGTCTCCTGCATCAGAAAGTTATCAGCAGCACACTTCAGAAACCTGGACTGCTTGTGCCATTCAGGTTTGTCCCTCCAGGAGATAGCAGGGAGGTTGAAGTCCCCCCACAAGGACCAGGACCCACGAATATGAGACTTCTTCCAGTTGCCTGAAGAAGGTCTTATCTATCTTTTCCTCCTGATCAGCAGGTCTATAGCAGACAACCACAACATCGTCTACTTTGGTCTGCCCGTTAATCTTGACTTCTAATCTCTTAGCTGGCTCATGGCCCATCCCTCAGCAGAACTCCACGCATTCCACTTGCTCTCCCACATAAAGTGCAAATATTCTTCTTCAAGGCACCCAAAAAATATCAGGAAAATAAACAAACTCTGAAGTAATGGCTGAAGTCCTTGCTGTGTATTCAGGGCTGCCCAAGGCTCACAGAGACCCAGCTGTGTTACACTGACCGTGCAGAACAGAGGTAAATATGTATGTTGCCAACACATTAGTTTGCTCTCAGCAACACAGAACTGCTCTGTGTCCCTAAAAACAAATACAAACAGACAAAGGCAAATGATCTGTTGTAACTAGGAGACTGATCGGTAGTGAAACAGATGTGTGAGAGAAAAATGCCCATTTCCAATAAAATAAGTGGACTCACATATATATTTATAGAAGAAAAAGCTGTTTACACCTGAAGTTATGTGTAAGACATTTCCTAAACAAGGAAAACTTGCAGTGTAGGAAGAATAGTTCAATATTAAGCACAGCATATGCAGTGACAACACCTGGCATAATGATCTCTATTTATTGTCCCAAGTAACAAATACTCTCCCATCTGTGTTTGTAATAAACCAAATTTGTGTTTGTGTGAAGGGAGAGATACTACTAGGAGCATAAATACTCACTGGCTGCCAAAATTCTTTTGCAGTTTCAATTAGAAATAGCTATTATAGAGATAAATGTCTTTTTGTGTATGACTGTTTATCAGACCTTAGTTGGGGGATCTGGAGGAGTTCTGCTTGTATAGAGATGGAAATATTGGATCCATGGCTAGTAAAATCTACTGGGGTGAAATGTGTAGTAAATTATTGTCAGCTACAGGAAAGTGAAAATAAGAATGTCAGTGGCTGTCTGGCTCAGAGAGCAAGCTGATAGACTATTCTACTTGAGCATTACGTATAATCTGATTTTCATCTCTGCTAAAGAGAAGCAAGAAGAAGGTTACAGAAATACTGAAATTACAGGTAGCTTCCTATGTGACATTTTATCTAAATCTTCCTGAAGTGTCTTATAGGATTGAAACCTCAATTGTGCCAATAAGCTACTGAGTAACCAATGAATTTTTGCATCTCTTATTCAGCTTGAATAACAGCAGTTTGTGCTGTAGGAGAAATAAGCTGTTTAAACTCTGTTTCCACCGTCTCCTTCCATTATATGTATTTCTGTTTCTGTCAGTTAATCCATAAAATTTCTACACTCATGAGACTTCCTAATGTTTGATTACAAGCATGACATACCTATATATACCTTCTTATTAATATTGCTAAATAAGCCTTGATAACATCTCACATGAAAAAAAACGCACAAGCTGTCAATACTTCTTGGTCCTACAGAAGCATAAAGGTAGAAAAAAACCCCTAATTCTAGATATTTTCAACTCTAAATCCGTAAACCTGCAAAGACACAGGAGCAGAAGGGAACCCAGAGTAACTGAATATAGTGGTGGCTATCCAGGACAAGAATAGCCTATGATCTCTTGAGTAATCATGGAATTAATGGAAAATGCATACACTATTCTACTGACTCTGTTGCAATGTGTTCTCCTTGGGGTTTTTTTTGGTTTTCACACATTTTCCATAATGAAAAAAAAAATTTGAATTTAACAGAGCCATTTTCTGCTGAAGTAACTACTGGATTGCTAAAGCCAGCAGAGCAGCAGGAAGAATCAGCAATAACAGAGTACTGAGTCCTGAGAAGTCTGTGGAGGAGTGGGATTCAAAGAAACCAAACAAAATCCAAAAGAAAAAGTGTCTTAAATACAGCAGTGAAAAGGAACATAAATACACCTCTCATTCTCTCTTACATTAATTACTTCTCCATTGTAAGAGGATAAGGTATTATTTGTATCCCAATGTATAGCCAGAATTATACTAAAAAACCCCAAACCCCTCTTTTTCATGCAGTGTTATATGAGAACTCTAAAAAAGTTATGCTCTTTTCTGGATATCTCTTTTCTTTCTGCCACTGTTATATTGAAGTCCAGAGAGAATAACTGAGCTAGAAATTTAGTTAGGCAAAGTTCCAGCTTTAAGCTATTTGCAACTGAAAGTGTTAATCCTGCGTTGATTAAGCCTGATCTTAACTTCATCTGTAAATTGGATGAGGCCATGCAATATGATGTATAAATCCTGTTAAACGGCAGTAATTAACTAGCACTTCAAGATGCCAGACTGGAAGGCCTGTTCTGCCGTACCCACAAGAAATATCGCAAGCAGGTGAAATAGCAAACGGACTGTTAGCAATTACTATGGGAAGAACAGAACGTATAGTAGTGTGTGTTGTTATGCCTCCACTTGGGCCATGGTTAGCTGAAATATTAGCAATCATGTATCCTCTGTCTTACAAGGCTGTATCAGAACTGAACAATGTTTAGAAAAAGACTGCAGGATGCTTAAAGTTAATAAATGTCTTCCATATCTTGAACAAATAAATAGGCAAGAGCTCTTCAGGTGCCCCTGGAACAGAGCGGGAGTTGACTGAGGTCTGTAAAACCATTAATGACACTGAAAGAATTTTCGTTGTCACCACATATACAAACAATTTGTGAGCTTATCCTGAACTCGCTGTGAGTATACACGTAGAACTGATGCTATTAGTTAACAGTTTAGTTAACATTGATGGCTACTGTCCCTGGTGCTCCTAAGTCACCGAGGTTGAGTTGGCCAATCCTCAAAGCTCTTTAATGTGGGAAGCCAGAACCAAAGTGGGCTGTGTTTCACGTTTTTTTTCATCCATTCTTGAAGTTTGATGCTTTTCTGCCCCCTCACCTAAACAAAAGGGAGTGATATTATCTGTTCTTCATATCTTGTTTTTGGGAACAGGCCTTGTACTTGGATTACTTATTTTGCAGGAATTCCAGTCCCATCAGACAAGTTTCCTGCCTGCTTTACATCCTTAGCTCTCCTCTTGCAGATTTCACTGCTTGCATATGCTTTTCTGTGCATCCCATTTCTGAAGTCATATTTCAAGTCACCATTAGTGTTTTGCAGTTCCAGCTATTATTTATATTTTAACTTACCTGTGTGACAAAATACTATTTGTGACCTCACAATGTTACAATATGCTTTTATGATGATGCTGATCATGGTATTTTAGTGTGCTTATGTATGGGTTTAAGGCAAGCAAGCGTTAGTTACATCTTTCTCTGTGTGTATCTATCCCATGTCTGCAAGAGACTTCAGCTTGGGCTACAGGTTAACTAGTGGATAGCACATTCATAACCAACAAAAGCAGGCAATTTTTCATAAAACTTGTGAACCTCCCTGTAATAAGATTTTCTTAGTGCTGAAACTGTGTAATTAAAATGAGTAGCCAAGTTCATAGATCAGAAATTTATCAAAGGCTGTTGAACATAAAGACATGACATTTGGGATTTATTGGCAAAACCAGATATCCTAAAATACATGACATGTCTGCACAGAGTTGACAGATACACCACACGACCTGTAGGAAACCTGTGTCCTCCTGGAACAGCAGCTGGGTGCCAGACAACATACACACAGGGATCTGAAAGAGGCAGCAGGCACCTACATTTAGCTACCTGAATCCCATCCCAGTCTGTTACAAAAAAATCTGAGACACAGTTGGAGGCTATGTGTCTGTCAGAGTTTCAGACAGATGCACCTTTCATCTAACTTTGTCTGGACTGCTTCTACATAATGTGAACCTTGATAGGGAATGAAGAGGGAAGATCTCTGGGGCATAGGCTGAGGTTAGTCTGAAGTGACATTAACATTGCAGTTATGTGTAGTCTAAATCCAGGCAAAATCAATGGTAGGGGAAATGTGGTGAAGCTGTTGTCTGAGGGAAAGATATGTATCGTTAGAAGCTGAAATATATCTGACTGTCAGGTTACAGACCTGGGGAATGCACTGTAAATCACAAATGGGAAACCTGAGACAGAGTCAGCCACAGCTCCGTCTATGGTCTTGAGCAGTAGGATGGCTGAGTCCTGCTGTGCCTGATGAACAGCACATTGCTCCTTCACGGTGTGCTCCTTGTCACTGCATCTCAAAAAAAGGACCTGAGCAGTGTAGCTGGTGCTAAGCCTGTGGAGAGGAGAACAGCGCAGGAACAGCCCAGGTAAAGGAGCAGCCTGTTATTTAGTCATCAGCTTGTAGAAGAGGCACAATTGAAGACAATTGCTTTTTGAGTGAAGCCACCCAAAAGACAGGTAGGGCTGATATCAAGCTGTGACTGAAGTGATTTGCTTACGGACTTTTAACTGGGTTGTGAATGACTGCAATTTCTGTGAAAGAAGAAAGGCATTCGAGGCCCTTTTGCTGGTTGTGTGTATTTGCTGATTTCATCTTTAATATCTTCAGAAGAAATCAGCTTCCCCAGTAATCTGTGAGAGGAAAGAGCCTGAGGTTTTGACTGATCCTTTGAGAGGCCTGAATAAAAGATCAAATTGCTGGTGAGTACTGAGACCTGCTATACCCATGGAAAGAGCTGAGACCATCAGTTCTACAACAGCAGAAAACAAAATAATGTGCAGACCAGACTTCTAATGATGGGCAAAGATTTTATGACCAACAAAATTGTGGGAAATCCACATAAATGGAAGCTGATCTTGTTTTTGCCAGTGCAAATACAGAACAGAACAGTGGTTGTTAGTAGACTCCCCTTCTTTTACAAAGCAAAGTAAAGGCAAAAAGAATCAGGTCCAAGTCTATTGTAATGGACTTCTTTATCATTGGAGTAAAAACTTCTTCAGTCCATGCATAAGGTGTTGCAAACTCTGACTGAACTCCTGATTATTCCTTTCCCTCTTTCTCCAGCGGTCAGAGTTAAAACCCCTTCATTTCAGTGCCAGTATTTTTATTGTACAAGTCTACCTGGCACTGTTTCAGTGTACAAAATGGAAATAACAGCAAGCCTGAAAGTATCTGCATCTATCAAGAATAAGATTCTCCTAAATAGAGTACTTAGCAGCATATATTCTGGTAGTGGATAGCCGTGATTCTGACACTGTCAGTTGAAAGACATACGTGAGTGCAAGAAGAATATAGACTGAGGGGGATTTTGCAATGTAATGAGAAATACCTTAACGTATGATCTGAAAGGAAGAAAATGTTATGGGTCCTGGGTTCGACTCAGTTGGCTGGATTTTGTTCTTAGTTACACCACTTTAAATGCAATCTATTCACCCCAAAACCATGCCAGTAAGTGGAATCAGGACTTTTTCCATTTTGTCTGTGTACTTAGCGTTTAGCTGTCTACAGGAAATGAACCCTAGACACGAACATGAAAATCTCTCTTGGTAGTTGTTATGACCAGATGAACAACGGCTCTGCCATTCCTTTGGGATCTGATTTCGCATTTGTTGATGTCAATGGTAGGGCTACTGTGGCCACTGGGGGGAGCAGGATTGCGATCTAAATCGCTGTAATCCAAAATAATATTGAACACATATCGTCACATAAATTATACTGTAATTGGCACAGCTGTTCTTAAAATTAGATGCTTGTCTGTGTGAGAACTAGGCAGCTAAATATATGATGCTGATACGATAACAGAAGGTCTATGTCCACAGGATTAGCAATGATACATATCTTAAGGTCTGTGGCCAAGAGCACTAATGACATATCCTTATCCAATCTCAAGGAAAGTCAGTGTTTTCTGAAAACAGATGAAATAATAGGTTTAAAAAAAGTCTTTGGTCTTTGCTTTTGAATAGACTGATAGGACTGCTTACAGAACACTTTCAGGCAAATTAGTGCAAACTTCCGAGAATTCTCCTTGCACTTGCTTTGTCTACAAGACTTCGGGTGAGCTATCTTGAAAATGAGGCAAGTGCTCATCGAACTGTTCAGAACTTCAGAAAGGGAGACCAACACAGAATGAAACTCACTCTATATATGATCTGGCCTGCTCACTGACACATCGTATGTTAGGAGGTTACAACATCTTTTTGTCCAACCTGGCAGTGACATTCAACACTCACAATATGCTTTAAGGTCCAAGCAAAACCAGCCGTGCTTTGTCATTCTGAATGCTTTATTCTAATACAAGGTACAGTTGCATAGTACTTTTTATGGGTCCTGATCAGTAAGGTAGTGAAGAGATTTTATAAAACCGGGTGGTGAGATAGCTAGACAAGTAGCTGCAGAGGTTACCTCTAGCTGCTACTCACGTCTAGTGATGGAGGCTATCACAGAAAAGACTGTCTGGTTTAAAAATTATCTTCTCTAAAAGTTGCCTCTTGACCTTTAATGAAACCAGTCAGTAACCTAAAACATGAGGTTACTCAGAAGGCACAAACTGCCTATTCTCTTTGGACAGAATATGAGACTCATTTTTATTTACAGAGCAGCACATCTTGACTCTTCTAGCACTACTTTTTGTCAGAAGGTTTCAACCAAATTTTGGCTTCCTCTTTGGAATGCATGAAATCATCCAAATTTAATTAGCTATTCACATCCTGAGTCAGCTGATATTAGAATGACTGGATATTAGGAGAAAAGATAGACTGAAATTACAGCAATGAAAACCCAATGTAATGAAGATGAGAATCAGATTCATTGTTCATTGTTGTCATATCTGAACTTCTTACTTTGGAAACAGAATCATTGCCACATGCTAAACATAAAATTGTGACATAATGCAATTATGCATGCTTCATCACTTATCTAGTCAATAGCTTTTTCCATAGACTCACAGGAATTAAAGATGGGAAAGAATACATTTGCCAAACTGGCCACTCAGCAATGTGAGTTTCTCTCTTGCGGACTATTAATAAATGCTTTATCCACTGCGCTTTATATTATTTCTTTCAATTTCATATGCCTTGGTGGATGGAAAATGAAAAGGCATATCTCTTCTTCTCCAACCAATTCATAGATAGTCCCAAGACTAACCAGAGTAGAATGCCAGTATAAACATGTTTAATCTCTAATTAGAAAATCTTTGCCCAGTATTAGCCTACATATGAATTTTGTAATCTATTACAAAACACATGAGTCCCCTCATGGTGCTTCTCTAATTATATCCTTTGTTAGTGACTCATTCACATAGATATCTATGCGCAAAATTATGTTGGAAAGGGCATGCATTTCCACATCTCAGTACGGGAGATGGTCCAAGCAGATTGCGTCCGGCAACTGCAACCCCTCCTGACCATCTCTAGCATTTGTACCCACTCCATTTTACAGTTTCAGTGCGCCAAGATGAAATATAAATGTGTTTGGAACTGAAATTTCTGTTGAATACTTTTTCCACTGAATCAGAAAATGCAGATGGTTTTCACAGCAGTATCTGTATTTCAAGACAGGTCTCAACAATTACACTGAACAGGATACAGGCTGGCATTGGAGGCCAGGAGCTCACATGATCTTCAGCATTGTAAGCACTCCTTCTAACGACCAGGGTTTTCTCTTCTGAAAAAAAAGAAGTGTTTTGTGTCTCCTGCTATGCTATTTTCCTTAAATGCCAGATGTTGAATTATACCTGTTCCAGCAGCTGATTTCTTTCAAATGAATGCAAAAGAGAAAATGTGGGGTGCTTGGGGGTGTAAGGAATGTCTTTCCTGTGGCAAGGAGACTTTCCTTGAGAAATCCTTAGTGTAATGGCAAGAGGGAAGGGAAAGCCCTCAGCTTGGAGAGAAGAATTTTTGGATACTTCCTGAAAATATGTAGGAAAACATCACTGATCTAAAAGAAGTGCACCTCCTCTGCTGGAAGCTACAGGTTTTGCTACAAGTTCTCACCTTGGGTTAAGCCAGTGCTGGCTGAATTCAGCACCAGCAGAAGAAGTGGATGCTGTAATGTGGTCTCGTTCAAGGGAGAAGCCAGCTGGTGTCCAACATCAACAGCTGGTGCTCATGTGGAGAGTATTTTAATGAAGAGCTCAAAATCTGCAGTGATCTGAGACCTGACTGAGCGTGGAAGAAAATAATTTGAAGAACTAAGGGAAGTGAAAGGACAAAATCTGGACATTTCAGACTGTATGGTCCTGTATGAGTGAAACCTGGAGGCCCTAGGCCAACCAAATTCTGGATGGGGCAAAACTTGGCAAGGCAAGGGGTCTAGAGAGGTCTAGAAAGAAGCCTTCCTGAGAAGGAGCTCTGGGCTGCTAACTGACTTCTCCTCTGCCCTTCCTTGTGCACACAGGTGAGGACATTTGGGAGGAAGATTTCTAACACCTGAAGTTTTTACCAAGGTTATTCTACTAATTTACTAAGTTCTACTGATGTTACTAATTTTTTTAAACCTCAAGTTTACCACATTCTTGCTTTCTCCCACTTTGCATGTTACTGGCACACTGAGATCTTCTCCGTTTATGTAAATCCTGAGATATTGTGCTGTTTTAAAGGGAATTCATTTAATCCCTGTCTTGAATTCTGACCTCATTTAAGCTAACCAGGTGTACTTGCTACAATTCTAAGAACACATTCAGAAATATGGGTCTTACAGGTAGAATTTTGTACACTATAATTAATTTTCTCCCTCTATTTTGTTATTTTGGGCCAAATTCTGTTTCCAAAGACATTATCTGGGCCAAGGTAAGCTTTAAGTATATTGTATACCCAGTAAAAATATAGCGTGTCTGGACTAAAAAGAAATAAATTAATTTCTTTTTTATTTAAAGGGAGAAGTAGTGTCCTCATGGATTAAGAAGCACTTTGAGAGAGGGAGGCTAGTACACTGCATTCTGCTAGGAAGATGACTTTGAATCTTAAACTTTTGCTACATTTAAAATTTACAAGTAGGAAAATAAACTCCTTTGTTTAGCCTTCCAGGGTCAGTTGTTTTGTTCTAAGTGTTAGCAATAAATCTTCTCTGACACAAACCTCAAATTTGCATTTTAAAATCCAAAAGTCAGGGGTTTTTGTTGGCTTATTATTGTAAATCAAAAAGTTGCAAACTGAGTTTATAGAAGGCTAAAGAAAATCAAATTAAAGCTGTATTAGTACTTCACTTTAGGAATAAAGAGCGTGTGATTTTTCTCAGTAGCCTTATTTAGCACACAAATGTAATTGAATTACAACTGACTAATTGCACTTTATTCTATGGAGTATGAAAGGTTCCACTTGCCAAACTGTATCATGTGTCTGTTTATGCATATTTTCAGCAAAAGTTCCGAAGAAGCATCATAACACGCTCAAAGTGAATCTGTTACCATTAAACTGTTATTGCACTTCATCGTGTTCTAGATGACTTACTTTTTTTTTAAGTCAACAGAGCAGGAATAAAGCTTTATGATAGGTATTTGCCAAACTTATTGATAGTGGTGCCTCAACAGAGATTCTACAGTGTCTTTCAGTTTCTATTATGTGGGTAAGGGAGCAGTAAAATTGCATCTGGAAACTATTTCACTTCAAATTTAAACTAAGAGACTTCTAGGAAATGGAGTAGACACAACAGTAAAGGAAGAAACCCAGAAGTAGTGAAGAGGAAAACCAGAAATCACTGCAATAGTGTATCGTTTGCCTTTCAAAGTAGCTTTTATTTAAAAAGGTAAAGATGTTGGAATGCATGTTAATTTTTTCAAAATTGGTGGATGGACTCCCTCTGAATTATATGTCCCCAAAACTCATTATAAAAATGCATAGAGAGGGCAAAGACTGTTCCTCTGGAGAGTGGACTTTTCCAGCTGAATCTAAGGCCTAGATGGATCCTTATCTGTTGTCAAAATTTACACTAAGACTACAGTGAAAAACAAGTCACAAGTGCAACTTCTCCTTGTATTATTAACTGGGTTGGAAAACCAGGAGACGAGAGTGAAAGATATGACTGATGACGTAAAGGCCAGATGGGAGAAATCTCTTTGATACTGTGCTTCAGTGTAGGAATAGCTGGATATCACTGCCTTTGAAAATGGACTGGGGAGGAAGACAAAATAATTATTTTTGCATGTGCTTCTTGATTTTTCCCTGAAGAAAATACTGTTAGGAAATCTCAAGCAGCTTTCAAATTGCACAGCTGGCAGGCGCAGCATCTGCTGACATGGATTTGTATTCACACACTTGACCGGTTCATGAAGAACTCTGTAATAAAAACACAGTTTTGCAGGTGTAAGTTTTGTGTGGTTCGCCCATTGTATGACTGCTTTCAGCTGCTTTGTAATGAAGAATGAGTAAAAACCTACACCCAGTGTTTTAGCTATGTACTTGGAATTAGATATACAACTGAAAGGATGTCAAGTGCCAAATGTGCAATGGGAAATATTATGAAGTGGTAAGACTCTTTCAGACAATCATTCAAAGGAACTCAATCCAGTGTCTGAATTCTGTTAGTGTTAAGGGCATTCTGTATTTTGCTGAATGGAGGTTGAAAAGCTCTTTTGCTCCTACGGCTCATATCTTGGGGTGCTGGTTGACAGCTGGCTGAACATTAGCCACCAGTGTGCCCAGGTGGGCAAGAAGGCCAACGGCATCCTGGCTTGGATCAGGAATAGTGTGGCCAGCAGGAGCAGGGAGGTGATCGTGCCCCTGTACTCGGCACTGGTGAGGCCACACCTGGAGTACTGTGTTCAGTTTTGGGCCCCTCACTACAAGAAAGACACTGAGGTGCTGGACGGTG
>Ga0181612_169722_pt1 | contig 25755 bp, 9 predicted proteins | sample HoacroProtozoa21_FD_119630 | JGI IMG/M metagenome (GOLD analysis project Ga0181612, IMG submission 119630) | Hoatzin crop microbial communities from Cojedes, Venezuel. Combined Assembly of Gp0051906, Gp0051904, Gp0051908
GCTGCTATAAGGTCACCCCGCAGCCTTCTCTTCTCCAGGCTGAACAGCCTCACCATCTCTCCCATCTCTCTGATACCATTCCAGTTGGCGCTTTCGAGCTCCCAGAAAATTCACACACGTTCACTCACACACAAACCCTACAGTACCCCTTCCCCCCTATGGCAAAAGTCAGCCAGCTGCTACAAAATTCAGACATTTCATTAACACAGTTTACTGGCTGACACTGCCAAGCAAAATTGAGACAATTAATAATAATCAGGCCTGAAGGGTCTGAGACAGCTTATAAGTAAAGGATTGTATCAGTTGTTTAAAAAGGACAAACTCGCGCCTGCCTGGAGTGATAGGGAACAAAGGGCGGTGATGTATAACCGGGGAGGAAAGAGACTCTCTCCGTGGCTTTTGTAGATTACTGTGTGAATGACAGGAGCGGCAGGAGCAAATACCTCTTTTCATTTGCTCAGCCTGCTGGAGAAGAATAGCAGCGCTTGCCAGTGAAGCTGCAGCTGTGCTCCGGCTCCGTTTAATCACTGCGCATGACTGAGGGTTAATTAGCTGCCATTCTTACTGTTATTTGTTGTTCTAATGAAGATTTGCATAAATGTAAGACTAGGGGGTAACTGATACTTGATTCTTCTCTTCAGAGAGGGTGGGGGTGGAAAACTCACCCATTCCAAGTGTTTATGTTTGTGGGAGATTCAATGTTGCCTTTCCATTTGACCTGATCTGCTTCTGGCTGCTGAATGGTGAACAAAGACTTGAGAGTTGCTTATCAAATCGAGACCACTGTTGGGTTTCTGCTTTTAGAAAGGGGCAGACTAGTTAGATGAAGAGAGGACCGAGGGATTAGAAAATTAGTCCCAGCTGACAGAGAGGAAAATACATATCTGCACGTTTCTGTATGTTTATACATACATAGGTACGTGATACATTTCAGTGACAGGTATCTCAGTGAGATATATATCAGTGATGTATATCTCTCTCTGTCTGTCTGTCTATCCATCCATCCATCCATGTTCAGTCTGGATGGCAAGGAACCAAGCATTTGTTAATGATAAAATGTTGATAAAAAATAATGGGACAAGCAGTACAACCAGAACCAGCTGTAGCATATTAGGCAACACGCTGAAAAGCAAAAACTTTTGCAAGCCTTCTGTTGTACATCATTAACATTCAAAGTTTGCTTTTTAATAAAAAAAGTATCTAACATGAAACAGGCAACCATAAAGGAAGGCAAAAATGACTCAGCAGTTCACAGCTACCTGCCATCAGCACCTATGAGGGGAATTCACAGTATAAATTAAGAAATTGCATTCGTTCCTCAAAAAAACATATGAAAATTTTAACATGAAGTAGTGACAAAATCCAAAACTACTTTGTAATTAAAGAGAACATTTGAAAATGAAATGTCATAAAATTGTTTTGTTTACTATGGTCAGGACAATGCTTATGGCTACTAACTGAAAGACACTGAAGGGAAGAATAACGTCCCATTTTCAGTATGTTAACTTGTTGCATATGATAATATAGTATGGGTAACTGTTCTCAGTGTTCCTCTTACACACTTGGACAGCTAAAACTGTTGTGTGACAGCATCTGTCAAATAGTCTAAGGGAAACAAAAAGATTGAGAAGGCAGAGCTACTAAATTTCTAAATTTCAGATCGCTACTGGCAAGCGGCCAGCTTTCAAGTTGACTGTATCCCTTCAAAAAAAGGTGACCACAACTGGCACATACTTATTGCCAGTTTCTCAATCCCAACACAGCTTTGCAGTGAGTGTCTCTAGCTCTCTACCTGGTCTCTAAGACACACGAGCAAATATTCATTTGTTTTTCTTTACATTCCTGTCATCAATCTGTCTGACTTCCTACAGGCACCTCTCTGTGTTTTGGGGCAGACACTACCACAAATCAGTCTTTCAGACATAAGCAGAGAGCATCCAACACACCTGAAATAAATGTGCCTGAGGTGGTAACACAGGGCTCCTCTACTGCTCCAGCTCTTAGCTGGAAGGAACGGCATGGGTCTTAACGATATATAGAGTAACGAATCCACATGAAAATAAAAGTCAATTGCCTTTTTTGCCCACTTTCACCTTATTTTGAGCTTTGAAATAATTCAATCTTCTGTTACAGCTTTTGATTCAGCCCCCGATTACACAAGAATCTCACATTCTGCCCTTTGCAAAGCAATTTTTAGCCCTTCAGTTGCAGATGAAAGTTTAAAACCAGGAAACCTAAAGGTTTAAAAACTAGATGGCAAATGAAAAAAAAAATTGACGCGTACAATAAAAAGAAAACCAGCAACAATCCTCATGACATATAAACAGATCGCTTAATTTTTCTTTAATAACTCTTTAATAATTTCCATATACTATGATTTTCCAAGGCTACAGTCAGACTCATTCATTGGTAAATAGGGTAAGAGAAAGTGGAAATTATAGATCTAGTGGTCAATGGCAGAAAACAAATCTCAAAGAGCTGAGGGAAGAGGTTAAGTGCTATGCTAGTTAATAAGAATGACAGCTTGCTTTGAATACTCATATTGGCTGTCCAGGATATTGAATAAACCTCATTTAAATTAATTTTCATTATTTGTAGAGTCTGTGTTAGACATCTATCATTGCCAGTTGTATTAATATTCTTTTCAGAGACCATATTATCAGCATATTTAAATGAAAGCTTTCCTTTTCAATATTTATTAACTCATTAATATTTCTTGGTACTAATATCCTGGTTGTAATATCCAAATCAGTGCCTACTACAAGGTATTCTCTACTGATCAGACTTTTTGAATGAGAAGATTTTTATTCACAAGTACTAAAAATGCACTTGAGCTCCTGAAATTGTGCTTGCTTTCTATACTATGTCTTAACGTAAATGAATGGCATTTAAAATTTACATTTTTGTCTTTATTTAGTAGGTAGCAGTAAAACAGCACACTGGCCATGTCCTAGTAGCTGACTGAACAGTGACTGTGAATGAACGTGACTGTGAAAGTTAATTCATCTTACCCGGGTTGCAGTCTGTGAGGAGGGAGCAGATGGAGAGGAGGACTTTAGAAATAGTTAATGCTGGGCTCCAGTTGTCTTTTAAGATGTCCAGGCAGATGACGCCTTGGCTGTTAATGTTACAGTGGTAGATTCTTGTCCGAAATGTTACCTAGAAAAGACATCTTGTCTAAGTACAATGGTGTTCAAGCCAGTAATTACACAATTATTACGCCATTAAAAAATTACATGAACTAACATTCTGCTTTCCTGGTTGAAATGACAGTACTCTGCTACTGTTGGTTAAAAACTGGGAAAGATAGGGATATTCGTAAGAAAATACAGAAAATAAAACCTGCTTCTTCCACGTGTAGCCAGCAGTGCAACTTGTTTGTGCAAGGTGAGAATGGGACATGTTTCCCGAGCTTCCTCTTGCCTTGGTCTCATCATTCTCATTATTTTCGTATGGGGCCAAAAAAAGCTATTCCAGCCCCTCATCTGGGCAACGTTCATAACTCTGGCCCACACCTACTTTATGCGTTGAAGGGAGTCAGAAGAAGACAGATTCTTCTGCTGTCTCCATCTCTTCACTGCTTGACCCAACAGATTAAACTGGAAAAAAATATGTGGAGGTATCGCATCAGTGACTTAGGGAAAGGAAAAAAAATGTGGTGGTATTGCATCAGTAACTTAGGGAAAAAGCAAAGTGAAATATCTTTGAGAAAGGCTGCTTAAATAAAATGCTTTTATTTCCAGATTTTAAGTTACAGTTGAATAAGTAGAATTGCTTACAAACACCTTTTGGGGTTTTTTTTGTAGTTGATTTTGAGGATTTCTGTATCCATTTTATACTGTCTCCCAGGTGATCTATAATCTAACAAACCAAGAAGAAGATCACTTCTGTTAGCCTAGAATGACATGCTTCTGCTTCAAGTTGAAGATATGGGCCTTTTGTTTTAAAAGAAGTTCAGCTATGAAAGTCCACTTCGTAGTTCAGAATGAATACTGGGGCCATTGGATAGGAAAGGGCGATATAAAAAAACACCTTTTGGGGGTCATCAAGGACTAATTTCTCCATCAGTTGTACCCATACGACAAATCAAACCAGACGGTTTTAATGGCATGTTCATAACATCTAAAATTAAGATGTACAATTTCAGTGGTCTGTCTCATCAGCAATAACCCTGCCAAGAGAGGGGCTGATTAGGCAGGAGACAATAGCAGGCAATGTGCACCCCAATTTAAGCAAGCTGTGCTCTTCACTAGAGTTGGGCAGTGCTAATAATGAGCTGGAGAGTGCTAATAACTGGGAGTGCTCAGGCACCTATCCCTTCTCTACCACACCGATAAATGCGTTTCTGGAGAGTAATGGAAAATGACAACAGGCATGCTCCTGTTCTGATCTTATTCAGTATCAGAAATCTCAGTGATTTCAGTGGGACTGAGATCCAGCCACTTGTCAGCAAGCAGAAGACAGGACACAAGTGAAATAACACGGTACCTGATTTACTTTTTTTAAAAAAAATCATTCTCTAACACACTGAAAAATTCTTTCCATTTGGATTAAATCAAGCAGCTTTGATTACAAAATAATGGAAAGGAACGGCAGGAGATTTCTGATATTAAAACACTACACTCATCAAGAAATACTTTTTCTTGTAAGTACTTTTCCACATAAATCTGGGAAAGCACTTCTGGGCCCAGCGTCATGCACTAGTGAGTTCAGTAACAAAGACCCCAACAAAGCAAGCTCATCAGGTTTTAAACACATCTATGTCTAAAGGTATTGCCAATTAATAGGATAATTTAATAGTTTGCCACTCCATACCCTACGTATTTGTAGATTCTTTCCTTTTTTCCCCCCACAGTTGTGGTTTCACTTCTTGTTTTACAGCCTAAGTGCTTCACTTCCGGGACTTACGAGAATTTAAAATATTTCTGACACGATGAGCTCAATTCATCCAAACACTATAGCCAGACGATCTATTTTTTTCCCCTCATTAGGAGTCCAAGCACATTCAGCATTTGGAGTGAAGGAAGTCTTCTGCAAGATCACGAAAATGCTATTTCATTATAAAATTAAATGGTTGTCTACAAAGGGCAGCCAGTTTGAACAAGGAAGGTTACAAATACACAAAAGTGGTGAACTACCTTTGACATACTGCATGTCAAAAGTGTCCACTAAGGGAGCTGGTGTGGAGGAGCATCCTGTGAATTGTAGGTCAGTTAAATCCCCCAGTAGATTAACTCCAGGCACTCTTATACTCAAGATACAAGCGAATTAGGGAATGCTTCCTAGCAGTATGCCCCACAACTTGGGCAAACACTTTAGCACCTGCTTAATTTTAGGTATTCTATGCTTACTTCTCAGTACACTGTTGGAATAAAGCTTTTACTTAATTATTTTTGCTGAACAAAGGTGCTTTCCTGTGCTTCCATGATGAAAAATTTGAGGACTTTATTCAGTGACATCTGATACATCAAGTAATAAGATATATGTGGTCCCACTGAATACGGGGGAAACACACTGAATCCATTGCACAGATTAAATGATACCCTCCAAATTATTTATTGATGGGTCAGTCTGAGCTTGTAACCTGCTTAAGAGAAGGCCATCAATTTGAGCCAGTATTTTAAAGTGTAACTTTTTTGCCATCAGCTGAGGGGACAAGCACATTGCCACACGTTCCCCTGATTTAGCTGCTTCTGAACCCTTGGAGTAGGGACACTGGGAATTCGGCAGGATTCAGAGAGCCACTGGGATGAATGGAGGTAGTTCACGTCCTTCATAAACTCTTCAACACTCCACTGTCATCTTAGGCTATCTGGTGGATAAATGCATGTGGGATTACACCCGTTTGTAGTTGGAAGGCTACTTTTAGCAAATACTTAGACCTGAAATGTAGCATTTTTTCACTATAAGCGCATCATAAACCCATGACACTGAGGAAGGTGCCCACTCGCAAGATGAGGATTGCTGCTCACCATTGACAAATATGTCACCAACTCACCAAACATGCCAGTGCACTTTAAAATGCCTGCCTGAGTGCAAAGAGACATTTTAATGACAAAAAAATGAAAGCTTTCAGAATTTCGAAAGAAGCTGTATTAATAACAGCCTTAATATGCTGGGAACTGTTGACAGGTAATGGTGTTCTTATCCCGAGCAGCATACAGCACAACTGGGATGACACACTGCTTTGCTCATCTAGGTATTGCCGCAAATTGCAGCTAATGTGGGGAATGCTGACATACAACTTTCTGGATGTTGTGTTTTAAAGTTATGCAGGACTGTTCCTATTATCTGTGTCAAGAGAAGCCAAGTGATAATACCATTCCAAGGGAACTACATTTTCTTTATTATTGTCATATTTTTAAGTTTGATGTCACTTAAATGGTTCCTATAAATGGTGCACTCTAATTCTATTTATCCCCTAAGGAAAACACCTAAACAATCCCATGGTGGGGCTCAAGGGAGTGTGTGGGTGTATAGGAGAAGTTATCCTCAGACAATTCAATGGCAGAGGAGTAACTTATCTTTTTTTTGAACTATAAGTGTCCTCTATGGATTTACTTTCTTTGATTCTGCGGTTTTAAGAGGGTATCTCATTTTTGTTGAATAAAAGCGCAGGTCAGAAAAAAGCGAATTACAGGAAATAGGGAAAGATCAGACTGTCTTCTGAAAACTGTCAGAGTACTATAAACAAGATTTTGAAAGGTAATGATAAAGAATTTATATTCAATCAGTTTGGAAGTAAACAATAATAAACTCCTTTGTTTATCTACTGCTGAATGCCAAACCCTTCTGAATACTGTAAAACAAGAGTTAAACAAATAAAACCCCCCTTTATACAGTCTCTAAGAAGATATGAGGTTGTCTATTCAAAAGGGGGAGAAAAAATGATCACAGAGAAAAGAAGTACGTGTCAAGCTATGGCTGGCTGTTCATTGAATAAGTTTTAGGACTGAAAAACACTGTTTATAAAATCCGGGAAGAGTGAATTAAGATGGATTTCAGTTGAGTGATTGGAGGCAACTGGTTGTAGGCAAGATAAATCACTCCTGCATCTCAGAGTGATTTTGAACACCAGTTTCCCAGCATGATGTAGTCCTAAAATCACTCACTATCTCTCTTTTGCACCTAACATTCCTTTACTAAGTCTAAACCCAAGCAGCCACTGCGGCACTGGCATCTCTGTGTGTGGACTTGTTTAACCTTTGCTGTGAGATTCAGAGACAGGCACGTAAAGCCGCTGCGGCTCTGAAAGGCTGGTCCCACCAACACATCGCAGGCACTTCCGGACTCCACTGAATTCAGTCGTAATTCTCTTCAAAAACTCATCAGGAGGAAGAAACGATTCTCCAGCATTGCATATTAGCACACAAGGGGTTACAGCATGCACTCAGGAATTGCTTTCTTCAGACTGTTTGGGTTCAAACCCTCACCTCCTGGTCCTCCTTCCTCCCACCGAAGCCTGGTGGCTGCGCAGGGAGAGATGAAAGATTCCCAGAGTCAACAGGAGAATAAACAAAAACAAACCCCATTTGCTCGGCCAACCCTGGAAGCAGGGCTGAGATCCCAAGGCTCTCATTCCCGCAGTTTTGCAAAGTTCCTTTCAAGCTCTTTCATTTCTTACTGGAGTGCAATCCTGCCTGCCTGCCTGAGATGGAACTTCTGTCTTCCTCAAATATTCCCCTGGAGTTCTGTTTTAATAAAACTGCAGTGGCACTACCTGAAGTGGAAGAAGTTGTACTGCATACAGAAAAGGTTATATATATATTAAAAAATATGATGCCCTTTATGATGATGTTCATGGAGCTCAGGAGGGAGTAAGTAGTTCCCACCTCAGTTTGTCAGACTTTATGAGCAATAGATTTGTCTGCTCGAACAGAGAGAATAATAAAAACAAGATCAGGCCTGTACTCTTTAATTAGAAGAATACTATAAAACAACCTAAATGAAAAATAGCTACAGCTCTGAGTGACACAATGTTCATGCAATAGCCTCTACATTAATTAGCATCCTTACATTTCTTACAGAGTGCACTTAATTTTATCTCTACCCAGCACTGATGCTGCCTTTCTAAGACAGGGTGATCCATCTCTGGTTTGTAACTACATGTTCGTAGCATACACGTGAACAATCATGAGATGCTTAATGGATTATCACATAAAGTCCATAATAAATGACTGACCACATGATGCTTACTGTTAAAGAGCACAATTTCAATATAAGCCAAGAAATGAACTTCAGCCAGTTCTTAAAAAGCTTGCTCACACCTAATTTTAGTTGCTAAAGAACAGCTATAGTTTACTTTATCAAAGGAAAAGATATGTCATCTGCATTAGCAGGAAATAATAAATTGTATTTACTTTTGCTTGACCTACAGAAAAGTCTGATATGCAAACTACACTGGGTTTCTGTGGCAAAATGCACTGTGTGAGACATGGCTAGCTAAAAGCGATAACAACTTAAAAGGGATAGAATAGCATTCACATGAGTTAACCTTTAATATTACTGAAAATGAAACAGTATGCAGTATGAGTAATTATTCATTATATTCATGGTAATTATGAAGCTGAGTAACTACTTATGTTGTCTCATTGAACAGGCTGTTGCAGGGGAAAAAAATATTGAACAAGTACAGCAATATTAAACATCTACACTATATAAACATACTCATTTTGCACACAGATTTAATAGCAGAAAAAGCAAAAGGGGACCTTGATAATCTTTGATGTATTTGAGAGGGAAAATAAAAAATTGTCCTAAACTCCACAAAGTTTTCTGAAAATAAAGGAAGAGTCGGAGAGAGCAAGGGAAATGGATTACTGTTCGGATTAGGAACGTTCAGAATAGAAAAAATATTGTACAATGCAAAGCATCAAAAGCTTTCTCTGACAAAGTTGATACGATTTTTTACAAAATGAGTTTCATTTAATCAACATAATCTTTCTTACAATTAGTAACTCCATATGGAAAGTCAGTAATAAACTCCTATACAGAGTAAAATTTTTTTAAATTTACTGGCCATTTAAGTTTTATAAAGCAAATCCTCCCTTTTGTAGCTTAAAGCATGCAGGCCGTATTGTCCTACATACACGCCTCTCTGGGTTCGCCAAAGTGCTCCTTCATGTTCGCTTTAACACAACCCAACTCATCTCACCTAAATGTGAGTAAGCTTAGCGCGTAGCAACATTTTTATTCTACCTGAAAAAAATCACGTATCACCACGTGACAGGCAGTTTTACCATTTCATTGTTCTTCTCAATCCTGCTACGCTTCTGTAAGCAGGGAGCTTCTGGGTGCATGCATGGCATCAAGGCAGAGGCAGGTGTGGCAGGCACGGGGGCTTCTTTTTTCTCACCCAGTTTTAACAACCTTTGGGTATTCAGGTGTTCCCTACGTGAGAAGTTCGAGGCAGACTGACCTCAAAACTGTAGTTTTCTGTCCTAATCAGTTCATCTGCTCTTATTCTATAGTAATAATGTACATAGAATTCCTCTTCTCACATCTGTGTATATATATATATATATGCATAAAAGAGGACAACAAAGGACATTGATATGCAATACATTTTTAGATCACACGTGGATTTTATGCAGTAGTAAAACGTGTGCTGCAGCAGAATTACACAGTTTCTGAAACATCCAATAGACATCACAAGTCCTCTTTTGAAAATATATTTGACAGGCAGTATGCGCACCACTGCTGTGAGGCAGAAGATATTCCCTGTAAGATGCCTCTATAGGCCCTTTAGAGGAGCTTCGGGTATGGGGTATTTGTAGGAAATAGAAAGAAATGATGAATTGTCTAAGTTTTGGAGATGGAAAACAGGAAGATTTTAGTTGGATAGGGACATTGTAATCAAGACTAAATAAATAAATACAAACTACTGGTATAAATCAGTAGATTAAAAACAATGAAAAAGAAGGCTATTCATTAGAAGGAATGGTAATTCAATTTGGCAATTACTAGAAGAATTGTCAGATAACTGAATTCAAAGGAAATCTCAGAGATTTACATGGTATTTTCCCTCTCAAAAGTAACTTTTGCGTTTATTCACTTTAAAACATAGTTATCGATCCTTTTCTCAGCCTGACATATTTCTGCTTGCATCTCTGTCCTCCACTTTACGTCTCTGTGATTCTGTCATTTTGAGAGACACCGAAGTTTCTTACAGAGCCATCTGGGCTGGACCTGTCCCGAGCCCCACACCGTTGCACGCTGCCCTATAGGTTCAGCGTAACCTGAAGGTATGGGACCTACGGCACGCCCGAGGTTTCGCTGCATGTGATGGAGGAGTGGGAAGCGCACGTGTGGGTCTGCCTTGTAAGGCTCACTTCAATAATTTAGGTTAGAAATACCAATGGATGATTATTTTTTCTCATCTACTCTTGTAAATACTGTTTTTCTGTTGCCCCGCAGATAAAAGTGTCCTTAAGACACAATCACATATAAAATAAGTATGAAAAAGTAGAGTAAGAGCCAAGAATAAGAACTGCCCCTTGTACATGAGGCTGAATTTATGAAATAGGTAGAAAGTTGGTACCACAGGGGGATTCCACATAATGATATTTAGTGCATAGAGATAAGTGTTATATGACAATAACTTATAAAAAATTGAAGAGATGTTTAATGTTGCCATTAAGACCAGATTCCATAGACACTGCACTATATTTACAAAAGCAAAAGACGCTCCTTGCAGTCCAACAGTTGATTTAGAACAGCTAAGCTTTCAAATGCCGAGAACAATTTTTCAGTTAGTTCATAGACATATGAGATTCACAAGGAGGAAATGGAGTTTTCTGTTATTTTAATTTTGATTTAGAGGTGATTTAGCATATTGCAGCTTTCAAGTCCTGCAAACCATTTTTCAGTCAGCTGAGATTAAAGTCCCTAGCAAGATTAATTGTAGAGTTGGGATTAAGAGATTTTATAAATCACTCAAATTCAAAAATAAAGCTAGCAGAGTACTAGGATAATGACAGATATATCCATATTGTATCAGCTACAGCTAAATTGAATTGGCACTGTAATAGACTGAACGCAGTCAAATATGAGAGTAGAAGTTATTAATAAAGATTATTCTTGATGAAAATACAGACACCACTGCAGTGACAATTCCTGCGGGGAGAGTTCTCTTGAAGAGCATTCATTTTTCTGCAAACACCTGTACAAAAGACCCTGATATGGCTTCCTGATTTATCAAGGCTTCCTGCTCCGGGGGGACAGTACTCAGGATAATGAAATTACCGCCCTTCCTTCAATAACTATCGTGTACATAATGGTGCAGTGTTAATTCGTTGTGATGGCTAAACTTTCAAGGACCTCAACTTAAAAGTTTGCATACTAGGGGAATTCACCAATTTCTGATGTGGACCAAGGACAGAAATTTAGCTGAAATTCTTTCTCTCAGATCAGGCTAATGGGAAGATATGATAAGCCCTATTCATATACCCATATATGTACGCACACACATACACCCACACATACACACAACCTCCCACAGAAGAGGCATCTATATCTCTGCGTAGCTATACATCCCATTCAATACCCCAAAGAAAGAGACAGGGCAAGAGAGAGAGTGTTCCTTTGTTAAAGCCAAGGGGCAAACTGTCTGAATCCATTAAGGATGAAAGGAAGATAGTTAGCAGGACGAAGAAATCTCAAAGGTACTTCTAAAAAAGGTTGAGGGGTCATTAAGGCACTGGAGAAATGTAAGGTTATTTCCTTGGCAGGCCATCTAAGTATTGTTACTCATTTCTTTAAGTGGCTGCTCTGAACAGGGCACAGCTTTCTCTGTTCTTCAGCCCACTACACTACAAGGGAGATGTCGTCTTTTTGGGCTGAAGCAGAACCTCACCTTGTGACCAAGACCGAGGCCTCCGCAGCATCTGGCCTTTAGCAGAAGGTGAGCTGATGTCCACATCAAGGCCTCGCTTTGTCTGTTCCATACCTTCCTCCCAGCTGGCATCTCCTAAAACCATCGCGATGCCCAGGACGCAGCTAAGCGGCGATTCTGCGGGCTGCCCGCTGTCTCACCGGCTCAGCCATCTGGGCGCTCAGCTAATTTCTGCAGTGCTAGAGAAGCTTCCTCACAGTGGAGCTGAGGAAATCTCTTTAATTGATTAGAGCCTCCCAGAAAGCCAAAGCTAATTTGTCAGTTCTCAGATGAGCTGTTCTAAAAATCCTGTTTGCTGGTTGTGGAGACAAGTCGGAATTCGGCTGGGATGGCCCAGCCGTCACTCCTGCTCAGGCTGCATCAGTCACACACATAAACTTCCTGGGGAAGAACAACTCCCTCCTCTGCACCAGTGTGCTGCAGTTGTGAGGAAAGCCAAATGCCATTGATTTGAAAGGAAAGCAGAGCTGAAAGGTTCAGTGACCTCCGGCTCGGAAAGTCTGGAATCGTTTCAAGGCATGAGAAAAAGTGGAAAGACTGAAATAGACTGACTTCAAAGGGGAAAAAAATTAATATCGTGAGAGCAAATTATACTCTGACTTACCACATGGTATAGTCTGTTTTGGTGAAGAACAACTTAATTTGACATTATGCTTAGGGCCTAACTTTAGAGAGACACTGGCAGGTAAGGACAGACAAAAAGAAAACTGTGGACCTGTAGGGGAAAGGCTGATCGGCGCAGACTGGAAGCAAAACCTGATGGCAGTGATGCTTGGCTGTACAAAACTAGGAACGTGAACTGGACCACACGCTGTAATTAGTGGATGCAAAGAACAGAGATAAAAGCTTTAAAATCTTAAAAGGATGCAATGATGAAGGCTACAAAGGTTTAAAAACTGAAGAAATACATAAAATGACAGTTTTGGATAGATACTTTTTCTTTGTTTAAACAAAATCTGAATCTATGAGTGACTCAGCTTCTTTTGGGTAATAAAGACAAGGTGGGAAAGCAGGTTAACCAGAAGAACAAGTGAAAATTAATTTATACATTTGTTTAAAAAACCCCAAATATAGGCCAAATATTTTTTGTCACGTGCAAGTGTGCTCTCAGAAGTTTGATTTTAATTAATGTTTTCCAATACGCAGCAGGGTGTCAAATGATCAGAATAGGCATCAACAGTGTTTATAGAAGGAATCTGGATACTTTAGAAAATACTAAGAACTTTGTGTAACACAAACCAAAAAATGGTTACACCACAAATATTTTTAAATTATATTAATAAAAATAAAAGACATTTATCCAGAATACAGTTTCAATATATTTTTTTCTTATTTTAAAATTATTTTACCCTTCTCAACATCCATGTGCAACATACACATGACAACAGAGTGCAGAACATCTGAGAATAGATAAGGAAAAGGGATTGTGGATATCTTTCTGCAGATTTTAATACACTTTGGATTTAGGCCCTTTAACAGTAACTATGTTATGTGACATGGGCATTTGCCTTTGGAACCTCTGGCTGGGTCAAGTAATTGCATCTGGGAAATACAGTTTCTGTTTCTTCCCAGGTCTTTTGTGGTCACATTTTTGGAAGAACAATTTTGACAGTACTCATTTAAATGTTTCCTTACTTCGTAGTAAAAGAGGGATGAAAATGGCCCACAGAAATCTCAGGAGGAAAGTATAAATTCATAGTGAGGAATGTGAATCAGACCCTTTCTGCTATGTACTTTACTTACAAGAAGGCAATCTTGCCAACACTCAGGAATACGTTTTATGTCTTTCTCAGTACATTCCACAGTCTTGTACTTTATCTCTAGATGCTTTAAGACGATAGAGCCATGAGGAGTGGGAACATACTTAGAAAAAAAATCTAAGATCATCTACTCCCATAACCCTAAGACCCATGATTTTAAGAACAGCACCAAATATCACAGATCTTGCGGTGAAGTAGAAGAGATATTAACACCCATTGACACAGACAGCACCATCCCGTGAGTCCATATGTTACAGTCCACGTACTCACCACCTCTCTTTTGCCAGAAATAAGTGCCTGGAGAACATACTTAACCATCGTTTCCCAACAACACTGACTGGCAGAAGCTACCGTGTGACAAGCAGTCATCTTCCTACTCGGCTTTATTCAAGGGATTTCCTGAACTATTTTGCCTATGAATTGGTTTCATGGGGTCTGGAAAATAGGTGTAACAAAATAGCAACTGTTTGAAAGTTCCTACAGCCAGACTGAAAATGGGGGTGATTTACAACAGTGGCGGAAGTGAATAGAGTAAGAATCCATACGTTAAAAAGATGCTAGTGACATAGTAGTTATATTCGACACTAGTCCCCTGTGCGCATGTACTCATTACTTTCTTAGAGATAACAATTTCCCTCATCATAAATACTGGCCTTTTAGTAACAGAATATGGCATCACCAACTCTCTCATCCTTTATCAAGCAGTACTTTTTCATATGATTTATATGCACACATTTCATACAACGACATCTGGCATCAAGATAAAGGCAGACAAAAAATCTATTACAAAGCAGGACAAGAACCACCTCTTTGCTTGATATTTCATTACTAAGCAATGCACAGCTGCATTACTCACGTCTCAGAATAACGCAGTTGCCAAACACAACGGAGCGTGGATTGAAAAAGTCTTTACCTCGTGGTGAAACAACAAACTAGACCTTCACCTTCTATTTTTAAAGGGTGCCTATTGCATATACTGCCTGAAGACTCAACAGATTCAACAGAGAGAACAACACAAGATACCCCTCTAACTTGTCTATCAGATCTAGTTCTTCACATACTAGCTTTGGAACTCTCAGAGAAATTCAAGCTCTATTTTATACTCAATAAATCCATTTAGTGGATATGCCAATATCCCCTAAATAGTACAATTTTAATTTGCTGGGGGACTGAATGTAACCCTTGCATTAGAGCTACTACAAGCAGACTAAGCCCAGCAAAGAAGCGAACAAAAAGAGCCTGTCAAGACGGATCTTGTATAGCAAGTTAGAAGTCTGGACTGGCCTGGGCAGGAGGAAGAACAGGGCATCGCCCCAGCTCAGTGTGCCCAAAGCTTTAACTAACTGAAGGAGAAGTTACAAAGTTTCAAATTCTTTCTTCACAGTGTGATGACAGTTATTTAAACCTGAAAATGTGCGGTTCGCAAGACAACCCCTGTAAGACTTGTCAGTGACCCCAAAGCTTCCCTAAACTGGAACACTGAAAGTGGGAAACAAAGTTCGACCATCTCGAATACTGCTATACTGACCCATCTTTAGGTCACCAGCTAGGAAAGTCCGATTTACAGACTGACGAGTACTTTGAATTCACATCTCCTGTTCTTTTTTAAAACTTTTCCTGATAATATCAATGTTAGCTACTATAAACATTACTACTGTGGCATTAAAATTCTGTTTATAAACACTTCTCTTTCAATAGTGTAGTCATGGCAATCAAATAGGAACCAGCTACTCTCTTCTTTAATGCAATACCCTTCTATTATGGACCAACGTGGCACACCAAGCCTTTCACAAAAGTGTCAAAGAGAAGGTAAATCTTTTTGCTCCCATAGCTCCTCCCAGGGGGGCTGTTCTGGACCCTCACTCTCCACACTGGCAGTTCATCTCTTTTCACTTTGTTTCATAAAAGACAATCAATTTATTTGATTCTATTAACAGCTCTGTGGGGTAAATTTTCCCAGTTTCTGTTCCTGTTAGGGAACACGTGTGCCAAGAATTGCACTCCGTCTTTCCGATCTCTACAGGCAATGCCAGAGGATGAATCTTAGGACTATATTTGCCTTTTTTATAGATGCATTAGATGAGTGGTTTGTAATAATCCTGTGACCACCCAATAAAGCCCCATTTTGACACCCTCCCTCAGCAATTATTACTACTGGTTATCAATGACACTCTTCACTACCGCATTTCATACCATTTCTGTTTTGCCAGTCTTTATAATCATCAGATTTTTCCTGTTTGACATTCCAAGCGTACTTGATCATGGTAATGATCTGCCACCTTCATGTGATTGGTACAGTTCTACATTTGTGGTTAGTGTCATTATTGACAGCATTAAAAAACAAATCTATAAGGAATTCTGTAAGTCTTTGTCTTTCACTCCAGTTTCTTGCCTCTGCTGTTGTGTTTCCACATTCTTCCAGAAAACTGATGTAAAGCAATTACTTTTAACTTCATGAACAATACTGTATCTTGCATCTGCAGAAGTAATTTATATGGGGTAGTGCAAAAGGTGCATATTTTTGTCAGACTGTCACAGACCCCTGGTGAATGCTACAGGTCAATAGAAAAGATTAAGTATCTTCAGCTGCTTATAAAGGGTGCAACTCAAATATAAATGCTTTCATATTAGAAACAAATCCAAATCAAACAAATAACTGCTGGAAATTATGCAACCATTTTCTAAATAAACCCATATCCATCCAGCTATACTGGCAACATGCAGGCAAATTTTAGACAGTTACTAAACTTCTTTCCATCAAAATACTCAGTTTAAATATTCATTATTGCCTTGAAAGTTTTACTTTTCATCCTACAATGATGTACCAACATACACGTAAAAAAATATCACAAGGAGAGGACTCCTATCAGACTTTTAATATCCTACTAACCTTAGGTGGTTTAAAAGGATAGTCCGGTGAAAAGGTAATGTCAAGGAAGAAAACTCCACCTTCATATACAGACCCTGGAGGCCCCAGTATAGTTGACCTCCATTCATAAATGTTGTCTCCTTTGGGTCCAGCACTAAAATAGAAAACAAAAATATAACATAATAACCACATACAATCAAGAATATACTGCATCAGTTATATTCTATTAGTAGTAACACTGGTTTTGCAATAACTCTACAAGTTAAAAGTTGTGTATCACATTCATTAAATTAGTCCTGGATAAAACATGTAACTGGTGTCCTAAGCTCTGTCAGTGAAGTAATATATTCAGCCAGGAAGAAGTATTAAACTCACATTATAAATTCTTCAAATACACACAGAAAAATTCCCGACTGTTTTATCTCAAATGTTTTAATGGGCAGACGTGAAGTATTTATGGTGCCAGGATACAGAGACTTTGCTGAGATGTCTTGTCACTGCCTTGCTTCACAAGCCATCCTATTTTCTCCTACCTCCTCATCCACCTACCTCATCAGTCAGTAGCAGTGTAATTACACACAGTATTATACAGCACAGACTGTACTAAAGACTGAGGAGGTACAAGCGACCTTGCAGCTGCACTTTCTAAGTGACTAACCTAAGGTCTCCAGTCACTAGTACAGAAGGCTGCTTTACTCTGCAATCGTTGCCCTATCTTAAACATACTATAAAGAGGAAGCAGGTTAAACTGTTCAATTATGTTAATTCAAAGTCTTCGCTTAGAAACACTGTACTGAAACACTATTTAAAACGTACAAAACATAAACCTGTATGTGAAACAAGAAAAGTTTCTCATCCACACAGTCAATTCCTGACAAAATCAAATTAAAAACTAATAAAAGTTCTTGGGCATGACTCTTCCAAAAGCCAACACAGCCTGCTTTCATGCAACGTAATGCTTGTCCATAGAAATACATATTTTACTCAGTGTGGCCTCTTAAGGAACATGAAGACTTCCTTTTGGTTCACAGCCTGCTGTTACCAGTCACTGATACAGGACCTGAATTTTAATTAGGATCAATTGGGATGGTGACTTCTAGGTATCTGATTAATATTTTTCAGAGGAAGGCAGTGCTGGTAGATGTCTCAAATAAGTGATGTGGTATTGTCTTAAGGCATTTCTTGTGAAACAATTCTTGTTATGTTTGCAATAAAGATTTCCACAGGATGCAGGGGTTTGTGAAATAACCCTGCGCGTAGAACAGATGAAAGCTCTTGGCTATGCTCCATGCCTCACAATGTACCCAAGGCATACAATTATTATACGACATCATGTCATGTTCACTGCTCAACTATTCATTTTGTTCACTGAAAGTTAATAAAACCCTCTTTCACCTGAAATTCCTTGGGCTCCCTTCATTAAAACTTCTGACTGCATGATTCCCTGCATACGACTGCGTGACTTAGCACTGCACGGTGTACTTCATTAGTCATGGTACCTACATCTATTTTCTATAATGGCTGTTAATGCTTCTTGGCTTTCCAAACTACGTGCTTTCTTAACAAAAATGGATTAGAGAGACTGTAATATTATGGAACATTCATTTTCTATCAGCCATAGTAACAAAACTAGCAATTGTTTTAAAGTTGAAATCTGGCTTTTTAAGTGTCACAATAGCAGAAGTGTTGCCATCCATATTTCACAGTGTCTATAATACACCAGGTTGCTAGCTGCCAAACAAATTTAATTTACCCAGCTCTCAGTTTGCATTAACCTTTGAATAATAAAGCACAGCTGAGACTGCTCTAAGAAACAAACCAGAGAATGAATAATTAAACACACCTCCACTGCCTTTAGAAAGACCAATCCCGAGTCAACAGGGAAGGTTTAATTGTGACTGAACGAGGCATTAAGGGACTAATTGAACTCTTTATAAGCCCAAACGAATGTGGGACTACATCAGTGCTATGGTATACAAGGTTCGCAGAAAGTAAAACCCTTAAAAAAAAAAAAAAAATCAGGCAATTAGTTCAAATAGAAAAGGCAAGAAGCAGGGGCAGTCTAAATCTTACACCAAAAAAAGCCTGTAATATGTGAAGGAAATCCTTTCCCATTTTCTGTAGAAAAATGTTCTAACACTTGGAGAAGCAATGACTCATCTGATGCCAGCAGGTTAAAATGGAAGTGATATAAATGTCGATCCCAGAGAAATGGTTGGAAACAGCAAGGCGCAAAAGCAAGCCCTGTCTTTATTAGACCTTATTTAGCCAGGAGGGGATGGCTGGGCCATTTCTGGGCTTGAGCGAGGCTCACTTTTTTGATCCGCACTCTCTCTGATAGTGGCATTTTCATAATGTATATTATTTTTATTTGTTTTTCTTATTTATTTAATTGCATTAACATTTGAAATGAACAGTCATTAATTAGAATAGTTGGAAAATGCTCCATCTGCCAGTTGAACTGTTCCGGCACGTCCAGCTACAAGCCTAGCCTGATCACATTCTGAGGATGCTGATTAACATTAATTGAAGGTTTTCTTTGCAAATGAGCGATGAAGCTTTATTAAGTATTATTATTAATTTGAAGAATAGCTTGAATTGTATGGAGTGTGGGAAGACTGCTGTTATCGACGCTGCCTGTTAGAGTGCTTGCTGGCAGCAAGGCTGTTCAGCCGATGTAAAATACCACTCCTTGTGCGTAGGCAACAGCTGGCATTAAGGGCAACAGCATGCACAAGCACAACGTTTTTTCACTTGCACATCAATAATACAAAAAGTTTGACAGGTGTACTATCTTTGTTTTCCTTCTTTCCTAATTGTTAAGCCTTTTATTTATCCACATTATTGGCAACCAGAACTACGACTCATCAGGCTTCACCAGAGAAAATTCCCATATGTGCAAGACCTCAGCCAGAGCCTTATTCTATAAGGTTTATAATGCAAGAGAATTTAATTGCCCTTCTCTCTACATGGATATCTGCCCGGCATGCTGAAGCCCAAATGTTTTACATTCAGTATGATTTATCTTCCAGCTCTATTAATGTTACTGGCAACCGAACCACAGATCTCAAAGAAAGCAAACCAAACATCTCAGTGCCTGAAGTTCTGTTATCTTTGGAAGGATGGATCCAGATGTGCACCCGCTCGGCAAACGGCAGACTAAATCTGTCTTGAACCCAGCTGACCCAGGGCCAGAGCACACGCATGCTGCCTGCTACTAACCTGCTGCTAAACCCGTCAGCCTCAGGGAGAAGTAACAGTGGCTGTGGCTGCTCCAGGGGGGAAGTGGCTGAAATATAAGGAAGGATAAGGTGGTCAGGAGAAGGACAGGTCTGCTGTCAGACCAGCAGCACAGCCTCTCAGTTTAAGCCTTGACGCTGAAACTCTAGTGAACCTGCGGGATCAGGCAAAGAAGGAGCCCAGCGAGAAGCACGTGGTGTGACTCTGGAGCTGTGACTCTGGAGCTGGCACTCCCCACATCTCCAGCGTGATCTCCCGGGTGGAATTTGTAACATAGGACCAAGGATGTGCAGATGAGCATAAGGGTCATGGAGACCTGAAGTTATCAATGGCTTGTTAAGAGCTAGCTCTCTGCTGTCATTATTCCCCTATAGCTGATGAGACACCACACAGAATATTGCCTGGTTTACCTGCTGGGGAGGCTTTGCTCACTGGAAGGGTTGGGGAGGGTGGGCATGGAGCCAGTCTTCTTTGTCTTCCGGAATGACATCAGTATGGGTGCATGAAAATCAAGACAAAGGAGTCAAAACATGTAAAATGATCTCCTTTGTATTTCACTCTCCTTTGCCTCTCCTTACATATTTTAGTTCTGTCACTGCTTCCCACATCCCTGCTTGCAGGTAAAACGTGTGCACATCAGTTACAGTTAGTAGCAAAATACTTTCAATGCTACTATAACCAAATTCACTTTTCTTTAAATATGCTCAATGCACTGAGTATTTTCTGTTCCCTCAATATGTTTTAGGCAGGCAGTCACTTGAAAGTTGTGCTGCTAAAAACTGCTTGTCTGGTACAATCCATTATGAAGACCAAGCTTTCCCTGCATTTAGAATATCCCGAAATACTAAACTTACAATGATGTGTTAGGAGAGTTGTATGAAAACAGCAGCATCTATGAGACATACTGGATGAAAACCTATCTGGAGAAGTTATGAAAGTACTGTTGTTTTTTAGTTTTATCGGAGCTGTGATTTGTATACAAATTACTCAATTTCCAGAGAATAGCTCAAAAAAGTACAAATACAGAAATTCAAAGAAATAACAGTATCTCACATGTTTATCATGTAGTCGTATGGAATAAATTAGTCATAATAATATTATTATTTTATAATCTAACTTATGTTTCTTCATGAGGGATCCCCTGCTTCCCCAGCATCTGTAACTGGAGGTAGCATAACCTTATACCATAGAAAACAAGGACTAGTTCAGTTCTTGGTCTCTGAATCTTGCTGATATTCACACTTAAAGTGTAACTGTACTCTTTAACACAAGGGAAAGGCAAGCCTATAGCACCAAACAAAGAAGTAAGAAAAGGAATTATAACTTAAAAATGCCTTCTAGTTTCGACATGCTAATGGTGTGTGGGGGGAAGCGATCAGGCCAAATCAAACAGGAAAGCGAGATGGCTGGGAAGCCTTCCCATTCCTCAGGACTCAGAAAGAAATGGAAAGATTCTTCTGAACTGGGTAGGTTTAAGTTCTTTTTTATCCTCATACTTTATAGCAGGTCAGAATAAAGCAGGACCATGATATTATACTAACTTTGTCCTGAACTCCCTTTCCACGGCACCATCTTTGGCAATTCATTCTTGTTACTGCCTTATCTAATCTGAACTGCCTTAGCACACAGAAACACACATCAGAACTGGGGTACTCCAGCTCTAGGTGCAGTCCATGGAGGATGCAGACCCTCTGAACTGTCTTTGGTAGCATATGACAGAAGACGGATACACTCAAGTCTCTTCCCCTTCCTTCTCTTTCATTACATGGAGCCTTGACTTTACTGTTTAAGAGATTTCCCTCTGAGGAGAGAAGCTCACCACAAAATTATCTCCATTTATAAGACATACAAGAGTTTTTCTTGCAATCCCATTTCCTGCACAGATATCTAACAGTTATGCTGGCGCAGATCCTGCCTCTAGCTGCCCTCCATGAATGCTTCTGGGAAGCCAGTTGCCCAGAGGGCAAAGAGGATACAGAAGTATTGCAAGACTGGCAAAATAATTTAAGGGCACTGCTGGTGAGGGAAGAGGATGGATGTGACAAAACAGAAGATTGCAGACTCAGTTTTCAGTGACATATGTCTCTCGAGAAGCTCATACAAAGCCTCACTAAAATAAACCCAGTACATAACTCTGCTCTCTGTTCTGAACATGGTGCCAATACTGAAACTGGTCCTCAGTGGAAGCGTTGCTTTGGTCTGTACCACAGCTCGGGGACAGCCATGAGCCTGGCAGTGGGGCTGTGCTGGCAAAGCGGTTGCTGGATAATCTCAATCTGGGAATGAGTAACTCAGATCCACCTGCGCACCCAGCCCAGTCCCGTTCAACAAAATGCAAAATAGTGCCATCGAGGAGCTTTGGCATCACAGCCCCGAGAGTAACTGCAGTTCTCAGCCCTGCTTTCCCACTGCTGTGTCTCTTTGGCCTTGGAACAGATACAGACAGTGCCAGCAGCCCCAGCTATCTGTTCAGCTCCTTCTGCTCTTGTCCCAATTCTTTGTCCTCCCCATTCTGGAAGCCTACCCGATCCACCACCTCTTGAGCCTTCACCCTTTCTTTTCCCTCGTTACTGACAATTCTTCTTTGCAGAACCCATACTTTCTATTTTCCCTTGTTACTGACAATTCTTCTTTGTAGAACCTGTACTTTCTATTTTCTGCTTTAGGGTGGTTTCTTTCCCACCCCCTCTCTGTATGGTGATAATTCTTTGCTCCTTCTTCATGGTGGATCTTCCCTCCCTTCAGGTACACGCAGATCTCCCTCCCCCTAACTTCAACCTTTATTTTTTTCTCATCAACAGCCATCAACACATCTCATCATTTTTCATCTTTCTCCAGAAACGAGGAGGGGGTGGAAAATGGTGCAGGGGGATTTTATTACAGTACAGCAGTTACTCGTTTTGTTTCCTTCCTTCCCTGTTGCCCTTCTTCTGAGACACAGAAAATGAAGAGCAAGCAGAGTGGGTGCTGCAGCAGCAGCGGCATAGGGAAGGGAAAGCGAGTCGCAGCTGCCTACCCAGATGCTACAGTGATATCAGTAGGTACTTTTATAAATGTATGTAATAAACAGTTGCCACAGCAGCCAAAGGAATACATTTCTACAAAACAAAAACAAAGAGATAGCAGTGAGCACTGAGACTGCCTGTGGCAATGGGCACAGTTGTATGGCTAATAACACCTCTGCTATGAATAAAATTAGCAGGCTGGTCTCCAAGAAGTAAAATCAAAGAACAACTAAAGAAATAAACCCTTGAAGAATTAGAGAGAAGTGCTTAGTTCGGCTCTATTATTGATGACTTAAACTCTTATCAAGAAATAAACCCTCCCTAGATTTGTACCTTTGGAATGCATAACCTTTACTTCATTTCTTTTTCTTACTGAAAATTTGCTGAAAACTCCTAACATCTTCTTTCTTTTATTTTTTTTTATTAATCCTCATCTCAATTCCTTCATCTAGATGGTGCAAAAAGTGCCATTATCAAAATATGGGAAGATGCTCATGGTTCTTACTCGTTATTATCTAGACCAAAGTTAGAAATTTTTCAGCATTAAATTTGAGGCCCAAAAAATCTGAATTACTCCAAGAAAATTAACAATATATATATATTTTTAAAGAGTTGTTCATCTTACTTTAACTAGACACTATATGTAGTGAAGAAGCTTGGCTTTCCATGATCTAACACTCAGATTTGTGTCTATGCTAGATCCAGTATTTTTGGTCACCCTGCAATATTACTGGGAATATATGTTTTACATGTGTTGGAGTATCAACATAATTAGATGAGATAAGCATGATTTTTGGGTAGGTATTTTTAATTAGACTTAATTATTCACAATGGAAACCAAGAGTGAAATGACTGGGCCACTTTGGCAGAAAGAGAAACTTCAGACAAATCCCTTACACCACTCAGTTTCCAGCGAGAGAATTCAGCTGGTTTTCAGCGAGAGAATTCAGCTGAAAAATTTGGATGAGACTTTCTTCCAGATCTTCCAGTTTTCTGATTGAGACCATCTTTCCATAAGAAACTTTGAAAAAAAAGTACTTTTAGGCAAGCAGTAAGAAAAGGAGGATATTAAGACATTTTTCTAGCTCATACTACAGTTCCTTCAAAGTGGTTATATCCTGCTTTTATCAAGTGCTTTTTATTGAAGCCAGTTACCATTTTCATCTACACTTTGGAACTGACATATTTGTAGTAAATGCGACTGAAAGAATATCTAGGAAAGCTGATCCCAATGAGCTGTCAAAGGAGCAGTAATGTATTGCAGGATAACACTAGATATTGCTTCTTACGCTTATTAAGAGCACTTGAATTCCGTACAGTATGGCATTTTTTCATTGTCAGTCTTCTCTAGTTTTAGCAAGGTGCTTCTAGAGGTCCATTGATCACCCAGAGCGATACACAGTTTAACGTTTGGGCTTCCTGCCACTTTCTTTCTTGCAACAAACCGGCAGCACACCAGGTCAGTGTACTGAAAGCCTGTATGAGGCAAATCCTTTTCTTCTTGCGATTAACTTTCTCTGCCCTCCTGTCACTGGAGCCATTAAAAGTTATTGGCTGAAGCTGCTGAAGCTGTGTTGTGTTTAAAATTAATATGTTTTGGCCACAGTAAAAATAACAAATAGATTAAGACCAAAGCGCGTATCACTTAGTTGATTTTATTATTCACTTGTAAGTAATACCACTAAAAATTATTAAAAGTATCCTAGCACTTTAGCACACTAGTATTATTCAAAGAGTACTTTGATGCTTTTATTCTCTAAAGTTCTGTCCTCAGAGCGTTCCTGAGATAGAAACCATCATGAAGAGAACTGCTTCTTAATGCACAAAACAGTTATTTATATTATAGTATCTACAGCAATTTATTCATTGCAAACACCATTACACAGTGTATGATCACAGCATGCTGAGTATTCACAATGAGATTTTAAAAATGGCAATTTTGTTAAGTATTCTCCACTTTGTTCAGCTGAACAAAATTACATAAAATCCTTCACAGAAGGCTTTCCTTGCCCAGCGTCGGAAACAATCATTTGCCTCCTATTACATGTCTATGGGCTCGATTCCCTGTTGCCACATCTTTTGTTTCTTTTGCATTTAAAGTAATACCACTAACTGTAGTTCCAGCTCCTTTATACCACCAGAAATGGACTGTATAGTTTAAATAAGACAAACTACTTATCACCCTGATTTGTCTCTACGGCAAATTATATCAAGCATATTTTAGCAAAAGAGGAAACCACAAGTAAATAGGAATGAAAAACACTACAAATAAATGAATAGACTGCCCTGGGACCTTCTAATATGACCTCCAACTTTGCAACTTGCCAAGTGATATTATTTCCCTGTTACTCCCAATTTGCTTTTCCTTGAGGTTTTTTTTTTCCCCAGGATTTCCATTTATTATTCAAAATGTAATTACTTTTAAATTTCACAACATTTCCCCTTACCCACAACGGCTGTAATTTACCATTCTATCTCTTCCAAGTTAAACAGAAAACATGGCACACAGCAGTGGGGTGGCACCATCAGGCACTATCTTTTTAAACTCTAAATCTAATTTAAAAGCATGAGGTGACTGAGTGCGGACAGGTAGCACAGAAACCCCAAAGCAGCTGGAATATTTAAGAGGTGTAGTAGGGAAGAAAGCATTCTTTAAAATAGCATTGACTTTTTCGTTTCTGTGGAAACCTTAGAGGCAACAGAGGAGAGAGGCAGACAGGGCTAAAGTAGACCAGCTCAACCAGACTAGAAAGACTTGTCATGAATGGGTCTGATATACTGAAAGCTTTGGATTTGAAATCCGTTTGATATGCTGATTTGATAATTTACAAATAATGAATCCAGATCCCTGTTCTTCATTAGAAATGATGAAAAATGAACAACAAAAAACGTGTAATATATTAGTGATGAAAGGATCAGCCCAACTTCAGCTAATGCCTCCTTCACTTTCTGATGATAGATTGATCATTTTATATAAGAATTTTTTCA
>Ga0181612_171811_pt1 | contig 25748 bp, 14 predicted proteins | sample HoacroProtozoa21_FD_119630 | JGI IMG/M metagenome (GOLD analysis project Ga0181612, IMG submission 119630) | Hoatzin crop microbial communities from Cojedes, Venezuel. Combined Assembly of Gp0051906, Gp0051904, Gp0051908
GGCCCTTCCAACCCCGACCCTTCTGTGATTCTGTGATTCACATACACAGAAAGTATATGGTATTATATACCCTGCATGCTTTCCAATGTGTTTCAGTACCATGAGAACACTGAAAAACTGTAAGTATTAGCATGCTTTCAACATCTGTTAACAACAGTGTGTTCTCTGGAAGCAGGGAAAAATAGGAAGGTAATTTTGTGGGAAAAAATTACATCTTTTTGTTTCAGCTATTAAATAAACACTAAAACTAGTCAGCTTTAAATAAAATCAGCTCAAATTCTGTATTGTAAACTGTGTTAGTACAGTCTGTACAGCCTACTACCTCAATACATACGTGCAAACTACAAGTTACTTATACACACACTATCAGCTTGCTTGTGTGGCTAGGCTTGTCTCCAAGCTTCTTCACAAATGTGATGCAAATCTACATTTTGAAAAGGAAGCGGTGTCACATGCACAGCTGTCACAGAACATACATGAAAAAGAAGATAAAATGGAGTTTAATGCCAAAGTACCCCACGCAGATGGCACCGCCCAACTCTAATTGTTAAAAGCTGCAATCGTCACTGTTATTTTCTCAATTAAAAACAGCCTGTGTAACTACAGCACAGGACATAAATGAAAGCTACATTAGTAGCTTTGTTGGTAGTCAGCAAGCTTGCTATTGTCCACGTTCATTAATCTCTCAGGATAAACTTATACGCAGTACTCTATGTTTGTAAAATGGTTTTCAGTCTGCTTTTGTTTTTGAAGGGTTGCCTATGATGAAATAATGTTAAAATGTGCTCAAATGTTTCTTTTTTTATCATTATTATTATCAGTACTCACTGTTCAGGACAGTTTAGTATTAGTATTCGCAATATTCTACCTAAGGCAATCCAATTTATTACTTAAGTATAGTATTCAATGAAACTTGTTTCATCTAAGAAAAAAGTACATCAGTAATCCTCCAGTTCACTAGTAGTAGCAACACACTTGAAGTTACCAGCTCAAGATCATCATTGCTTTAAGCTGCTATTAAAAGGGAGATGTTTTACAAATGAAGAATATGTGATTGATTTATACAAAGCAACTAATCAACCAAATAATGTTATAATTGGTAACAGCATTTTATCATAAGAGAACTAAATATTTATTTCTCCCACTATTCAGCAAAAAAAAACATTTAGTAAATACTTTTACCTCTTCTCCGCCCATAGCTCCTGGCTGCATGTAAATACAGAAGAACATTGTCGGTACAGCTGTCATTAGATTTAGCTCCAAAAGCAAAGAAAATGTAGTTTCTACCTCTTCTCTTTTTCCCCTCCCACCGTAAAGAAGGAAAAGACATTAAAAAAGTGAAAGATGAAATTCAAACAACCCAAGGCAAGAGAAAAAGTTTGAAGATGACACAGCTGGGGGGAGCATTAAAAAAAGAAAAAAAAAAATGAACATACCTGCTGTGCAAGTTTTCTACATAGCAACAGTATTAAAAAAAATCACGCATACCAGACTTACAGTACTATAAAATAGTAATTTAGGATTATGGTTTTAAGAGGCAATAAACATCATCAACAGTAATCCTAATTAAAATAATTCAGTTTGCATTTTATTAGTTGTGGAGAACATATTTTCCAATTATGCTTCAATTTAAATAATTAACCATCTGTAAATACTAAAATCCTACTAAAACAATATGAACTTAATAACCAGTACGTTCAGACGAATAAAAACAGATTGACAAAGCGTCTTTATAACTACCAGAATTAATATAGCATTTCAATGAGACATGCATCAATGGCAAAATCCACAATGTTGTACAAGTGTGTATTTCACAATGTACTGGGAAATGCAAAAGCAGCATTTTTTGATCTGAAATTCTAGAATATCAGAAAATAATCTGGAAATCAGTATCTTCTACACAGGGGCTTCAAACTGTCACAATATATGTCTGTGGTCTTCCAAGATAATCACATGTGGAAGGCTAAGGATCAGGTAGAGTTTTTCCAACAGAAAGTCAGCTTAAGCAGTAAGTAATAGAGCCTTGTTTTGTTTCTTTCTCTCTTCACTGCAATACTGTCTATTTTCCTCCTCCTTCCCAACCCTATCTCCTTTCCAGACCTAACACAATGCCTTCCAGTCCTGTCCAGGTTTCAGATGAGATTCCTTTAGCTCTCCCTACACTTCCCTTTAGGCCACTTCATCCACTTCCCTCTCTCTCCTTCTGCATCCCAAGTGTCCTCTACCATAAAACCTTCCATTCTTCCCATTTTTCTGTCTGGACCTTCAAATGCCTGTCCTGAGGCGCCTCACCATACCCCTCAGCTTTCCTTATCTACTTTTCTTTGGCCGGCAATTACACGAGAGACCAGTTGTGGCTAGTCGAGAACTACTCATCTGCTGACTGGTCCCCTGGCTGTCACCTCTGAGCGGCCCCAGGGCCTACGCAGAGCAAGGCTGAATGTCCTTCAACACAGGCACTACTAACACCTCTTCTACCCAAGTAACTTCTTCCTCAGGCCCTGAAGAAACACGGTCTCAGACACCAGGCACCTTTTTCCCCTGCCATCAGCAAGGCCACAAAAGAGCGACTACCTGAGTGTTTCATCAGGGGGACTAAAAAATTTCAAGGGCTATGATGAAGAACTGCTTCACAATTTGTGTTTAAGACAAAGACAGTAGAAGCCCTGGTAAGCCCTGAAACAGACTCTTGCACAGCAAGTGATAGGGAGAATTATTACTAGAGCTGGCTTTGCAGCAAGAATAAAATTAATCCCCCTCCTTTCTAGTTACTGCTAAAGCCATATTTCACTACTTATGATGGTGAAGAATCACTGTCAGACCTCATGTAGCAAGTCCTTGTCTTGCTGAGTGCATTACTTTAGTATGAGATGAAAAAGACTTCTGTGTTTCTTTTTAAGAAAAAAAAGCTTTATATGCTTAATGTAAACATTTAGGTTCTGAACAAGTAACTGTACATGTTGACAGAAATCTACCACAGACTTCTGTAAATTTTAGAATAACCTATTGCCATTCACGTATAACATTTCTATGCTATACTGCATTGCATAATATTATTTTTATCTTATATATGCACTTACATACATAATCTTAATGTCCATAAAAAAATTACTGAAGGTGTTTTTACAATTGTATGTAAATTCTAGGAGAAAATAGCGCAATACACTCTAAACAGGAAGACAGTCAGCCTAGTCAGCTTTTGCAGATTTAAAAACTTCGCATCACATTTTAAACACTCAAGGAAGGTGAAGTTTCACCATTGTTGACTGTATTTTTTATATATATACACACAAAATTTGAAAATTAACTCAATTTTATCTAGTGTTTACATTAAAATGTTACTTTTTCCAACAAGCTGACAGTTATTCAGCATTGCAATACAAATGTCAACACACACTTTATTACATTATTCACACAGGATGCAAAGTAAGAATGTGTCATTTGAGACAAGTTAATAAAAAATACCCATCTTGTTCATAAGTCAAAGTTCAGAGCACAACAGATTTAATAGAAGGTTCACCAGGTAAATTTTATAACATGTCCAGTATGAGTAAACAGTTTAGAAAATAAACAATTCAGAAATTGTTCTTGAATTAAGACATTTGGGAGCCAGTAAGAAAATTATTGTACTAATACAAACAACGAAATTACCCGTGTTACATATCTGAAGTTACTTTCTCTCTTGGGCAATCCCAACAGAAGACAAAAGAAAAGAAACTGGGAGCTTCCCAGACTGTACCCACCACCAGTGAAGCCACACCCATATACTTGGTTTGGTGCCAAATAGGAACATCATTTTCTGTGCAAAATGATCTCCTGAAAGGTTTCAAAATTCAACACAAAAGTGATTCTTTCCTAGGAACCTCATAGAGCATTACAATATTAATGAAAACACAGCTGCTTTAAGAAGCGATGACTGCATTTTCCCACATGAAATGTGAAATTGTTGCAAGCAGGCACTGATCAGTTGTGCAATTCCCAGAACGATCACCACTGTGTCAGGGTTTTTGCATGCCTTTGCAACTTTCTTTAACTCTGACAGGTAGAAAGTTACATAACCACTGTGTCCCAAATTGCAGGTACTCAAATACAAAGGAACAATACATTCTTTTCTACCTCCTGATAATCCTCCTGAAACTATTAACTCACCTCATCCCAGAAGTTGAGTGTATTTTTACAAACATGAAACTGTATGTTGAAGAACGGAACTCTAAGCTTTTCACAAACAAGCAAAACAAACTCCCCAAACCCCAAATCTTGCAATGCAGTTTAGTAAATTAAGTGCTAATGCTACTGGATTTCTCAAGAGCTTGAAGCTAAGATTACCCATTGTTGCAATAAATCAAAACACACTCAACTGAAATGCTCAAATTTTAACTGCATCTCAAGGAAAGATATGTGAAACTGATGAAAAAACTCGAAAGGCTCGCATTTTCTAACATCTATCTGGCAGTCAAGGGAGAAGAGGTCTACTAGTGGCATAAGAACACGCTTGCAAAACTTTATGAAGAGCCACAAAACTCTTTTGAGATAATGTGGTTTACGAGATGAGCATAGCTGCATGACACAAAGAAGCACACATCCAAGAAAGATAGCCCTCAAGGACCCAGAAGGAAGGAGCGACCTAACAGCCCATGCCTATGGTCCCGAAAAGACAGAGGACTATAACATCCACAGTGTGACAATGTTGGCAACGGAGGAAAAGTTATGTGGATGAGGGAAGTTACTCTGCTGTTTGAAGTTGCTCTTGCTCAGTTAACATACATCCTGAAAACCAAGAACACAAGCAAGGAACAGAACATGGCTTATTGTATATCAACAATTAAATCAACTTCTTTAGGTCACTACTTAGGCTGGGAATAAGTTTGGTTTTGCCTTGTTGTTTGTGTTGGAAGGTTCCAACACAAAAAGGGACATTGTGTAATTTGTGTGATAAAACCAAACCATGTAAATAAATACCAGAATTGCACAAACTATTTCTGAGAATTATTATTAGTAAGGCAGGTGTTCTGCAATTTATTTGAAAGAGATGAAACCAAGTGACTACCTAGAGAAAGGACTTTGACTAAAACATAGTCTTATAAACATAGTGTATGTTATAACGCAGACATGAACCATACAGCTCAGCTATAATACCTATGAGAGCTCACATGCAATGTCCTGCTGGGCAAGACCAATAAACCATCCAGACAAGTATTCAGTCTTCAACAGTGACACTAGGAAAAGCATGTTAGACTGGTCAGTATCAGTGATATGTTTCATTGGATGAAACATATTAGGAGGAACACTCTCACCTACTGCTAATACCTTCTTAAAGGTCTTTTGTTAACAGTTTGTCTAATGCTTTTTTGAACCTGCTGACACTATCGGCTTCCACAAATTCCTGTGGCAGCAAGGTCCAAAAGTAAACTACAGAAGCACTTCCTTTTGTGCGTTTTAAATGGATCTACCAGAAGTTTCACCAATTGCCCTGTTAGTTTTAGCTCTGTGGAACACTGAACAGCAGTTTTTCATTCCCTTGTGACTTTTCAAAGGCTCCATCGCATTCACCTCCAGACTTCTCCTCCCCAAATTTTCAGCTTCTTTAATCTTCTGGTAACTCAGTACAGTCACAGTAGAGACAGATATAATAAAGAACAATTATAAGATCCAGCAAAATTGTATTGTAATAGTTAACTATTTTGATAACACAAAATAAGGAAAAAGCATAGCTAACTGAAAAAAAAAAAGCGCTTCCATAAAGGATAGAGAAAATTCAAGTAGAGCAGTGAAACTGATGTTCATTATCAGCCTCATTAGCTTCACTCAAGACTGCAAAGACAAAAAGTTTAAAAACCCAAAGTTATGTGCTGTCACTGCTTCAATGTATTCCTATGGAATAGGATTATTCCATAGAAGGCCATGATAACACTCTTCCACAAAAAAATATGCATGCTTTAGGGCTTGTACTGGTTTACTGTTCTGGTCTGAAATCACCCCTGTAACTGGGCTGGCTACACTCATACAGGGCTTGTAGTATGCACTGTTGACAACACGCTTCAGTTATAAGACAACAGATAATAAAAATAGGTGGCACTTGAGAAAAATACGTATCAGCGATGACTATGCAAAAGCTCAGCCTAGAAACTTGTATCATCTGACACAATTCAATTAAATGCTGACACAATACATCAGTACAAGAAGGCATAACAACAACTTAAACTTCAATATCCCTGTGAACCAAGCCTTTGAGGTTAAGAAACACGACAACAAAAACCACCTTACTTCCATCTCTGGGAGACAACAGAGATGAGTCACGTGAAACAATGAGTATTCACTTTAACAGCTTGATCTCTAGTTACGGGTTCAAATTTTATGGATTAGAAACTGTGGGGAAAAGTTCCTCTGGAAAGACAGCTATTTACACAGGGAGAAAGTTGCTAGAACAATTAATAAGCTTGACAAACAATCACTTTCTTAAAACATATTTTTTTATTAAGCCAATCAACCACATGCTGATATTTATTCAGTATGTTACTATCACTAACATCAAGAAAATGTTCTGCATAGAAACTTGAGTATTGCTCACCTACATCAAGCAGATCAAAAGCTTTCAGCAGCTTCACTGTGGCTTAATTAATAACCTGCGCGAGAGAACTTCCTGGAGAACCTTTTCAAATGCATCAAACCTTATTAAAAATCTGGTAAGTTAAGTCTCTAGACAAGCTGATGGACTTCTGGTATGTTCATACAGGAGATAATATTGCCAAATGAATTTGTTGGCTTGTCTTTTAAATCAGATTCTAGTAGAAACATAAAACTGACAAGCTGTGAAAGATTTTCTTCACAGATTTCAGCAGAGATATGGACAGGATTAATTTGTGCTACAGTATGAAGAGTCCATGATGCTCCTTACTGAAGCAACTCTGTAAAACTAAGAAACTGAAAACACATTTATTATAATGTTATTAAATTATGTTGGACCACAAAAATAATCTTTACTGGTTAGACACATCACTTAAATTTTTTTTTTCTTTATTTTAGATGAACTAAAATGTCTAAGCCATGCAATTCTATATGCCAAATAAGATCGTGAGTTACAAATTACTGACAGCTGATCTCGGTGAGACTTCTTTTCTGATTTTTTTTCATTGTGTTATTAATATGGAATTGGTTCTGCACATTGTATATGGATCAAATAGCATTTCAAGGAAGTAATAAATTTGTGAATCCATAAAACATTAACTCAAAAGAACTAGATCTATGCTCTTTCTGTATCATAGCTAAAAATTAATCTGATCAGGTAAATTCAAATACAGAAGTAAGCAACACCATTTATTTCAATTATCACATTTTACGGAATACTTAATAGAAAGTACTTTGAGATTTTTAAAAGCATTCTTTCTTCACTGTTGGTACTTATCTTGCTCATGCAGTTATGTGTCCACAATATCAGAGATACACAGTTCAAGGAACTCTTAAAGACACTTCTTAAATTGACATAAAATAGCATTATCTCTATGAAAAAAAGTCAAAATTTCCAGATTTGAATTTTTGGAGCTAGAAGGGCTAAAGGAGAAGCTTATTTGACAAGACTGGCACGCTCCTTGATTTATAAGGTACCAGAATCTTATTTCTAACTTGCAAAACTCATTTGTAATCTCGAAGCAAGTATTGTTCTGAACTGCTGACTGCTTTAGGACACCAGGAGTTGTCCAATAATTTTCTAAGATCAGAAAGGAAAATATGTGAAGCTTCTTCTGAATTATGGTTCTCTGAAGTGCGTAGAGATCTGGAAGTTTACAAGTGAATTATTATGCCAGTGAAAATAAATTAATGAACTGAAAGAAGGTGATAGAATCAAGTATAATAATGCAATGTATCTTTGCTATAACAGTATCTCTGTAGCACACACCCTGAACTCACCGAAGAACTCGTTTTTGCTAAAATAACAAAAAGCAAATGAACAGCTAAATCTAGGAACTCTATGTCACTGAAATACATAGATTGAGATCAAGTATTTGTGTGTATGTAACAAGAAACGCAGATGCAAGAAGTGCATGCAACATAGTCAGAATGTCTATAAACTGACTTCCTTTGGCTCGTAATAAAAATCTGACATGAGACATATGAATATTGTATCTTTGTAAAGTACTTTTAAACTGTAGACCACATACTCAAATATATTTTGGAAAACATTCTTGACTTTGTTCCTTTCAGTCAAATCATTTGCTATAATGTACATAAAGTTTATTTATATCTTTATGATTTTAAAACTATCTACATTCACCAACCTGTCTCAAATTAATCATGTGCAAAAACTGTAGTCGCAATTCCAGCGGGACAAATCAAAAGTTTTCTCCTTGATCACTCTGTCAGTCCATGCTACTCTCTCTGAATGGTTAAGGTGACCTAACAAACTGTCCTAATGTGTGTGTGGGGAAATCACTGAATAAGAGCTAGGTGAGGAATGTTTTTTTTTTTTAAAAAGTGGATTTTCATACAGTTGGTAGTACCATGAAAGGCAGTAGCTAAAGCAGAAGCAGTTTGAGTAACATAATTTGTAGCTATCAACATAAAAAAATTATATGCACATAAGCATAGTTTAGAATAAATTCAACATTTTTACTAACTAAAATAGGAGTCAAGGTTGACAAGAACAGTTTGCATACAAAGAGGAGGCCAATGCTTGAACCAGCATGAATTTACTGCACATAAAATACTCTTTCTTGAATAACAATTTCTGGATTTCATCTAGGTAAGATGCAAGTTCCTAAATGAACATGACATGATAAAACTCAGTAAAGTTATGTGCATAAAAGTATGGGGAAAAATAAGAATTACATTTTGGCAAATAAAAAATTAAATTTGGTTCACTATATTAATTTTTGGGTTCCTACATAGTATGTACTGAGCTTTATGTGCACAGAAATTGATTTGCTTCCAAAGAAAGTTTTCTTATATTAATCTGTTGTTTGCAGAACACTTACCCCACTTTTTCAAGGATAGCATTTGCAATTATTTTTACTTCAGCATGTTTCAGCATTTGAGATTTGAGGGGTTATTTTTCATTATGAGCAATGCAACAGAACAGCTTGTTTAAGAAAATAATGCTCTTTCTTGCCCCTTTTTTATGTCTAGAAAAGCTGTTCACAAACAACTTCTATCCTCCAGTCTTTTTAAAGAGGTCTTTGAAAGAAAACATATAATCCAAATAATCTGGGTTTTGGGATTGGGATGAATTATTGCTCATCCAATGTGGTCCAAAAGGTGGTTCTCTGTCTCCACTGATAGATGGGCTGGACACGCAGAAGGGTGCTGCGATAATTTGGTGATACTAGCCTCAACAGTCCCTTCTGGTTCACTTTTTTCCAACGCTAGCAATGCAAGCCTTACACCAGTCTCCCTGGTAACATCTGCTGACTTACATATACAATTGAATCCCATTATCGGAAAAATACAATCTACATGCAAGCTGTAAGCAGTTAAGGCCCACGTATTGGACCTCAAACACTTGATCAAACATGTGAACTGCATTTGATACTCAAAACTATTGTTTAAATAGCTTAGGTCTTCTTTCCTTAGCATCTGTGCAGGAGGGAAGGCTTATCTATTTTAATTTCTTTGTTTTAGTTTAAAAAATAGATTCAAAATAAAACTCACATTTCTAACAGCCAGGCTGATAGGAACTTCCTTCATATTGCTTCCAATCTACCAAGTCTAATTCTGAACTGCAGTCTCATCTCTTCTATCATCATACATAATGCTTGTGGAACAGCCTGACAAACCTTGTTCTTAAAATTCTGCAGAAACAGATGGCACTCACCCACCATACAGAGGATCACATAGATGAAAATAAAGCACATTGGTGAGGTTATGAGACAGGAAAAGTGGTGGGAAAAACAAACAAACAAACAAAAACAACCAAAAAGGTAGTAAAGAGCTACAAAGCTGGATTAAAGAGGAAGAAAATTTTAGAAATCTTCCTCTGCTAGAAAAAGACTTTATCAGTCACTGATAAGAGACATCGCCCTTCAGCAACAGCCAAATCAGATCTCAGAAAGTGCAGATGCTAATACAAAAAATTGAAGGGAAGAAAAGAAGCAGCATGGTTTATTGCTCATCTGCCCCCACCCTTTTTATTTTTTTATTAAACAGGTATGGAAGGGACTCTGAGGTATCATCTAGCCTGCCTCAAAACCCCCAAGGCAGCATCAATACTAACTGTACAGCTGGTTCTGAAAATCTTAACAAGGTTATGTACAAAATGACAGTTCGCACAATCTGTTACTCTTAGGAACACTGCTGCCTTTGCTATGTTACACTTTACATCATTCAATTTTGCCCTGCAGTTAAATAAACTCTAATCTCTCCACATTAAGTCAGGTCTAGTTTTCCAAACCTTATTAGCTCTCTCACTGTCTTTTATTCCTTGATATTACTCTTTATATGTCAACAAGCTAGTAATACACTAGCAAAACAACTTGGCAATTGCACTAAAGAGCTCAGCAAATTCCAACAGGCAGGTACCAAACTATTAGGAGAGATTGATGCCTCTCAAAATTTAGCTGCCCATTTTCCCAGAATATTATCACTACAAAAACCAGGCTTTTAATAACTATTAAACTGCCAACCCAAGATTTTGCAAGACAAAAATAATTCAATTAACTTTCTATTCAGAGCGGTTCATTTCAAGGTATACCAATAGCATTAGCAAAAGATTTAAATATAAAACACTATTTCAACAACTTGGTTATATCTAAACAATGTATTTGTTTGAAAACAATACATCAGAATATCGGAAGAGCCAAGTACAATACAAGGCAATTTTAACACCAACAGAAGCACGAAAATAAAAAATGAAATTGTTTTGCTGCCATTACACTTTCTGTCATCACATGATGACTTCCCCACATAATTATTATCTATATTAATAAAACAAAACCAAAATCTCTACAAAAACATCTAAAAAGGTGCCCGAAACCTTTGCCTTAATGTATTTTTCAAATTACTTTATTCAGAACAGAACGAAATGACACTAACAAAAAGAAGAAAAGACAGTCAGATGCAGAGCAAACAGTACCAGACCTCACAGATGACACATTTTCATACGAGACAAGAATGAACATTGGAAGCAGATGGAACATTTGAAGCTCAACAGCAGTGCAAAGTCACTGTACAGGGGAGCTTTAGGAAAAATAAATTTCCAGCATTTCACAAAGCATTTTTTCTCATTTGTTGGTTCAACTAACTTCAGTCTAAACTCATTTTACACAAGTTCATTTGGGATCCCAGCAACACAGTTCAGTGCTTCCTTAGCAAGATCCCACCCCCTCATTTATTCCTCAAGTCTTTGTTTCACCTGCTATACTTCTCTCCCAGTAAACTTTATTGTTGGCTTTCTGGAGTTCACAAGAAGCATTATAGATAGCTTACTACCTAGCACATAGGTGACTGTGTATTCATGCTAATAATTTAGTTCTTTTATATAACTAATTAAATAGGAGCATGTATTAACTCAGGAGAACGTCCAGTGTCCCCCAAACAAAAGCAATGGCTGCAGAGTCAATTCTGGCAAAGCAGATCAATTTATTTTCAGGTTTTGCTTAGTATTGTAAACATAACTTTTAGTTAGTATTGCAAACATACACTAAAAGTATTGCCAGTAGATGGGTTAAATTCATATATGAATTTAAATAAATAAAATCAATAATTCAATTTATTTCACATTTCCCTTAGAAATTACAGTATCAATTGTATTTAGTAAGGTGCTGTAAATGAAATTTTATAAACTGTTCTACTGTTTAGCTCAATATGAATGACATTATTAAAAAGTTAACAAACGTCACTACTTGATTAAAAACACTATTTCAATTAGAGAAATTTCAAGTAGAGCTTGTATAGACAAAAGCTACAGCTTTTTCCCTTTGCACAATGTTTCAATTCTAAATATTTGCATATTCCTTTTGTTTAAATGCTCTTTAGGATTATGCACAGATGTCTGAATATTTGAACATTGCATTCCTCAATGGAAGCCTAGTTCTGATAGAGAACTTCAAGCGCCTCTACAACATACACATGTGCAACAGTTTCTGTATGTACACAAGCATAATGCCATCAATGACAAGAAGAGATTCATAAAAATTATGCATTTAAAGGCAATCTCTTCAATCTCACTAATTTTATCATTTCAGAACTCAGTGATTTGAGAGAATGATGTATAGCTTTGCACAATGATGAACAAAATGGTAGTATGCTCTACGCTAAGCCCTGCCAACTCAGGAAGTGACACGTTCCCTCAAACCAAACAACCCCCTTCAACATTTACAGACAGTAGCTCAAGACAGTCAGTCAGGAAAATCCCTAGTTTCAAAAGGCTGTAATCAATAAATAAGAATACCAGCTGAAGTATAGCTGAAAGTGTTGCCCATCGAGGATGATAAGGAGCTAGAGATGAACACCCCTAAGAAAATTTCCCCTCTCCCTAGAACACGTGAGGTAAAGTTTTGCATTGCTGTTTGCATAAGCCTATATTGTCTTCCAGCGTCAAAAGACTGCATATACTGTTAGTGAGAAATTGAGCTTTGAGTAATAAATCTTGAAGATTATTACTGTGTCTTTGCAGGAAAAGAGAAAAATGCTTATGTAGCAATGACTATAAATAGAACATGAAGGCTGGATTTCAACATTCAGCAGACAGTGTTTGGTTTCACAGAAATTATATATAGATATTATGAGTATTATGATTTAAACAAGTTACATAAGTTCTCCAAATTGTTCCAAAAACTACTGGAATGAAATATCTTTTGGGATTTTTATTTTATTTTACTTACTTTATTTTTTTTAAACCCAAACTACAACCATTCCAGCACAGGAAAGAATATTTCTTCTTGGACTAACTTTCCTTAGTATATTTCCGCATGGCAAAGGTAATGAATCACACAGGAATTACAGAGTTCTAAATTTCTGTTTTAGCTGCACTCAAAAAAGGATTTACATCACAGAAAGTAATTTTTAAGCTTATGTACTTGAATACTTGCTTTTATTCTCAACTCTTCAAACGTTTAAGAGCAAAAACCAACAGGTTTCACAGTAGAATAACTCTAGCTTCTGGGCTCTTAGTAATGGCCAAAATAGGTGTGGGCTCGCCTAGTAAAGAATGGGAAGGAGAAGAGATGCAAGAGAGGGAAAATATATGGGAACTTATCCAGACTTTTGATTTGTGCTGAATTACATTCAAAATAACAATTACTACTATTTTGCATAAATTGCATATTTATTATTCCAGATTTATTTAAGTCTGTAAACAATATTTCAATAATCTCATAATATTTTAAATACTGGAAATGGATAAATATATTTTGTTTAGGTCCCTCAGTTAGCTATACTAATCTTTTAGCCATACACCAGGACAATAGCTGCAAAGGATCATTACTTTTTACAAACAATTAGATTATATAGCTGCTGTAAGAATTTCAAAGGAATTGGGCAGAGAGGAAGAAATATTTTATTAAATGTTACTTCCACTAAAAAGGCAACTTTTTTTTTTTTTTAAGTTTATCTAGCAATGACAGAAATCAGAATAGAACGTATTCATCCATTCAGGATAAGGGTAAGTTGTCCCAAAATAAAACAAACCCTGATTTGATACATACAGTATATAGTGTAGCTTTTTGTATGAGTTTTTCATTCCTGTCTTTCAAAAATCTCTGCAAGACTTTGTAAGAAATACTGCTATACATTTCACAGTAACTGTCAATTTTTAAAAAGAAGTCAAAATTCAACCATAATGTCCCACCTTCACAATTATATTACTATTGCAAACAGCATATCGAAATGCCCACGTTCATGTCAAACAGCAAAGGACTGTACTTACTTACACACATGCACACCCACATAACCAACTTCCCCTTTTAATAAAGCCTTTAATTAAATGGAGCATTTCTCCCAGTTAATTACTTGCCTTCCCATAATTTCATATGCCTATAAGGAAATGGGGCACATGCTAACTATGACAACAGAAACTCTGCAAAATATCACCTCATCATTAAGTGTAAAACCAAGAAAAAGAGCACAAGAAAAGTCTTATAGGTTCCAAAAGCTGGTATTTAAAGTCAAATGTTAAAACTCTTGCTTCTTGTCTATTAAAAATTTTCAGTTCTTCACATTTATACATTATTTTTTAATTCTGTTTGGTACTACACAAAAACCAATCTAATTTTTAGACTAAACACCTACAGTTTTCAACTATACACAGTATAACTTGTATAGACAGTGCAAAGGCAAAAAATTTTAGAGATGTTGGTAAATTAATCCTAACATCTCTAATACAACATGATAAGCAAAACCAGACATTTCAAAATAGAGTTTCTTAGGATTAGATGGACAAAAACCATGCTTTGATTTGCACAGTTCAGTTCCACATTATGCCTAACACCCACCACCTTCCCCCACTACATGATACAAGGCTGTCTGTAGAGCTTCCAGATGCATTTTGGCAGGTTTTTTGAGTGAATATGTTCATGACTGGATTTTTAAAATTTATTTTCCAACACAAACAAAAGCAATAATCTTTCAGTGAAGTTAAGCCCCACACTTTTTCCTCATCAGTTAGATGCCTAAACATTCTCTCCAGTCCTGTCTACATTATGTTTTAGGGAAATCAACAAAGTAAACTCCATCAGCCAACGTAATTGTACGCAAAACTTGTAACAACTCATCCCAATAAGACAACCTACATCTGGAGAGACACCAGAAATTAAAGTTACAGATTTAACACGCCTACACACGCACAAAAAAGGGAAAAACAGAGACTGTTTTGCAATATTATCTATAGGAAGGCATTATGAAGTTTCCAGTGGAACACATAAAGCTATTATAAAGCTAATATAAAGAATCACTAATTCTACCAATAAAATAATTTAGATAAGTAATTTATGAAAATCGCTTTAAGATAGTGCACACAAACTTTTATGAAAATATTATTATTACACATAGTTATGCCTGACTGTACAGCTATGTACAGCAGTAAATGTAAGAAATAATATTCAACATGACAGTATCAGTCATTAGATATTAACTACTTACTATTAAGAGCCATAATATTATCTGTTCCTGGATGATGGAAGTTTATTCCCATACGCCCTGCAATGTAAATGAAAGCTATTTTAAATGTTGTTAATTCAAAAGTGAATTAAATTTATTAATATGAAAAGCTGCTAAAGGGGACGAACAGTCCAGGTAGCTGAATTTTCCACCTACTGAAGACGACTTCACAAGAATACACATTTCAGATGTTTAACACCGTAGTATCTTCAGTGTTATGTACTTAAAATGCTGAAAATCACAAAACGAACAATTAAATCATTCTTTTCCAACACATCTCTTCGCTTTGTACTAGTAAAGTATACATTTACCTTCTCAAAATAAGGTCTCAGAGTTCAACCTTGCTGCAGTTACGCAATTTATAGTAGGCTTCAAATAACAAGTACAGCATTACAAAAACTCCACTTAATTGGCAAAAATAAATCACTGTTTTCCATACTACCTGCGACACCAGAAACTCTCGAGTTAACAGATCGTTGGAGACAGAGTTCTTACCCTGTTTTTGTATTCTTTCCTAAGAATCTGCTGTCACTTACGATTTGAGATAAGATATTGGGTTGGAGGGAGCGTTATTCTCATTGACTACGTTCATATGTACTTTGAAACATAATTATTCTTGATCCATAATATGGGACCATCATATACAGAAGGTTCACCATGAAATTCAGATGAACTCTGCCGGTGCCAGTCCCCAGGAAGCTAGAGAGATGAAAACAGTACCAAGTTTCTCATGTGAGATTTAACAATTAGATGGTTGGCTTAAGAAGATATTTGATGACTTCAGGAACTGGAAGTTCAATTCAAATTCACACATAATTTCTTTGTTTCAAAGGAGACTTGGTGTACTGAAATCTACTTTCACTGTCAAAGCAAGAAATGAGCCAACTCTACTACCGTTCAGATCAGTTTTAGATACTATTTAACTGAGTTGAAGTATTAAAAACTTACCCTGAAGAAACTTTGTAATGGGGTTTTCTTACTTAACGCCCCCAAAACAATATGAAAACTTTAACTGGTATTAGTCCTTGCTTGGAAAAATATATAAAAGGATCATTATAGCCACATAAAAATTTATTTCAATTAAGTCATTCATTTTATATATTCGCTGTATCTCCAGATTCGTGGTTAAGTTTTGGGGCTAAGGAAGCAGGCAGTTTACATCTTCTTCACTACATTAGCCCTGAAACAACACAGCTCAAGACCCACTCACTACACTAAAGAACCAATATAACTGTTAAGTTCCTGTAGTGTAAATTCTCTTCCATATTTCTACAAAACCAACTTTTAACAAATAATCTTTGCCAAAGCAGAACTTATGCAAATCTTCTCCAAGGTTTTCAGTTCCTATCAATAAGTTAAAGCCTTCTATTTCCAGTCACAAAGATGGCTGTGCTGTAATTAATATTCTTTCTGAACAGATGCAACATCAAGTTTCATTACACTTCTGAAACTAAGTCACAAGCAGTTTAAGAAAAGCAAATATATTTTTTTCACATTATAATTTTCTCATTCTTTTAGAAAAAAAGGGTCCCCACAATAAGACTATGAAGCAAACGGCACCTCCAGAAAAAAGTAGGGGCAGAAGAAAGGTAAACAAAATTTTCATTTTTAATTTCAAACTCCTTGAGCAAAGCTTCTTAAAGAGATCTTTATTAACTACTTCAGATTTCCTAATTACAGGCTTAATTCTCCTATACATATTTTCACATTAATCTAGCCCTGCAGAAACATTAAAACTGCTATTATTTCAGTTAGTATCAGTTTGTACTAAAATACTTCAGAAACCTTGCCAGATTGACATTAATTCCCTTTTCCTTAAGCGCATATTAACGAGCGTGAGGTTACAGGTGTTACTTGTAAAGAGAAAAGATGTACATAATAATATGTACTTGTAAAGTAATACTTGTAACAGAAAAAAGGGGACTGCTATGAAAAAAATAGAGTAAAATCTGAATGCATAATTCTTCGATGGGCCCTTCTCTTTTCCTTTGCTGAAGCTGAAATTCTGCTGTTTGACCAGCTTCAGAAATAGAATTGTATCTGTGACATCTGGGTTTGTTTTTTTCCTCTCTCCAGGCTGTCACTGGACCAGGTGCTGCTTGCGTGACATTTTGTCACCTGTCCTTGGCCTGCTATTTTTAAATAGTTCTTGTCAGCTATCTTTTAAGAGGAGCAAAAAATACAGAGCAACACAAGCAGAAGGATGTTTTCTCACACCGAGCTAAGCAACAGTGTGGGACAACCCTGTGCATCTTCAGAGGTCTCCTAGTGCTATTCTTTAGAAACAAATTAATGGAATACTCTCAAAACATACCTATATTAAAAGCATTCAAAACAGACTAATAATGCACCAATCATAAGACAATTAGTTACTAATAATTATATAGCCTTTCATATTAACTACAACATTATAATATCTTGCTGTTTGAAGAAAATTATTTAATTGAAAAATGAGGCCATATGCAGATTACAAAACTGCATAATTATCCAAGGAACAGAATAGAGCACAAAAAGGAAATTATAAATTTATTCATTTAAAGGTGCAATGTAACACCGTGAAATGTAATTAAGAATATGTACTTTCAAGGACATATTTGGGTTAAACACAGAAATCACTATCAGAAAATGATCAGTTTTAAGATAAGCACATGTATGCTACCTGGCCCTTTATGAAGTCTATGTAAGCACACATTTCTAATTATAGTTTTAAAATTAAATCTCTGGATAAAATTTCTACTGTTCAAGAATCTTAAGCAGAATAAGCAGAAATGCAGAGCAGTTAGAGCACAAAAGTTATGGACTCCAGCAGTTCACAGAAGTCATAAATACGGACCCTTCCAGTAACGACATCCCCAGTACTTATATTCAGTGTCCATCTGCTATTTTCAGTTTGCCTGCTTTGGTTTCATAACTATCTACGGAGTATATTTTCAATTATGTGCTTTTATAACACACACTTACATACCACAACAAATAATCACTCTTTTACACAAATCTTTTCAATTCTTAATTAAAAAAAAAAAAATAATCCAGCTGTATACTTCTTGCTCTTGAACCATTTCAGAGTATAACTGACGGTTTAATGATTCTTGTGTAGCCCAGGCTGCTCTTTGCGTATCTTATGTCATTAAATTCCTTAAAGTCTCTCTCCTAACAGCATTTGGAGAGACTTCTCTGGCTGGACTGCTTAAGTGCTCTGCTGCATGTCCAATATCATGTTTGTCATGGCAGAGAGCCCGATTCCTTCTTAGAGCACATCTCAAGTATGTGCATCTTCTTTTCTGTATTATATTGGAAATAAGATGATCTTAAATGGAATTTAACTTTGCCTCATTCCTTGTAGAAAACAGTCATGATTTTGAAACAATTCTGATATCTTTCCAATAACTTAATGCAGTATACACTTCCCACACATGAATCTCTTTATTAAATCTTTCACAAATAGATAATCTGATTTTTTTTTTAATTGTCTAGATAATTTCAAGTTACATGAACAATTTTGAGAAAGAACGCTGTTGCAGAAATAACAAACCCGGATATCAGGCACAGTTTTAACACTATTGCAGTTTTTTGACAGTGGCTACTGCCAGCCTTGCTTATAGTGGTCCCCTTAATCTCAACTTTAAAATCCACTGTTTTTAGCAGATGTTCAAGCTTATAAGCACAATCTATTTACAACTAAGTGTAAAACCAATCTTTGCTTTCGTCTTTGTCTATATGTGCTGGTACTACCATTATTTTTCCATGTCTGAAACAAAACACCAGTGAATAACCAGTTCCAGACCTGTAACTACTGTTTTGTTGCAGATCTGTAACAATTGCCTTTGCTTTAAGAGATATCTGAATTAATTTTCTCTTTTTATTAATTTTTGCTTCCTAAGTGCTCTATGTTTTTTTGAACTTGCGAAATCCTAATCAGCTCCTCGACACGAACACTCTCTCAGTGAAGGATTTTTAAGATTACAGCTACCTATTCTGATCGTTTTCATGTTACAGTCAGTGGTCCAAGAAACAATGTTAACTGGTTATCTCTTGAGTAAAACTTCTTGCACTGTCATACCTCATGGCTTTCACCAATATCGACAAATTACACCAATTCAGCAATTGGTATTTGACATAAGATTTGCTAAAAAATAGCGAAGCCGGCTTGCTTTTGACCTGTCCTGAACTTACTGGGAATAAGAACTTCCTCTCACATAGTTCTTAAGATTGTTGGTGATATCAATTACAAGTTATGACTAGAGACTGCACCAGCAAGGTCAAATGAAATTGGCAACAGGACTAGGTCTGCTATACTTCCTTAGTAATAATACCTCCTTTATCATTCTTATCTCTTCTATCATACGATTTCAAAGTTAGTGCCAACAAAAGGCATTACAAAACAGCAATAGTTATCTGGAAAGACAGGTAGCAAATGGGATAGAGCAACATTTAAACACAGAAGAGTGCAAAAATCAAAGCAATTCCTTCAAACATCTGAAACAAGAAGATTGTTTTGACCCATATGCGTTTGGATGTCTAGTTTATGGCACAACCTAACACACATCCACCCTACCCATATCCCAGCTCAACCACAAGTCTTTCTCCATGATTCACGAATGGCAAAAAAGCATGAAGTATGTGTGTGTACCTATAAGAACTGTATTAATTTTTACCTGACTCAAACTCAGACTATTCTCTCTCCTCTTCAACCAAAAATACAGACACCTGATACTAATGCTACACTAACTCAACTTACAAGCCCAAAACAATTTCAAAAGCAAGAACTGTGCAAGCAAGGGTCTGCAAAAAGAATTATAAAAATCAAAGGCAACTCCCTCAAGAAGTTTGCTGGGGTTTTGGTTTTGGTTTTTTCTTCCTCCTCCCTCCCTCTCCTATTTTTTAAGTCTTTCTGTCATTTGTTCACACCCATAATTTAAACACCTACTTGGGACCTACATATCTTTTACACATCAACACACTTAGCAGAACAAGAACACAATTGTTTGCCAGAAGGGAAATATGAAGAACCATTACTGTGTTTACACGTATACATTTTTACTGTGCAAATACATATTGTGGCAATGTGAACAGAAGTGTATAATTATCAGCTATGAATATCAGTAATAAAGCTTGCTGATACTAACTTCCTATCACTGACTAAACAAGTGCATGTCATCAGTAGAGAAAGCAACCTATAAAATATAATAGCATATACATTACAATGAAATGGACTCTTCATAAGTAAATTACATTGCTCTACTAAAATACAAAGGCCTTGCATACATTTAAGTAGTGAAAACATTTTTAGCTTGAAAACAGTTATATTTTCGAAATATTAGTACTTAAAAGCAAGACCTGATGATCATAAAAAGAAATCTGGCTTTACTTGTAAGGGGTAGACAAGTATATGTACACATATACCCATTCTACATGTAGTTCCAGAACTGTACTCAAAAGAGTAATGCTGGTATTCTTATTGGGGAGTTTGGGGCGCAATAAACCAATACGAAAGCAGACTCTTCCCTTAGCAATCTATGCTAAAACATACAAAACCCTCAAAACAGTAGAGAAGTGAGGAAGAAAAAAAGAAAAAGATCTTTAGGTCTCTGTGAGTCTTCAAGAGTACAACGAAAAAAAGGAAATAAAGAGAAGGAAAATTGATATCTGTATCACCACTCCCTCCTTAAACTAAACAAAGCAAACAAAAAACCCCACCAATCCTGCCCAAAACAGATTCAGCAGTTTGAAGACAAGGACATGCTGGATGCCAGCAGCAAATTAGGAATATAATCATACTGCAAGATCATTGAAGAAAGCACTTATTTTAATTCAAGAAATAAGAACAATTTAACGGTCATATTCTGTACTGAGAAAAAAATATTCAAGAGGATTTTCTTAAATAAGCAGTTTCAAATGGAAAGGAAAGAGAGTATGTTTCCTTTAAAAGGATTAGCTTGAGTGGTCTAATTTTACACAGAAACAGATGTGCAAACACATCTGTCTGTTCACTCTGGTTTTCATGTGCATTTACAGAAAGGTGTCTGATGAGCATCAAGATTTTGAGAAATGCTGTTACAGTACACTTTTTTCATAATGAAAGTGTTGCACAAAGCTTTAACTGGGTGGCACCATTTCTAGGACTGAGATGACAACATTTGTTCTATTTGCACAACCTTTGTGTTCAGCTGCTGACTGCAAACACAAATATGATCCATTCACCTTCACTTTTCTCAGGTCATGTGGCAAACTTACTGCTTTGCTTACAAAAAGCTTATGAACAATTGGAGCTGAACAAAATCTGGTGGCATGCATTGAAGTTACCTGAAGATCAAGATAGAAAGTAAAGGTCCGTTCTATATGTATTACAGTATTGTCTGCGTTGCTTATCATATTCAAACAACGCTGTCAAACCTCACAAACAACATAGTTAAGTTAAATGTAAACAGGAAATCTTAAATTTTACTTAGTTTTCATATGACCTGATACAGTCTTTACAATAGTTAAAAAGTAGTAACCTCAGTAATTTCAGTTTTCTGTCATGTAAATATATAGGTGTCATTCATACTAAGTATTGAAAATCAAGATGATACTTTTCCCCACAGATGCAGTTTCTACCTCTGAACTGTTCTACATTTGTATTCAAAGTCTCAAATAATCTCAGAACAACAAATGCTAAGATAGTCAGGAAGCATGTACATTCTGAAATATTATGACATAATCAGCACACATTTTATGTATTCTTCTACAGTACGATAACCAATAAAATTAATTGCAATAAAGCCTACTCTTGAAATTCTCCTTGTACATGTATTGTCTCCAAATATTCATGCTTGAAGATGTGTCACATTGATACTTTATAAAAACCTCAGAATTTTTGTTAGTTGGGGATTTGCACATAACTAATATTTATGTTTAATTCTAAACCAGAATGGAAACAAACTTTGTAATCTACTGTAATAGTAAATTTAAAATAAATATTTTGAAGTGACATGATTTCTCTCCTCAATTTTATATTTTGATTCAGTTTCATGACCTGTCAGTAGCACATGTGCACAGCACATGATCTAACACAGCTGAAATATTTTATTTAATCACATAAAAATAGAACAAAGGCAGCTGCTGGTTACTACTGATCAAAATGCCTCTGTTTGTGTTGTAATGCAATAGTCTGACACAGATAAACATATTGCAACAGTGACATATTACACCATAGACAGGAGACACTTTGATGTAGGAAAGAAATGTTTTAGTCAGTAAGCAGTAGCATCTGCCCATAGCTATTCCGATATACCATTTATATTCTATATGCCCTATAACATTACGTAAATACTAACAGGTTATAAAATACTGCAAGTATATCCTTTCCTCATTAAAGCAAAACTCTCTCCCATGTTTTTGTAGCGTATAGTACATTGTATTGGCAACTCAGAAAATAAGTAAGACAGTTCAGGAGAAACATCTCAGAAAATATTGCACACTTGTGTCATGCAGGCCTGGTTATGACTGAAACAGGGAACATCCAGATACCCCTGGCCATACACAGTAATTTGTCTAACTACAAGACGCTTAGCACTTCCTTTACTGTACTTTTCCCCTCCTTTTTGAAAGGAGAAAAGGATTTACGAGCATTGACTGAAAAAGAAGAAAAATGTTGAAGCAGATCTTGATGGCAGAGAAAGTAGGTACAGAAGTCTGCCTAACTGTCTTGGGAAAAAAGAAAATGAGACTTCCTTTTTAATGAGTTCAAATTCTTTAGATCTCAAAGCATGAAAACAGCAAACACTTTGTAAAGTTACACAGTTCCCAGACTACGAGGACAGGACAGGAACCTAAAGCAGGGTACCCCTATCTGGCAGGAAAAGCTGAGAAAAAGAAATCAGTTTTAGACAGAAACAGAATAAGAGCTGATGCTGAAAACCTTCTCCCAAGACTGGGCTCAAGATAAAATGCAACATAGATGGATAAACTGGTAATTTACCTAAATCCAGAAACCTCAGAGCTAGGTATCAAATCTCTCTTACAGGAAGAAACACCCGAAAAGAACTAAGTGACCCTAGCTCTCCTAGCTGGAGAGCACCAAGCCAGCCTGCCAATCATACTGAGTTAGTGCTCGCTCAATATAAGTAATTCAATATTGCAAGACTGAGGATCAGTTAGTTTCTACTGCCCTAACAATCCTTCAGCCTTTCTCTTGTTCCACACTTCAAAGCAACACCGCCCCCAAAAAAGTCACTTAATCACATGCCTTCTCAAGGCCAAGTGGATCATGCTTTAAAAAAAGCGACCTTCTTTGACGTCCTTGAAATGAACTCAATTTCCATGGCCTGCAGGACAAAGTCTGATCATACCTCAGATGCAGAAAAGGTGTGAAGATGCAACTACTACAAACAAGAGGACAGACTCTTGCTTTCTCACCCCTGAGCTTTTCCCCTACCTCCACTGAATTGTTCATTGCATTGGCAGAGCATGAGGAACTTACACCCCAAAGTGAGAAGAAAATATCCGAGAACCATTTCAATGTGATCCTTATATCAGAATCTTTTATGGTTAACCCTCCCATCCACATTCTGTTCTAGAGCCCTTGTTCTATATCCGAGATAATTATTTTTTCTGTTTCAAGTATCTGCTGGGATGTGAGAGGGCACATACACCAAGAGGGGCTATGTTCCAAGCAAAGTTTCAAACTTCAGATAAACCACCTGCAATCTTGTACTAATGAACAGATATACAGACAGTACTTCTAAAAATCTGCATTTGCTGAAGTCTTTGTTGTCAGCAACAGGCTAAAATGACCCTGAAATAGCTGCACTGGCTCTGCAGCATGTGGCTACACGGGCTCCAAGACATGTATAGCTTTTCTAGAATTAAACCTCTGTGTTTTCAAAACCAGAGGCTTTTGGTACTCAGCTGTTCACCCCTTCCATTTAAAAATTTGGATAGTAAATGCAAAGCCAACTGACATGTAAGCATTGTTAGCTATAATTATTTGAGAAAACAAGGCTCTTTTACCAAAAGGTGAACAATTTAAAAAGCCATTTGAAAGCCATCTCATTTTTCTTTGTCTGTTTGGTTTTTAAATCAGGATTTTTGTGGTTGTTTTACTTTATCTACCCAAGAAAAAGCTGCACAAAACCTAAGAGAGGACAGTCCAGAGGAAGGAAAGATTTAAAGGGAAAAAACACACTCAGTTTACTATGAAAGACAGAGGAGGTAAAACGAAGAGGAAGTAGCTCTGAGCTTTGGTTAATAAGATTCCAGAAAGAGCAGTTCAAATTTCGCACAAGAGGCATTCACACAGGAATGTCTATGAGGAACTGAAAAGTCAAGCTGAAGTGCATAACCAATATATTCAAAAAAGCTTCAAGGTCAAAATAAATGGAAATGTGACACTGAGTTAAGAAACAAGCAAAAGCAGAGTCGACCACTTACTTTCTCAAGGTGATTACTAAAACGTGATCACTACAATGTGCTGGTTCTTTAAGCGGGAGAGCCAGAGGAGAGTAGGATAAATTAAAAAAAAAAAAAAAAAAAGTGAGTTTAGAAAATAAGACTAAGTGAAATCTGAGGAAGGTGTAGAGAAGGACAGCAGTTGAAAACCTGCATTTTTGGTAAAGGAAAAGCAGAAAGTTGGAGGTACAGAAGAGTCAAGACCAATTTTCACAGAAAAGGCAACAATGAAAACGCAGTAGAAAAATGATTTGAGGAGTGGATCAACGTTTACAGAAAAATAGTTAGGGTTTTATGAAAAGGATTCAGTTAAAATGGTAACATAGATCCATTTAACACAGAGGAACACAACGCTTCTTGGAAGTGAAAATAAACATGTCCTGAAACAGCCACTCCTACAAATACTGTCAGTCATGCTGCATAGTGTCACAACAGGAGCGGAGGAAAGTGCATGCTAGGTCGAGCCAAAGCTGAAGGTTAGGAAAGTAAGCCACGTAGTTAGAGGGAGGAGGAAAAGAAAGCAAGGCAGGGAATTAACTGTATCAATGAAGGGGGAAAAAAAACAGCTGGGCAAAGACAAAGAGAGATAACTAATAGTAAACAGGGCTTCTCCAACAGTTACTGGACCAGAAGCTGGAAGAGAGCTAAGTAACAAGGCAGGAAGGCCAAAACAGGTGAGCAGCACTAAAGTGAGAAGATGAGGTGGGTAGAGCACATCCAGTAAGTGACAGAAATGTTTGTTAGAGAAAAAGTAAAGCTAGCAGTCCCACTGGTGAATGAAAAAGATCAACTCAAACTTCACAATTAATACCCAACTCTTTGGTTTTGCTTTTTGAGCACAGGGAAACAGTTCCTACTGATTTCAAACATCCATTTCAATTAGTCAGTCTCCTACATAAATTGATAACCTAGTAGGGGTGAGAATATTAAGCTTGTTTTGGAAAGGATACTTTTCTTGAAAAGCATGAGGATGCTTAATGAAACCAAGAATTTAATTTCTACCTCATGCAAAACACCAACATTAAATAGTGTTATGACACTCAGGTGCAGCTGTGAAATATGCCACTTGCAACACTTACATAGACTAGTTCAGCTGAGTCTTAGAAACTGTTCTGGACAGAATGACCCAACACCACAAAAGAATTAAAGATTTGTACTCATTTTATGTGCTAATATGCCGATCAAAAAACATTTTTAAATGGTTATAAAGAGACAATCATAAAAGTATAAGCAAA